>Ga0247843_1009548_pt1 | contig 10730 bp, 5 predicted proteins | sample LaCruzMarch2017__FD_192420 | JGI IMG/M metagenome (GOLD analysis project Ga0247843, IMG submission 192420) | Freshwater microbial communities from meromictic Lake La Cruz, Castile-La Mancha, Spain - LaCruzMarch2017_8m | ecosystem: Environmental > Aquatic > Freshwater > Lake | place: Spain...
TTTGGAGCGTTCCAGCGCCATCGAAGGTGATCTTCACCTTGCCGTTGGCACCCACAGCAGCCTTCAGGTTGCTGATGACGGCCGCAGGAGCGGCGTTGAAGTCCCAGTAAGCAATCAAGCCCTTGGCAGCCGGAAGAGCCGTCGGCAGGGTGCCCTTGGACAAGGCGACGACGTCGGCCTCAACCAACTCCTTATCGAAGACGGAGAAGTCATCGATGATGGCGCGGCTCAGTTCAGCGCCGTTGGCACCGGAGCCCATGTAGAAGGCGTCGATGTCGACCGGCAGCTTGGCCGTGTTTTCGCCCGACAAGAACAACTGACCGTCGATCCAGATGTTCTTGGCGGCACCCTTCTTGGTGAACACGAACAAGTGGTAGGCGTTGGTCCACCAGGACGCGTTGCCGGAGTATCCAGGGAAGGTCTGGATGTCGGCCGAGATGCGCTGGGTCGTGCCGTCGCAGCAGCCCACGGTGTCGAAGTAGATGTTCTGGTTGCTCCACGGCGTGTGGCTGTGGAAACCGCGGTTGTTCGGGCTGCCCGGGGAGTTCATCGTGAAGGCTGAGCTGTCCGAGATATCCAACCTCTTCTGCCAGAACGCGATCGTGAGCTCATCGTTGGCCGTGGCGGCGTTGACCTTGGCCAGGAAGTCACGGTTGAAGCTGACCACTGGGCCACCCTTCATCGTGAGGTTGATGGCCTTGTCGCCCGCCTTACCGGTGGCGCCAGCGCCATCGGCGGTGAACACCGAAGAACCCATCAACAGGCCGGGGTATCCACCCACCTTGTCCGCGGTCGTGCCGCTGTAAGCACCGGAGGTGAAGGTGTAGTCGTAGGTCGCGGCCTTGCCACCCGCATCCAGATAACCCAGCGAGACGGTGTGGACCGACAGGCTCGCGGCCAGGGCCGGCGGGGTGTACTTGATGGTGATGATGTTGCCGTCCTTGGTGACGGTCGGGGTCACGGTCTGGCCGTCATACTTCAGGCTCACGTTCTGAGCGGTCCACGCGGTCTTGCCATCGCGGTGCACGATGGTCACGGAAGCCGCCGGGCTCACGCCCTTGGCGTTCGCGGCCGGGCTGATCTGGGTGTAGGCACCGGCCGGATCCGCCGGCAGGTCCACAGCCGAGCTCAGGAACTTGCCCGGGATGGGGGTCAACCGTCCCGCGGCGGTGGTGTCGCCTTCCTTACGCCAGGCAATTTGGCCGTAATCGCCGCCGCCGCCTTCCTTGTAGACCATGCGAACGAAGTACTTCTTGCCGGCGGTCAGTGCGACGGGTTCAGAAGTCCGGGCGCTGTCGGGCTCGGTGAAGAAGTTGCAGCAGCCAGTCTCCTCGGCGATCTGGGCCAGATTAGCCTCCTTGTCGTCGGAGCTGATGAAGAACTGCGAGGCGTCATCCGAGTAGACGAAGAAGCGATAGCTACCACTCTCGGCGGGGGTCAAGAAACCTTCAATCGACGCACCGTAGTTGTCCTTGGAGTCATTGGGCAGGGCATCGCGGCTGTTGAACGCGAAGACTGCCGCCGTCATGTCCGGAGATGCGGGCCAACGCGGATCCTGGTAGAGATTGTCCACCGGCGTGCCGTTGATGGCGCCCCAGAACGAGAACTTCAGCACGCCGTCCTTGACGTTCAGGAACGAGTAGAAGCTGGCCGTGCTGTTGGCGGCGACCACGTTCTTGGAGGTGTCGACCACGTTGTTGACCGTGACCGTGTAGGCCACGGCGCCCGGTGTCTGGGCAGCGGTGGTCAAGGTCACCACGTTCTTCTTCACGGCCGCCGCGGTGACCGCGAGGTTCGGGCTCAACTTGTAGTTGGCCAAGTTGGTGGCGGAACCGGCTTCGACGGCTTCCGAGAAGATCAGGGTGACCGTCTTGAAGTCGCCCGAGGTGGCTGCCGAGACAAGCACCGGCTTGGTTATGTCAATCGGGTCGGTACCAGCAGCAAACTCTTGCAAGTTTGTAGCGCCGTCCTTGTCGAAGTCCTTGGCGGCATCCGACGCATCGTTGGGATTGAAGCCATTGGACACCTCGAACTCATCGGGCATGCCGTCTTTGTCCGTGTCCACCGGAACGGATCCCACGAGGCTGCTCAACGATGCTCCCGCGCCCTTGTTGTAGAGAGCGGCAATTTCTTTTTCGTTCAGCGGCCGGTCCCAAATAGCAAGATCATCAACCAGACCATTCCAGAAGCGGCCATTGGCGTCCGGATTATCACCGATCATCATTCGCTTGCCATTGGCCGCAAGATTCGGCGCGCTGGCAAAGGAGGTCGCTTGGACACCATCGATGTACAACGCGGTACCGAAGTTGACGGCGTTCAAATCGGAGATTGCCGCGAAGTGATGCCAATTCTCGTCATTGACTGGATCAGCCATGGCCGGGCCTTCACCGGTACCACCGGCATGAGCAAAGCCGGGCTCACCGCCGCGGCGATGAATACGCCAGCTGCTGCCCTCACCCTTGGCAACCAACGCCTGCCAAGACTTGTCGAATGCTCCCACTTTGAACCAACCGGCGACGGTCATGGACCCACCCTGAAAGGCGAGGTCGTCGGGTTCACCACCCGTGATCTCGACCCGTTGGTCGACACCGTCGAGTTGTAGGGCTTGACCGAACCCCGCCTTACCCGGGGTGAAGGCGATCGCTGAGCTGCCGCTTTCCGTGCCATCAAAGATTCCAGCGGTATCTTTGAAATTCTTGGCGTCGAAATTCCAGTAAGCCTTCAGGCCGGTCTTTAGTTCAACGGTTTGCGCGAACAAACCAGTGCCTGCTGTTGGCAGGAACGATACAAGGCCAAATAGAAAGGCCCGATTCAGTGTGTTTCTCATTGGGTAGGAGGTTTTTTGTTATAACATCCCCTTCGGATTGCCCTAAAATCAGAATTTTAAGTATCCTTGTGGCCATTTTGGAACACAAAACTTGACTCTGACGAGTCTGCGCGTTGCGTTGCCAACATGGCTAATCAAACAAAGGGGAATTCGTGAACAGTTAGATCCGCAATTCCAATCACGTCAACTCCCAATACTGCTGGATCCGGACTCTCCTTTGAAAATGCGTTCGGGTATTTTTAGCGACACCCGTCGACTCCTTTCACCGACTGAACGGCTGAGAACTGCGCAGAAACGCGAAGAAATCCCGCAATTGATCGTCGCTCAAGCCCTCCAGGAGTCCCTCCGGCATCAAACTGCGACCCGTCGGGCGCACGGCCAGCACTTCCGCTGCCGGCAAAGCCTGATCCTGGCCATCGAGACCCCGCAGCGTGGTCTGCCGGTCATCCCGGTCGGTCAGGAATCCACTCAAAGTTCGCCCATCGCGGGTCTCCACCTCGACCGAAGCGTAGCCTTCGCGAATCTCGGCGCTCGGATCGAGGATGCTCGTCAGAAGAGTCCCCAGATGGTCGCGTTGGTAGGAAGTCAGGTCTGGGCCCACAAATCCGCCCTTGAAGAACAGTCGGTGGCAGGCGGCGCACCGTTGCTGGAAAAGCACTTCGCCGGCGTAGGGATTACCCGGGCTTTTCTTGAGAACTTTTTCGATTTGCCGAATCCGCTGGGCGGTCGTCGAATTCGGGACCGGGACTGACGCGGCCAACGCGGCCACAGCACGCTGGCGCACGGTGGCATCGGGCGATCGGCGCAGGCGTTCAGCCACCTCGGCCGGAATAGATTGAGCCTGCACCTCCCCCCGGGACATCGCGTCCAGGAGGGACAGGCTCCAAGCCGGTCCAGTCCTTCTACCGACTGAGCCTTCAGTGGCGTTGATCCTCGCCTCCATCCCCACACACGAAACCCCAACGGAGCAGAATGGGTCCGAAGCCCGCTCTGGAAGCAAACAACCTGACCTTTGGTGCACAGCGCCAAGGCTGTACCTCCCAGAGCTTCCATGCGGGCGCAGGCCTTATCCCCCACCAAAGGTACGTCAGCGGAGCGGGATAAGGCCGAAGCCCGCTCGGGAAGCGAACAACCTGACCTTTGGTGCACAGCGCCAAGGCTGTACCTCCCAGAGCTTCCATGCGGGCGCAGGCCTTATCCCCCACCAAAAGGTACGTTAGCGGAGCGGGATAAGGCCGAAGCCCGCTCGGGAAGCGAACAACCTGACCTTTGGTGCACAGCGCCAAGGCTGTACCTCCCAGAGCTTCCATGCGGGCGCAGGCCTTATCCCCCACCAAAAGGTACGTTAGCGGAGCGGGATAAGGCCGAAGCCCGCTCGGGAAGCGAACAACCTGACCTTTGGTGCACAGCGCCAAGGCTGTACCTCCCAGAGCTTCCATGCGGGCGCAGGCCTTATCCCGCGGAGCGCCTATTGGGTTCAAGGCCGCCGACTCAGACCCAACACAGTCTGCGCCCCGTTCTGCGTCACCACCAAATCCGGTCGCCCGTCGCCATCCAGCCCACAGCGCCCGGGCCGGATCGAGGCGAGCCCTTCCATCACGGCTGCTTCGGCAAGAGATCCGCACTCGGTGCCCGAAGGAAGGCCAGGAGATCGGCCACATCCTGATGGCTCAGACCCTCTTCCAAACCCTCGGGCATGAGGGAACGTCCCGTGGCTCGGATCTCGCGGATCTCGGAGCGGGCCCAGGACGAATCCGGGGCACCCGGATGGCGCAAGGTAAGGCGCTGGGCGGTTTCGCTGGCAATCAAACCGACCGCAGAATCCCCGGTCTTGGGAATGATTTCATAAGCAGCGTAATCCGGAGCGATTTGACGATTGGGATCGAGAATGTCCTGCAACAAGGTTTCCGGTGAACGGGCATTGGCTCCCGCCAAATCGGGCCCCACGCGCTGTCCCTGACCCTGAAGAGAATGGCAGGCCAGACACAGGCGCGACACGATAGCCGCACCCCGGACGGGTTGCCCGGTCAAGGCCAGCGCCGGACGATAGGACTCCAGCACGGTCAAACGGCCCACTGTGGAGACCGCCGGTCTTGGGACCGGCCGCACCGATGCCGATGCCGCTGGCGAGAGGCGGAGTGAAGCCGCGAAGACCGTCGAACGCGAACTGCTGGCGATGGCCAGACGAACCCAGCGATCTTCGTGCCTCTCAAACAATCGGCGCAAGGCGGGCTCTCGGTGGGATTCCGACGCGATGCTTCCCAAGGCCAAGCCCAGCCGTAGCGCAGCCGACTCGTCGGGCTCATCGCAGCGTCCCAGCATGGCGTCGATCAATGCACGGTCCGGGGCCGATTCCTGCTCTGCGGATGATCTCCGGGCCAACCCCTCTCCGGCCACCTGGGCCACAGCGCCACGGAGGCGCGCGTTGGGATCGGCCAGCAACCGCGCCAACCAACGCGGATCCTCACCGCCCAGCACCGACCAGGTCTTCAGCGCCGCCACACGGGATTCCGGCCGATTCCAACGGTTCACCGCGGATTGAAGCGGCCCCAAGGCCTCGGATCCCCCTCGTTCCCACAACAGACGCCGGGCCGTGTCACGACGCCAACCATTGGGCGTGTCAAGCGCAGCCACCAGCGAGGCCACCGAAGCATCGGCACGGAACGGTGGCCCTTGAAACGCGCGACGTTGGCCTTCTCGCCCGATGCGCCAGATCCGCCCATGCGCCTTGCCCTCGGACCAATCCACCCTGGCGCGGGCGTCCTTGGCCACCCAATCGGGATGCTCCACAAACCGTCGGTAGAAATCGGCCACATACAGCGCCCCGTCGGGACCGCTCGCAAGTTGGACGGGATGGAACCACGGATCCGATCCGGCCAGGAACTCCGATCCAGCCTCCCGACGTTCCGCCCGAAAAGTGGCTCCATCGGGCACCAGCACGCGGCGATGCACCAAATTGAGCAGGCTTTCTCCCACGAAGGCATCACCCCGATAGCCTTCGCCCAACCCGTTCCCATGAAACAAATGCAAACCGCTCAGGGCATTGAAATGCTCACCCGATTCATTGTTGAAGACCTGGGGTGCCCGAGTCTTTGGGAAGATTTCACCCCGGTCCCCCGCAGGCAGGAGATCAGCCAAGGGATCCACCGCTGCCAGCACGGTTGAGCGAAACAAAAACACATCGGGAATGACTTCGTGCCGGATGGGAATGGTGTTCCAGGAAAGGAACCGATTGCCCCAGTCGTCGCCGGCCAAGCCGAACTGACTGCGGCCCGCCACCGTCTCGAACACTCCTGTGTCCGGACGGAAACGGAAATCGCGACCCCTCAGGGACTGCACCGGATCTTGAGGGCGGCGCTTGGATTGGATCGCTCCGTCACTGCGCCCGTTGGCGCCATAAACCCAACCATCAAGGCCCCAACGCAACCCGTTGACCCGGAGTTGTTGATTGCCAGTCCCAAACCCGGTGAAGAGCACTTCGGTGACGTCGGCTCGCCCGTCGCCGTCGGTGTCCCGCAAGAAGAACAAATCGGGCGCGGCGGTGACCAGGATTCCATCTCGATGCGGCAGGACGGAATTTGGAAACGGCAAACCCTGAGCGAACACCGTAGCCCGTTCGTAGCGACCGTCTCCGTCCCGGTCTTCCAGGCGTCGGATCGTTCCCCCATCACCGGCGTTGGGATAATCCCGCATCTCGGCCACGAACAAAAATCCCGCCGCATCCCAAGCCATGGCTACCGGGCTGACGACCTGAGGTTCGGAGGCCACCCAATCGATTTCCAGTGACGCATCGGCCAGGTGCAAGAGGGCCCGCTCGGCATCCGGAGTTTGCGGGCCGTCGACCGCCAAAGAAACCGATGGAGTTGAGAGCCTGGGTGGTCCTGGGTCCGCAGGCGAGGCCGACACAACAGCGACACCAGCCATGAAACCCACGAAGACCGCTGCGGAAGCCACCGCCGAGAACGAACGGACTACCCAGCGGTGACGCGGCCAGCAACTTGGTTTCATCGGCGGAAAATCGTCAGGGGTTTTCAACGATCAATGACACCGCTCCAAAGCAGCAACAATCGAATCGACATCGTACACGCAGCCACCCCAGGTGCCGCCGCTGGCACGGACCAAGGCGGCCCAGAGACGGGTGTCGGCGGGGAGTTTCTCGTGCGGGGACAGACCCGGATGAGGCGTGCGGGAGTTCAGTTCGTGCTCGGCACGCCCCGGTTCCCAAAGGCCTGCGGCGTCACCGACCAAATCGAGTGAACCCTCGAGATTCCGGCAATCGACGCGGACGCGGATGCGGTCCCCGTCACGCAACCGGCCGATGGGACCGCCGGCCAAGGCTTCGGGTCCGACATGACCCATGCATGCGCCGGTCGAGACACCGCTGAAGCGCGCATCCGTGATCAGCGCCACATGCTTGCCGAAGGGCAAGTGCTTGAGGGCCGAGGTCAATTGATAGGTCTCTTCCATGCCGGTGCCCATGGGGCCGACTCCAGCCAGCACCAGCACATCACCGGCCCGGATATGGCCCGCCTTGATGGCGGCAATGGCATCGCGCTCGCGGGTGAAGACCTTGGCCGGGCCTTCGAGTTCAAAGACACCGTCGGCCGAGAGCATCGCGGGATCAATGGCCGTGCTTTTAATCACCGCACCTTCGGGGGCGATGTTGCCGCGCGGGAAGGTCACCGTGCTGGTCAGGCCGCGCTCGCGGGCCAGCGACGACGGCAAGATGACGGAATCGGGATCCACGCCGTCCAACTCCTGCAACCGTTGGCGGAGCACCGACCGGCGCTCGGACCGCGCCCACGCCTCGAGGGCATCCCCAAGCCGATCGCCCGTGGCCGTGAGCGCTTCGAGATCGAGCAAGCCGAGATCGCGCAAATGCAGCATTACTTCGGGCACACCACCCGACAGGAACGCCCGCACCGTGGGGTGATGGGTGGGACCATTGGGCATCACGCTCACCAGACGGGGCGTGCGGCGGTTGACGGCGATCCAATCGTCCACCGTGGGCCGACGCAGACCAGCCGCATGGGCGATGGCCGGGATGTGCAGGAGCAGGTTCGTCGAACCACCAAAAGCCGCGTGCACGGTCATGGCATTGCGCAACGCGGAGTCAGTCAGCACTGCGCGCGTGGTCAGGCCGGCCGCCTCGCGGGCCATGAGCGCACGCGCAGAATCTCGGGCCAATTGGATCCAAATGGGCTCGCCGCTGGGGGCCAGCGCCGAATGCGGCAGGGCCAGGCCCAACGCCTCGGCCACCACCTGCGAGGTGGCCGCCGTTCCCAGGAACTGACAACCGCCGCCGGGCGTACCGCAGGCCCGGCATCCCAAGTCGGCTGCCTCGTCCAACGTAACGAGTCCATGCGAGAATCGGGCACCGAGGGTCTGGACGGTGCCGGCATCTTCGCCGCGTTCCGGCGGCAACGTGACGCCGCCGGGAACTAGTACAGTCGGCAGGTCCAACTGGGAGGCCAGAGCCATCATCATGGCGGGCAATCCCTTGTCGCAGGTGGCCACGCCGAGCACCCCGACCCGCTGAGGCAGGGATCGGATCAACCGGCGGAAGACGATGGCCGCGTCATTGCGATACGGCAGGCTGTCGAACATGCCCACCGTGCCTTGGGTGCGACCATCACAGGGATCGGATACACAGGCAGCGAACGGCAACGCCTTGCCTTCTCGAAACGTCTCAGCCGCCGCCCACGAGAGGAGGCCAATCTCCCAATGGCCCGTGTGGTAGCCCAGCGCGATGGGGCGACCATCTTCGGCCCGGATTCCGCCCTGAGTGCTGAGGATGAGGAACTGCTTGCGGCCCAATTCGGCCGGGTTCCATCCCATGCCCGCATTTTGAGTCATGCCGAAGAGATCCCCGCTGGGAGCCTCGCGCAACATCGCCTCGGTGAGCGGGAGTTTCCCGGCCGGACCCGGCCCGCGGGTCCGCAGGCGGGCCAGATCTGGAGAAAAATGTCCGAAGAGTTCAGCAACGGTCATGATCTGCACAACAGCACCTCGATCGGTTCCGCCGGGCAAGTGCAGACCACCCCTCGAACCCATTTTGGAGCCAATCTGTTGAACCCGTCACCATCGCTGGCTTTGGGTTGGGCTCTTCAAATCGCGAAGTCGTTGTACTCGGGCTTCACGGCTTCCATCGGAGGATTGAGCATGCCGGCGGCGACGGTCGCGTTGGTGCCCTGCTCGATCAGGATGAAGGCTCCGGTGAGTCGGTTGGTGCCATAGCCGTCGAAGACGATGGGCTTGGCCGTTTTGATGCGGATCTCACCGATGTCGTTCATCGCCAACTCCGCCGGTTCGAATTCGGGCTCGATGGTCTGGATGTTGATACGGCTCTCGAGCGAGGTGACCACGGCTTGCACGGTTTGCGTGGCGTGCTTGAGGAAGTACTTCCGACCCTTCTGGAGCGGGCGGGGATTCATCCAGCACACTTTGCCCAACAAGTCGTTGGACATGCCCGGCAGGGAATCGAGTCCGACGATCATGTCGCCGCGGCTGATGTCGAGATCGTGGGCCAATTGCAGGGTGACGCTCTGGGGGCAGAAGGCTTCTTCCAGTTCGCCGTCGAGGGTCCAGATCTTCTGGATGGTGCTCTTGAGCCCGCTGGGCAGCACCATGACGCGCTGACCGACACGCACGATGCCGCTGGCAATTTGGCCGCTGAGTCCGCGGAAATCGTGGAGCTGGGCATCCGTGGGGTTGTTGGGTCGGTTGACCCATTGCACGGGGAACCGCAGGCCTTGAAGGTTCCAGTCGCTGGCGATGTGAACGCTTTCGAGGTGACCGAGCAGCGTGGGACCCGAGTACCAAGGGGTGTGCGGAGACGGGTCCACGACGTTGTCGCCGTTGAGGGCGCTCAGCGGGATGAACTTCACGTCCTTGATGTCCAGACGCGGCAGGAAGCTCTCGAAGGTCTCGCGAATTTCGTTGAAGCGGGCCTCGGACCAGCCGACCAGGTCCATCTTGTTGATGGCGATCACCAGGTGCGGAATGCGCAGGAGCGAAGCGATATAGGTGTGACGGCGGGATTGTTCGATGACTCCCTGACGGGCATCCACCAGCACAATGGAGAGGTTGGCCGTGGAGGCACCGGTCACCATGTTGCGGGTGTACTGCACGTGGCCAGGGGTATCGGCGACGATGAACTTGCGACGCGGGGTGGCGAAGTATCGGTAGGCGACGTCGATGGTGATGCCCTGTTCGCGTTCGGCGCGCAGGCCGTCGGTGAGGTTGGCCAGGTTGATTTGGCCGCCACCGGTGATGTCGGCGGAGCGTTCGAGCGCCTCGAGCTGATCTTCCATGATCGACTTGGAATCATAGAGCAGGCGGCCGATGAGGGTGGACTTCCCATCGTCCACCGAGCCGCAGGTGTTGAAGCGCAACAATTCGATCGGATGAGTCGGAACAGACATGACCAGACGCGTATTGAAGGGCATCGGGGTCGAAGGCGCACGTCAGAAAAGTTGGCTATGGAGCGAAGGGGGCGTCCAGGGGACTTGGGGGAGAGGCTTGTGGGAATGGCTCCCGGGTGCTCTCACCTGCACCTGTTTTGCGGTGGCAGAGTGCCGGGGCTGGCGCTGGGGGTCAGTGCCTCGACGGGGCTCCGCGGGATCGGTCCTGCGCTCGCAGGGAACGTTGGGGCCAGTTGGGCTTTCGCGCTATCGCGCGACGGGAGTCAGGATGTCGACGTTCCTATGCTCGCTCCGGCCCGATCCCGCTGCCGCTGGGTTGCTTGGGGGCCTGTCCCTCAATGGGGGTGGTTTGATTGTCGCCATTGAGGAAAAACAATCGTCGCTGACCCGGTGTGTTGTGGTGATGGCACTGAGGGCTCTGGGGGCTCTGGGGGCTCTGGGGGCTCTGGGGGTGGTGCGGCGTTCGGAATGCCCCAACG
>Ga0247843_1009549_pt1 | contig 10728 bp, 8 predicted proteins | sample LaCruzMarch2017__FD_192420 | JGI IMG/M metagenome (GOLD analysis project Ga0247843, IMG submission 192420) | Freshwater microbial communities from meromictic Lake La Cruz, Castile-La Mancha, Spain - LaCruzMarch2017_8m | ecosystem: Environmental > Aquatic > Freshwater > Lake | place: Spain...
CATAACATGGACAAAACGAACGTTATCCACGAGGAGAAAAATGGGGGGAGGACGGGGACGGGCAGTAGTACTAAAAAAGAAATATACATTTCACCGGGTGCTTTATGCTGCAATGACTTGCTCCCCGGTTACTTCACCAATAAATATTCAGGTGGATGGTGGCCCACCGGTATACCCATATTGGAATGGGCCATCATAGTCCATCGAACGCCCTGGTCGACCTTCCGTACCGTGGCCGGATTAGATGCCTACTTCTACTTGAGGTATATACGCATGTGTTTAAAAATATCAGCAGTATCCTCATTCTGGGCCATTATTATTCTATGTCCATTATATGCCACGGGGGGAGGGTATCAAACTGGATTTTATTACTTTAGTATGGCCAATGTATTACCCGATGACAAAAAACGCGTTTGGGTACCGAGTGTATTCTGTTGGGCATTTACCATGTATTGTTGGTTCTGCGTACGTGCCGAAATGATCCATTATGTTGATTTGCGTATGGAATTCTTGGGTGGGGAGGAGGAGGAATTAATTGTACGACGGATGAGAGAATCATCAATACGTATCGTCGATCAAGATAAGGATGGGATTGTATCCGTAAATGAATTACGTGATTATATGAATACATCATGTGTGTCACCCTCCAAAGTTATGGGTGATGGAGAACGTATCGCGGGTATATCAGAAACTACTTCAGCAACAGCCGCAGCAGCAGGGTATGATGCACCTTCTCCTACTCCACAGGCTCCTCCTCAGGATATGCGCATAATTATAAAACAGGAGGAGGAGGACGAAAGTAGTAGCGAAGAACGAGATAATGAACGATCTAGATCACGATCACCACTAATTGATGTGGACGAGACGATTGGCAATAAGAATCGAATTTCAGTAGTACCATCCTCCCGACAGATGACTACAACCACTAACATCACTACCACCACCACTACAGTCCAAAAACAGATGAAGCAACATCGATACTCTCTCCAAGTTGAGAAAATCCCCGTCGCATTACGTTCGAATACTGCCCTATTTAATTACTTTGATGAAATATTTCCCGGACAAGTCCATTCGGCATGTATAGCAATGAATGTACCTGACCTAGATGCACTATCGGCACGTCGGATGCGTGTATGTCGACGATTAGAAAAGTCTTTGGCATATCACAGTGTAACTGGGATACGTCCAACACATACTGCAGGTAGACCGCGATTTCAATGTTGTGGGATCGAAAGCACGCCAATTGATGGATGGTGTTTGATATTAAATAGCTTCGATGATCCATACTTGGACCAAAATGATTCGGACTATCCCACTGAGGTATACGTTGATTTACCAAGTAAGGGTGAACGTGTAGATTCCATCTTATACTACACACGTGATTTGGCCAATTGTAATGTACGGATGAAGAAGATGCAAGAGGAGAAGTTTCAAATAGCTGCTACCGGGATATCACTACGACATCGTAATGATGGCAGTACGATTGTTAGTAAGGCAAATTATGACTGGTATAGTCGGCCATTGGCAATGCTAAAATCCAATGCCGCAAAAGCAGTTGATAGTTTACGTGATGAATTTGAAGTCTATGGTGAGGAGGATTACTTTGGTGATGGTGTAGTGAGTGGCCATAATAAGGAGTATACTATCTCTACTACATTGTCTGGTGGCCCCACACCAGTTTTAACACACAGAAAGAAATCTAATAAGGAGTATGGATCCATGGCAGAGAGTACATCCGATTTGACACCGCCCAAAGAGCAACAAAAACAACGATTCACGATGACTAATATGAATGGATCACTTGATGATGAATACAAGCTCACGGATAGGGATGGTCATCCTACTACCGCCCCTAACAGCTTTGATTATTGTCAAGACACTACATATTCTACACAACGTAGGAGTCGACTTGGCAGTAATAGGCCATACATTTGGTTCCGTGCATTACTTTGGCGGATGGGGGTGGATTTCTTAGCCAATGGTCTTGAGGAGGTCCGTAATCAGACTGATGTTGTTGTCGATAGTGTTACGCGTCCGGTGAGTTTTGAATTGGTTTTGTGTCTCAATATTTACTTTGTTCAATACTACCGAATGCCTCATGATTTTTTGTTTGTGTGTGTGTGCAGTCCATGTCCTCCACTGGCTTTGTTACATTCAAAACTTTGACCCCGGTAACAGTAACCACCTCGGCACCACTAACCTACTACAGAAACCCCATGAAGGTGACCGTCGCGCCAGAGCCGAGAGACATAGTTTGGCAGAATGTTCAGATTGATCGTGATATCAGTGCTGGTAGAGCATTTGTGGCAAATGTACTCTTGGGGTTAGGCGTGCTGCTTTGGAGTATTCCACTAACATTGATACAAGCCTGGGCCAAAGTGGAGAATGTTGCCATGATTCCTGGACTTGAATGGGTCGGACAAATTCGTGGCGGAAGGTTTACATCGCTCATCAATGGTTACCTCCCTGTGATTACTCTCCTTGGGTTAATTTTACTGTTACCTCTTATATTTCAGTGGGTTGCGACCTCGTATGAGAAACGAAAGACACTGTCAGGTGTACAAAACTCAATTGTTGGTCGATACTTTTACTATCAGTTGGCCAACATTTACATCACAGTGACGGCAGGTGCGCTTTGGACAAGTCTTGCTGACATCATTGACCATCCACAAAATTTGCTTGTCATCTTGGGAAAGAAACTGCCACAGCTAGCTGGTTACTTCATATCGCTTCTCCTTACGAAGACACTTGCTGGACTTCCGATGGTTCTGTTACGCATTGGGGCACTATCTCGCATGATCTTCTTGAAGTCATGCTTCAACAAAAAGCGGTTGACCCAACGTGAATTGAATGAGGTGTATCGGAAACAGCCGATATATTATGGATGGGAATACCCAACGCACTTCTTGGTCATTATTATATGTTTCACATATGCTTGCATCTCGCCGTTAGTTCTACCGGTGGGCAGCCTGTATTTCTTCGTTGCCTTGCTCGTTTACAAAAAGCAGGCCTTGTATGTCTACAGTCCAACGTATGAATCAGGAGGGAAGATGTTTCCTCAGGCGGTCAGTAAGACACTCTTTGCTCTAGTTATCAGCCAACTGACTTTTATCGGTTATACATTGATCAGAAAAGGAGTTTTTCAGGTGAGGTTGCTGCACTTTTCATTACTTTATCATTCCAATCAATTGTATTTGAGCTCAATGATGTGATTACCTTTTCAATATTGTCAGATCATTCTCCTTGCACCGCTGCCCTTCCTGACAGTATTCTTCACCATTTACATTCAAAACCGTTATGTTGAACCTAGTAAAAAGTTAAGTCTTGAGCGTGCAGTCAAGATAGATAACCTCCTGGAAAGTCCCAATGAATTCAGCCACGAGACCTACCGGCAACCAGTTCTGTCAGAGCATGCGTCGGAGCCAATGTGTGATGCTAATGATAGTGCCATATCTGAAGTGATGGAGAACTTGGAGCGGTTGCACAATCAATCACGGGTTGTACCATAAGATTATATAACACGTCTTTATTCTTATCTTAAATATTTGCGTGGTTACGATATCTCAAGTCCATCGAATGTTCGACCAACGTTGGATCAGTTGCATTGTTAGAATGAGATGATAATGTTGTCACGTTCGTCGTGTTTGTCAAACTGACTGTCGTACATGTCATGCCGAGCGATAACGAATCGATTTCTGTCTCATCTCCCAGTCGCTGATTTCGTTCAACGGAATTATTGCTCGCAATATCGATGTGCTCTGGAACTGATGGCGGTACTGAAGTAAAAACAGTTGCATTGGTATGTAAGTATTTCTTTATATTTTCCCTCTCCACTTCATTGAGCATGCCATTTTGCTCGTCTGCTAATCTCAGCCACTTCTCAGCTTTCTTACGATCTTAATTGCACCAGGAAAGACGGAAGTGATAGATATAGAAATAGAAAAATGCTATGTACCTTATCTCGAATTTGCGTGGCACCTACCTTGCTTGAATCCGTGAACACCAGCACTGTAATAACTACCTAATTTGTACGCGGCAAATGCTGAACCTTCGTTAGCCGCTTTCACAAGTAATTCAACGCCTTCATCTCTATTCTTCTTTATCTCACGATCACCATGAATCAACCAAATGGCTTGACATGCCAAACCATTACAATCACCACCTTCTGCAGCTTTCTTGCTCCACTCATACCCCTCGATCGCATTCCTTTTTATTCCTTCGACTTCGTTAAGCAAATGCCACCGAGCAAGGAGCGCCATGTCACTAAAGGAACCATTCTCAGCTCTGTCCTTCGTTTCCATGATTGTCACATTGTCGTCATGCGACGCATCGGAAGCTTGCCGCACACTGAGCATGATGTGGACGATTGCTGCTCAAGAGCATGGATCAAGCTAGCGCCATCAGTGAAAATTTCAGCTAGGACTGTCCGCCAGGAAAGATGTGAGATTTTGATGTGAAACAGTATTTTGATGTGAACTCCTGGACTAAAAGGAAGTAAGTAGAGGATCTGTAGCACAATGTTAACATAATGAATCTGAAATCTCAGTGATGCCTTAACTTGCATTTGTTAGTATTAAGCATATTCAGAGTATATTGGTTCTTCGAATCTCGTCCGCTTTTGTATAATTGTTATGCTATTTTGGAATCGTTTGTGAGGTTCAAGGAGCGATAGCTCAGCGTATTCACCCGCCGGGATGCCCGTTACGTCAACTCCAGCTCGACGTCGAACACCCTCGAGCCACAAACGTGTCCTTTCATTGGTTAGTGTTGAATGACACACTAGAAAGCCACCAGGACGGATATACCGCCATACCCTTGATACATACTCCGCCATGCGCTTTCCCACTCCAAAGTCACACCATAGCATATCTATGGTCTCATCATGCGAGAAATGTGTGTCAAGTGCATCGAATGCATCTCCCTTTAGAAACTGCAGGTATGGATCTAGATTGAGTGTCCGTGAAACATGTACGGCCGACGATGCGGTCTCCTTCTGATGCTCGCAATTGTCAATACAAAGCAGGGAGGATGCCGATTGTTTCAATGACGACGTAGATGCCCATTCGTCCAATTTTTGGGTGCCAAATGGATAGTCCAGTAAACGCAATTTGTCGTCATCATTCAACTTAACAATACAACGCATTTCAACATCATTGTCTTTCAAGGCTTGTAGTAGAAACAATGTTGTGTAACCCGCTCCGACCTCGACGATATTGCGAACTTTAGTAAATCGTACCAACGAATAAAGTAATGGGCCAACATTCTCGACTCCCATGTGAGGGTTATACAGTGGCCAGACGTGATGAAGGAACGTAGTTGAGAACATGGGCGATGCATTAAGAAATACATTACGTACAACATCATCATGCTGGAATAGCACTCTCTCCTCTGGAGGTAAACTTTCGTTCTCGCTATTGGTAGATATCTTCTCGAAGAGGACGTCGGTTCGAATTACATATTTCGGTCGTGACCTATTGCTACTATCCGCGGTTGATGTTACCGGAGACCCTTCATGAAGTGGCCATATATTACGTGCACGTTCAACTGCTATCTCGGACACTGCTTGTGGGAAGACCAATATCGATCCGGCACGGGGTTTAATGGATGCGATGACGTTGATGCCTTCTTCACCAGATACATCGTCATTGTGTTTACTCTCACGGTCGCATGCCGGTTCGTAGAATTTCGTGTGTCCGCCGTTGAAATCATCGTTCAAGTAAATGAGTACGGTCAATCGCGAGACCACCTCCCTCGCCGCTGATGATGACTGATATTGATGAGACGCGTCCCAGTACAGATGGGGAGTTCGTGATGTTGTCCTACTTCTGCTGTCATCATCGTCATTCTGGTCGTCGTCGGCATCATCTAGAGATGTTCCACCCGGTGGGAATCCCGCATCAATGTGCGGTGCGAATCGTTCGTTACTGTTGGTTTCGTATCGGTAGACCCTCAATCGACGATTAATTCCCGTCAACGCAAAAGACATTTTTTCTTCAGTGATGTCAACATCATGATCATCGATAAGAAGTTCTCTATGTGCAGCAATGACGCCATCCAAATCTACATGCGGGCCAATGACACGTAGTAATTCATCAGCCACTCCCTTCGTAATAACAATTTGAATTGCCCCATGATGATTCTTTCCAGCATTGTAATTACCGAATCCTAATTCGTCGCACGTTCGTATTATGGATTCGCATGCCTTAACGGATATAGCATTCTCAATTATGAAAGCGTTGGCATTCCGTAGTATCCCCTCGAGTCCCATTCTCCTTGGCTTATTCTCTTTTCTTCTACCCTGAAGATGATATTCATAATATGATGAGGACGAGGAGAGTGATCTAGATCTAGATAGTTCGCCACTAACAACTGCAAACGTCGGCACACCCACGGCAGTAAGAAATCCTGCATTGCCATACTCATCGTCGTCATTATCATCATTGTCAACATCTGGCCCAGCAAGGATACGTATTATATCCCCTCCCAGCTCGTGAGAATGGGCAATGACGATCGCTCCTCCTCCTCCTCGTCCTAAATCTCTCAAAGAATTCTGTTGTTGAAACTGTTGTAACTGAGGAGTAACCCGAATAATTGGCGATGGGGATAGGAGACAAATAATGCATGTCCGCGAAATGAAAAGTTGTGCTACGAATACTGTTATGATGCAACCTCGTCCACCCCGCGAGGGAGCCATGGTCTCGTGCTCTAGCTGGTCGGCAGTGACGGTCAGACGATCATTCGTCGAGGGTATCCGCATCGAGATAGTGCACAACTGCTGTCCTGCTCGGCTGAGGATTAATTAACTGTCAAATGGTTGCGCCTTTGACGTCGATGGTGGCAGCATTCGTCTTCTGCTCGCCTAACGACGTCGCGTCGGGACTGAAGGTTACGAACGAGCTTTATCCCGTATGCTCGGGTGGGTCATCGTCGTTGTCATCGTCAATAGAAGATGACCATCCAAAGCGTCGTCGAAGACGGACGACTTCTCGGCAGCAGAATGATACCACCAATGTAGAATCTACCACGACGACGACATCGTCAATGACTAATTTAATTTCGAAGGAGGAAGGAGCGCCACTCAAGACATTCATGGACGCAAACGCCGCCCAGTACGACGAGGCGGGTAATGCGCTCGCTGATGCGGCCGCGGCTCTAGCGGACGAGGAGGAGACGCTCGCGAGACAATTTGGATTGGAGATTGATGATCTCGAATATGCCATTGACTCCATGGAGGGCCATTATGATGATGATGATATTGATGACGGTGCGGGGACGTTGGATGCAACATCTGATGTCCATCACCATCAGCCGCGAGCGGGTATATCGTCCGCACCGTCTCGCGATGAAGATGATGTCGACGATGATATTTCCTGTATGATCCCACCTCAGCGCAGTCGTCGTCGCCAGAGCCCATTTCCTGTCATGCCGTCCCAGTTATTCGCGAGTCTTGCTCAATCGCAGTGTGAGCTGTTATCCAACTCTCTGGTCCATGCTATAACCGAAGGAACGACGACAAAGAAGATACGTTCGATGGTTCTATACCTACCAATGGAAAATGCCTCCACTGGAAGATTGGAGTTTGTACCCGCAGTGACTTATCCCGACTCATCAATAGAGCAACGTGGGGTCTTCATTGCATCGTCATCTGAGGCGATGAGATTTCGTCCGGATCCAAAGAAACTGATGCGTTTGCCTGGATTTTTCAAGGCCGGGGATCTGATTCCTGGATATCCGTTCGTTAGTGGTGGCACTACGTCATTGGAGGAGGAAGAGGATGGCGTTAACGGAGGATCTGTGCGGCTTAGAAGACAACGAGAAATGTTTGCTAGCGCGTCGAATGACAGACACGTGAGTGTGAGCGCTGTAGAAGAGATACCTTTATCGTCGATGCCTGGTAGCTCAGCACATCGCACCCCACCGTCGTCGTTGTCAGTGTCTCTCTTTGGTGGGCTAGACACACTTGGCGTGCTCGTGATCTGGCCTACTTCCTCACCTCACGATATCGCTGATGTCGAATTTGGGTGGACGTGGACATCCGATGACAAGCTTCAGGTGTCACGAGCGGCACGGTCCCTGGCTTTGGCATTATCAATGGATAACGAGCTTACGTCATCTAAATTGGCCAATGAGAACTTTCGTGTCACGCTTGCTGATGGAATGCATCAAGTGAAATCACCATTGCAGGCATTGCGTACCTTTGGAAAGTTACTCCAGAGACAGTTGGCGGAGAGTGGCGGGGAAATGGAACGCGGACCTACCACGCGGGCCATGAAACTTGCCGAAGACATAATGTCCCAGGGTGAACGTGTGATTGATTTGATTGAGCCTATGGATGCCTTGATTAGGAGCGATCCTGGCGGCGATGCGGATAGTAAGTATCTCCTACGTGGAGATGTCAAGGGAAAGGATCAGTTTCTGCTTCTACCGACTTGGGATGAATCCTCATCGACTTCATCAAAGCTCGTCCCATATCAATTTGCACTCCCACCTCCGATGCCCATCTTTGGAGACTTGGAATTGGAAATGACATTCCCCCAAGACGTGCTCGGGACGATCGTCTACGCCTCACAGGCAATATCACGCGAGAGAGGTATCAAATTGGATTCCACAGGCTTTGATCCGGATAACGATTTGCCTGGTGTTTTTGTATGTGTACGGCACTTAACGGAGGCAATATCCAACATCCTAGACAATGCAATCAAATACGCTCCTCTACGTCGCGATGAGGGTGGAACACAAAAGGGCAAGAGGCTCGTTGGTAGGCCTAGGATTCCCCATATAAGAGTGACACTCGAATCAAACGAGCCTCCGCTTGCGCCTGGTGCAACGCTCTACGTCGAGGATAATGGACCGGGTATACCTAGTAAAGAACAAGACAAAGTCTTTCTGCGAGGATATCGTGGACAGTCGTGCCAGGATGAGGTCGATGGGAGTGGTTTAGGGCTAGCAATAGCAAAGGAAATGATCACCCAGATGGGCGGTGTGTTGGAAATTTTAGAAGAAGGCCCAAACCGACTTGATGGTACAACTTTACGGGTAGTTTTGTTTCGTGACCCATTAAATAGATGAAGATAAACTTTCCTGCTTGATTCCCTGATTTGCATTACCAAGCTACCATTCTGTTTGCTGAAAGAGTAACTTGGATTGTGATAAACATAATAGCTGTGCAACAAGTCCTACAGTATATTGTGATGAAGGTTGATTAAATGTGTCAAAATAGTTCTCCGTTTAGATTTAGTGTAATCATATCTACAATTTCTATTCATCATTCACCACCAGACAAAACGGGGAAACTAACAAGGCAACAAACACTTGACATGATCACATAACTAATAATTGTATAGCACCTAGGAGAGTCATTGTGAGAGTCAAGCTATTTTGGAGAAGAGGATTCCTTTCATTGTGTGTTATTACATACACTGGTAGACTCAATTTATAATTCTGTTCCCTTAGGTGTTATTAGTACTTCATATTGTGTCGGTAATTATCGCATGGATACAAGCGTCTCTGGCTTCGCTTCTCATCTCAACACAAGATTTATTGTAAGCTTTCAAAGTTGAGTCGATTGATTCTCTACTGACAGCTTTTTCAAATCTTGTTCTCAGTTCATGCATGGCATCATAATCTCCAGCTGATGCTGCAATTGTCCAAGTTTCACAGCTTGTTCTATGTTTCTACCATACACTGGGGTTTAAGAAACACCGGGGTATAAGAAACAGACAAAAAAAGGTCATTTTGTTATTTTGTTAAGCCGTTATAGACTAATACTAGTATTATAAACGAGTATTAAGTGTAGAGCACACCCTTCGCTTTTGTTTGATATATCAGATGACTGTGCTGCAACCGTTTTGTTGCAAAATTTACCGCTGACAGTGAGATGATTTGGGCGGGAAAATCAATTAAGACGGTTTTTTTTGTCGCAACGACGGACAAAAGGTGTTTCTTAAACCCCGGTGTATGGTTGAATCATTCTCAATGACTCCAAGGCTGTATCGTGCTCCCTCGTGCCCTGCTATGGCCGCAGCCTCATTATTAAACTTGGCCTTCTTCAAATATCTACCTTCATAATAAATATGACCTAGGCGATTATGAGCCTGACTACAACCAGGATATACTGACTCGATAAGTAGTTCAATTGCTTTTGAGATATCCTGTTGAACACCTCTATTTCTATGGTAATATAAATCTGATAGCAAATAAATTGAAGCGGCATCATTTGCCTCCGCCCGCTTTCTCATTAGTTTAACTACCTCTTCATCCGTTTTGCCCTCTCGTTCAGAATTGCAAAACTGGCACTTATCATAATTTCCAGACTCACGACAGGAGTGTATGCACCCTCTACAAATACTCTTCCCACAACAAACAAAATATTCTTCCGTGAACTGACCTGATTACTCAACATTTTCTTTCGCAAAGTCATAAATTGGAACGGATGATATAGTCACGGGTGGAAGCGAGATGCAACATATCAATCTCGCAGGCATCGGAAGGAAGCAGATTGGGCAGTCTTCCTTGGCCGGAGGATCCTTGAATAGCGTCTCAATCGCGTAGTTGGGTGGCACGTTCCTTACATAGTTTATGCCTTGGCCAATGATTCTTCTGGCAAATAGCGTTGCAATACTTAACTTGAATACACGACTTGCACGCCTTGAGGCTAACGCCTCCCTCCTCTCCACACTCAGCGCAGGGCGTTCATACTGTCATCCCCACGGACAACGATTTGGCGGC
>Ga0247843_1009551_pt1 | contig 10726 bp, 8 predicted proteins | sample LaCruzMarch2017__FD_192420 | JGI IMG/M metagenome (GOLD analysis project Ga0247843, IMG submission 192420) | Freshwater microbial communities from meromictic Lake La Cruz, Castile-La Mancha, Spain - LaCruzMarch2017_8m | ecosystem: Environmental > Aquatic > Freshwater > Lake | place: Spain...
CACCAGGTCATTTCGAGTAGCAGCACGATGAATGCTTGTGCTACAATTATGCTAGGTGCTACTCCCCACCAGGTCATTTCGAGTAGCAGCACGATGAATGCTTGTGCTACAATTATACTAGATGCTGCGTATCGAGAAATCGACCGGTAGATGTTATACCCTATTATTCCCAACCGTCGTGCCTCGATACGGCGCAGTAAAATACCTGTATGCTTTAGGACTTAGGTTGCGCCTACTCGGCATGACTGAGGGTTTGTGAGCGCTGAGTATGATGTTGTGCATTGAAATTAGATGGCATTTGTTGGGGTGAATTTATATGCTGCCCCCACCATAATACATATACTGCATACATCTACCTGAGGCGCACTGAGTCTTAATACGCTTATATACTTTAAATTCTATCATTTTAGCATCTTAAAAGCTGCACACCATGTCCGAGTTTATTCACGCATAAACATCAGAATTTCAAATATATATAATACTAAATATATTTACTATATATTCATTACACATATTATGTGACATCCAAGTGCTCAAAAATGGGGGTATTTACCCTTAAAGTTTCCATACAATAATTTGTATCGCACGCTAATTTGGTGGCAAGTATGAAGAGAATCGCTGAAGGGTATTCTCATTTATAGAAACATGAAAGTATAGTAGAGGTATGAAAACATTGACACAATCTATGATTTGGATTTGTCTGTGCAGTGTATGGTTTCTAATGACACAATTCGGTTCAGAGCTGAAGGCACAGATGGAGTATGAATTGTACCCGTATTCTAATATTGGCATTTCGGCTAATGAAAATAATAAGGTGCTTAATGCAAGTCAATCCTATCGATTGTATGCACCCGATTCAGGCGTGTATTGCCCATATACCGTATTGCCAAGGCATCCGCCGGATAGGCTCCACTTTTCAGGTAAACGAATAATGATATTTCCGAATCCAGCAACGCAGAATGATGCCATTCATATACAGTTCTCTGGAGTACTTCCAGATGTGGACACATCATTAAAAGTAATTGATATGCATGGGCGCAGGCTTTGGCAAGATGTGTTTATGCAGAATGAATTGATCATTCCAGCGAATCTATTTCCAGTAGATGGTATGTACTTTCTGGAGGCGTCATTATATAATACGCTAGTAATGAAAAAATTCTAATTCAGGGAGTGAAATGAGTAATCAGCGCAGAACAAAAAAATCCGGAAATCCTGTAAAAAATCACAGGATGTTCCGGACAAAAAAATGACACTGGTAATATGTTAAATATTTTCTTGAATGGCTGCCAAGAAATCTTTTTCTGTCACAGAAGTTCTGGGGCTAAAAGATTTTATCATTTTCCCTTCTTTGTTAATCAGAAACTTTTGAAAATTCCAACTTACTTCTTCTTCAAACCAACCATTTTGATCTTTCTTTGTCAGATATTGATACAAGGGATGTTTGTCATTTCCTTTCACGGATATTTTCTCAAACATAGGGAAGGTGACACCATAATTGAGGGAACAGAATGTTTTAATTTCTTCGGCAGTACCGGGCTCTTGACCCATAAAATTATTAGCGGGGAATCCCAATACTACAACACCTTTGTCTTTCCATTGCTGATAGAAGGCTTCGATGTCTTTATACTGAGGTGTAAGGCCACATTTACTGGCTACATTTACAATCACCACTACTTTACCATTGTAATCGGCAAGGGATTTGGGATTGCCGTCAATATCATTGACGGTAAATTCATAAATTGTTTTTCCTGTTTCCATAATTTCTCCTTTTGGAGCAGCGGTTGATGAACTGAATTTTAGTGCTGCGAAAGTAATAAACACAGCGACGATGATAATTCCTGCAATTAACATTTTCATATTTTAATCATTAGTTCTGTATAACAAGAGCGTATCAGAATTAATTCCTGTAAGATGCTTTAAGGTGAATTTTTATGATGTTAGTAAAAACATATGGAAGTGCGGTATTTGGCGTAAGTGCCTGCACGATTACGGTAGAGGTGAATTTGGGTGGGGGGTTTGGATACGCGATGGTTGGCTTGCCCGACAATGCAGTGAAAGAAAGCAAGGAGCGAGTATTTACCTCTATCCGGCATATTGGAAGGGAAATTCCTCGGCAAAAAATCACTATCAATATGGCACCGGCAGATTTAAGAAAGGAAGGCTCTGCCTATGATCTCACCCTCGCGATTGGGATTCTAGCATGTTCCGGTCAAGTAGACCCCGATAGAGCTTCTCAATATATCTTGATGGGTGAATTGTCTTTGGATGGAACTTTACAGCCGGTAAAAGGGGCCTTACCGATTGCTATTCAAGCTCGAAAAGAGGGCTTTAGAGGTTTATTACTTCCCGAAGCCAATGCCAATGAAGCTGCAATCGTAAATCAAATGGAGGTAATACCCATTCGAACCTTATCTGAGGCTATCGATTTTTTAAATGGAAAACTAGTAATTGAGAGCCGACAACAAGATACGCGTGCACTCTTTGCTTCTGCGCATGAGCAATATGAAGATGACTTCTCAGATGTAAGGGGTCAATATGCTATCAAACGAGCATTAGAAGTTGCTGCTGCCGGCGGGCATAATGTAATTTTAATTGGCCCTCCCGGTGCTGGCAAAACCATGCTGGCAAAAAGATTGCCCACCATTCTGCCCCCTATGACCTTAAACGAAGCATTAGAAACGACCAAAATTCATAGCGTTGCCGGAAAATTAGGGAAGCATGCATCCCTTGTTTCTACTCGTCCCTTTAGAGCTCCCCATCATACCACCTCAGATGTTGCACTTGTAGGCGGAGGGGGCATTCCCCAGCCTGGTGAAATTAGCCTAGCGCATAACGGAATCCTATTTCTCGATGAATTGCCTGAGTTTAAACGTACCGTATTGGAGGTGATGCGGCAACCATTGGAGGATCGCTGTGTAACGGTTTCAAGAGCCCGCTTCTCAGTTGTATATCCCGCTAATTTTATGCTGGTCGCTTCTATGAATCCCTGTCCGTGTGGATTTTATAATCACCCTAGCAAAGAGTGCTTATGTAATCCGCAATTGGTACAAAGATATCTTGCCAAAATCAGTGGTCCGCTGTTAGATAGAATAGACTTACATGTAGAAGTCACTCCTGTAGAGTATAATGAACTTGCCTCCCGTTCTGCTACTGGTGAGAATAGTGGTGATATACGAAAGCGTGTGATTTTGGCACGAGAAAGACAGATACAACGCTATGCCGACATGCCGGATACGCATCATAATGCCATGATGCCTTCAAGGCTTGTTCGTAGAATCTGCGAATTGGATGCTGCTTCTGAAAGCCTCCTCAAAACCGCTATGACCCGATTGGATCTTTCAGCCCGTGCCTATGATAGAATATTGAAAGTATCGCGTACCATTGCGGATTTAGATGATAGTGATACCATACGCCCTGAGCATGTGGCAGAGGCAATTCAGTATAGAAGTTTGGATAAGGAAAGTTGGGCCGGGTGAAAAAGTGTATGCATGTGAGATGTATATTGCCACTGAGATAAATGAGAGCTTCACAATATAGAAAAATGCTGAATGCTAGATACAAAGATATGGCTCGCCTGCGAATTCATTCGGGCTGCAAGCTGTCAGGTTTTTTGGTCAAAAACGCCCGCCAGCTCTTGTGTTTTTCAACATATGCTTCAGCAATATTGACGCTAACAATCACCCGACTGAAGCACCCTCAATCCACTCGCAGTTCCATCCACCTTGTTCCTGAGTCTTTTTCGGCTCGCAATCCTGGGCTGGCTCAGGGCAGCTATACCCATAGTTTTTTATACATTTCCTTATTTGATTGGTAAGTGGCTTGAATGTGAATATAAACCCTTTATCGGCAAACGTATGTAAAAAATATGCATTGAACTTAACTTCTTAAACGAGATAAAAAAAGAAATTTCATTGTATTATTGCTTGACTTTACCTTACTTTAAAGTATAAATATTCGGTATGAAGTACATTAGCTTGTTCATCCTATTCTGTGGATTCCACGCCGTGATGGCGGGTGACACCACCCGCGTTTTGGCGCATGATAAGACCCATCTTAACTGGTACGGTAATTTTGATCGCTGGACGCAGTTTCCGGCATCTGGAACCTATGAACGCATCTGGTTAAACCTAACCTATGGTTGTCCCGGTACCGGTTGCAGTGACTGGGATTATACAACTAAGGTGTATTTACGGCAACATACAGGTGTGAATGATTCTACACTGCAACAAGCACCCCAATTCAGAGCCAATAATCAAGCCCCTGACTCCCTGTTGTACGCACAGGATACCACTTGGGTCTATAGCTATAATTCCATTACGCAGACCACAGATTCCGTCCCCTCGGCAAGCATAACGCTCTATCTGTATCAGGATAGCCTCAATTATCAAACCCCAACAGATACACTCTATGTTTTTCCCGCAGGCTATTATAATTATATTTTCGATCAGAGTGGAAATATCATTGATTCCTTGTGGGTGTTGCAAGATACCACCCTATATCAGGGCTATTGGCCTTATTGGAATGTATTTGAGGTGATACACAATATAGAACTCACTAGAGCCATTACCCCTTATGGCAGTATGCTTACCAATACCTGGGAGTTTACCTGGGTTGAAGATGTCACTGATTTTGCACCCCTGTTAAAAGATTCCGTAGATATCCGCATTGTGTATGAAGGTTGGCAGGATGGCTTTACCATGAGTCTTGAGTTTGTAATGATAGAAGGCACTCCCCCAAGAGAGGCCATCGCTGTGGTACCTTTGTGGACAGGCGGTTTCGCTTATGGGAATACAAATAATCCCCTGCAAAATAATTTGGATGCCCGTGATATTCCCGTGCCCTCTGCAGCAACTGGAGGTACCCGGTTAAGAGTTTTGCAAACTGGACATGGTTTCGGGGGTAGTGATAATTGTGCTGAGTTTTGTATCAAAGATCATTACGTGCTCGTAGATCAAACGCTTCGATATTCTACACCTGTATGGAGAAATGTGTGCGGCCTCAACCCCATATACCCACAAGGTGGCACATGGCTATATGACAGAGCCGGATGGTGCCCCGGAGAAATTGTGCCTCCTTATGTATATGAACTCACCCCTTTTGTAACGCCGGGCAATACCCATAACATTGATATGGACATGGACCCCTACACCAATCAGGGGAATAATAACGCATCTTACAATATGGGATGTGCACTCATTCATTATGCTGCCCCTGCGTTTCAAACCGATGCTGGGATTGAAGAAATTTTAACGCCATCAAATGATATGCGGTATTCTAGGTTTAATCCAACCTGTGGTTCCGCACGTATTCGGGTGCGAAATGGGGGCATACAGAATGTAACGCAAATGCGCTTTGAATATGGGATTACAGGTTCGGCAAATGTACATACACATACCTGGACTAGCCCCAATGGCATTGCATTCTTAGATACCCTTCAAATCGTATTGCCCCCATTTGATGCCTCAGACCCCTCTGGTCAAAATCAATTCTATGTCAGAATAACAGAAGTAAATGGAGGGGGCGCAGATCAGTATGCTGACAACGATATATTGACGTCATATTTTACCCCAACGCCAATGTATCCGGATGGATTGATTATTGCTATTAGAGCCAATGCAGCGGCGACCCAAACGCGTGTTTTTGTCTATGATGATAATCAGCAAGCGGTATTTTCGCGCACCTCCTATCCTGCAAATACACTTGAAAGAGATTCTGTGAAATTACCCGCGGGTTGCTATCAACTTGTAATCCATGATTCAGGTAAGAATGGACTTTCATTCTTTACGTTTAATAATGATGGCAATGGCACTGCACGAATTCAGAATGTTAATACAGGAGCTGTATTGCAAAATTTCAATGCCAATTTTGGTACCAATATTATTCATCAATTTACAGTAGGATACGGTGTATCCGCAGAGGCAGAATTACCCGAACCTGCTGTAAGAATGTACCCCAATCCGGCTACTGATATGCTGTATATTGAACTTGAAAATATTGCCGATCTCAATACCCGATTCCAATTACTGGACATTTCCGGACGTATATTAAAAGAGATTTCGATTTCAGGTGCTGAAGGCAATGTGTCCTTGCAAGGCATACCGGCCGGGATGTATTTAGGCGTTTTGGAGTTTGGGAATATGAGAATTCAGCAAAAGGTAATGGTGCAGTAATCTTTAATGTGTATAATTGAAATATTCAGCAATGATTTGCTGGAGTTTATACAGTTTTATTATTACGGTTCTTTGTCATTAATTGTGGGTTTTTACAAGTGGTCTATAAAGTTGCTGAATAAAGAAATTTATACATTAAAGTCTTATTAAGATTAATATGTTTTGCCAAATGTGGTTTGAGCGTAGCGATTTTGTTAAACTCTTTTTAGCGTCATCCAACGCACTCAAATACGCTTTGAGTTCCTTTAAAACCTTTTCCTGATAATGCTTTAGTCTCATTGTTTCTTTTTCTTTTTGGTTTCTGAAAGTAGCTTTCTTTCATCTGCACTTAACTTTCTCTCCAATTTTTTAACATCTTCGGCAGGTGGCAAATTTTCGGGAACTATACCCCTCTTTGTAAGCATTTCTCTGACAGCTAAATTATTGTCAATGTGCTCTTTTTCTATATTGCCTTGTCCTTTCAGGTCTTTGGCTTGAACATTTAAGCCTGTCATTTCAGCAGCTAAATCTTTTGCTTTGATACTAATTGTAGGTAAAAAATCTGCAATAGGACGACTATCAGGTACTCCCATTTTCTTTTTAAGTTGCACAGTAGAAAGTCGAAATAAAGCTTGGTCTCCTTTCGAGCGGATTAATGCAAATCCTTGCCCATCAACCCCTCTTTCGTATAATATGCCTGAAAGTTGTTTTTCTGTTTGACTGAGTTTTTCTCTTGCTTTAACTCTTTCGTATTCCAATAACCGTTTTTCAACCAACTCTGCTCTACGAGTTTGAACGGCAAAGTAATTTTGGGCAAATGAAACTTCCTCTTTGCGACTGTCGCCATTTTGACCTATTAAATAGCAGGCATAGCGGGTAAGTAAAATATCATCTATTTCTTTTGCTGCACCTTTGGGCATGGGTATCGTTTTCCTGACGTCAGGAAAATGATCGGTCACATCCTCTCCTGCATTTGTACATGCCTCCTTAGCCTTATCAATTACCTTTTCAAAATTCTCCCACTTGCTGTAACCCAGTAGTTTTTGCAACTCTCTGGCACTCCAACATTCTATGTCGGCATATACATAGCAAATGTTTTCAAATTGTCTGAAAAGTTCTAGTATCTGTTCTTTTTTCATTACTTCTGAATTCTATAAACTTCATAAGGTGACTGACAAAAATCAATTCGGCAATCTACTTCTTTGATACTTGTGAAATTTTAATTAAAACATATTCGATTTTTATTTTTTCCTCTTTTGATACCTTACCTTCTCCTCCGCCACCTGCAATGCTTTCAATGCCACATCTTCATCCCCTACCTCATACACCAACTTATCAGATAGCCAAGAAATGAGCAATTCAATTTCTTTTACCTTAAAGTACTTGGCAAGTTTTACCACCTGTTCGCGGTTGGCATTGCGTTGTCCTCTTTCAATTTTACTTAAAATCGCTTGATCAATGTCAAGATAGGCCGAAACTATCCGTAACGGCAACTCCTTTTCTTCCCTTAGTTTTCTTATCGTTTCGCCTAAGTTGTCCATTTTGAATAAAATCGTTTTGAATAATTATGTCAAAAATAGTAAAATATTTTTAAATATAAACTATATAAGCTCTACAGTTTACAACAAGTTAGCTTGGTCAGTAGTTAGGTTAAAATTAGCTTTTTTCATGTATGAAGATGTTTTGTTGAACTAATTAGGGCTTCCTCAGAATGAAACCCTGGTTACGTGAACACACATAATATAAGCATGCTCCTATTTTATGTTCTTGCTACACGCATGGCCATGAATGTTGAATTTTTTCCGTCCTTCGAGTAACTGTAAGACAGCTTGACATTTCACCTCATTGCGAGGGCTATGCCCCAAGCAATCCGGAATTTTATCTCTTTTTATTTCTTCTCAATCATGTTGGCATTTCAGTGAATTGCTATTGACGTTACATGCTGCTCATGTTCCTCATATATTTTGGAAATAAAGTATTAAATACCCTGTGAGGGATAGTAGCGGATATGCGAATGTAGCCGCAGGGCCTGCCCTGTGGCTACATTCGCATAAAAGCGAATAGCCCGACCCCCACCTGCCAAAGGCAGTAGTGGGGGGCACAGCCAAATTTATATGCTAAAAATATTACGGATGCTCCCCTTCGCGTAAATACGTCTGAACATATTCAAATAAAGAATCACTCTTAGGGAAATACTTCTCAGTAGCGCTATATAAATACGGACCGGCCTTAGAGGTGATAGGATATATATTAGATTGTGATTTTAATTCATCACTCAATAGACCTGCGTGATTGGTAATCCAAGTAAACAGTACGATCAGCAATCCGCTTTGAAGTATGCCCACAGCAGCACCTGCAAGTCGATTCAGCAAACCCAATAATATCGTAATGTCTAATAACTTGGTAGCAAAGCGTGCAAAAAGAGAGAATGCGATTGCAAAAACTGTAAACACAGCGGCAAAGCCAATAAATGGGAGCACCATTTTGGCTTGGTTAGGAACAAAACTATCCAATAAAAATCCGGTATGCCCCATCCATTTCCAGGCAAGCCATGCAGCTAATAGTATGCCCACTAATCCGGCTAACTCTCGGATGAGACCTTTTTTATACCCCTTCCATGCGCTGAAACTGATAAGAAGCAGGCATATCAGGTCATAGGTATTCATTATTTATCAGGCTAATAGCTCGCGGGCAATCTGATTGATAAGTTTACCGTCTGCTTTACCAGCCATCGCTTTAGAGGCCTGCCCCATTACCTTACCAATATCGCCTGCACCACTAGCGCCGGTACTTTGAATGATAGACTGCAATGCCGTACGAATCTCGTCTTCAGTCATTTGTTGCGGTAGATATCGCTCAATAACTACCAGCTCCTCGGATTCTGTAACTGCTAGATCCTCGCGGCCGTTACTCTTAAACTGATCAATCGAGTCGCGACGTTGTTTGGCCTGGCGGGTCAACAATTTCATTTCCTCTTCTTCACTTAAGGTTTCGGTTGCACCTGAAGCCGTCTCTGCCAATAATATCGCACTCTTAATCGCGCGTAAGGCACGTAAGGCAGCTTGGTCACGACTCTTCATTGCCGTTTTAATATCTTCAGAAATTCTATCTTTTAATGTCATATAGCAAATATAAGAAAAACCTAATTCCCAAAAAATGGAATTATGTGAATGGGCACCTCAGCTGCGAATATATCTGTCCTGATTTGAATTCATTTCACTTCTATTCAACCGTATCGTCTATTTTTACAGTATGAAGACCTATCCCATATACATTGCCGGCACACCGGTGTTTACAGCGCATACCCTCGATGTTTATAACCCTTGGGATCAAAGCAAGATTGCGCAAACCCATATTGCTACGGCTGCGCATGCCAAGGATGCGGTGCAGGCTGCTATCAAAGGATTTGAATTTAGTAGGGCCATGCCTGCGTACGCCAGAGCAGCAGCACTGACGCATATCGAAAAAGGGCTTGGTGATCGAAAAGAAGAAATTGCACAGATAATATGTGCTGAAGCCGGCAAACCCATACAATACGCAAGGGCAGAAGTAGATAGAGCTATGCAAACCTTTAAACTTGCAGCTGCTTGGGTCTGGCAAAATCAGGGGGAGGTCTTAGATCTATCACATTCGCCGGGTCTCGAAAACAAAATGGGGATTGTACAATACTTTCCGGCAGGCCCTTGCCTGTTAATTTCCCCTTTTAATTTTCCTCTCAATTTAGTTGCGCATAAAATTGCACCAGCCATTGCTGTAGGAAATTCTTTCGTACTCAAACCCGCCAGTGCCACACCGATTACCGCTGCCATACTTGCCGAAATTATTGCAGATTCAGGATACCCAAATCAGGCATGGTCTGTCATCCCATGCGACCGCACAGTCGGTCAGCAATTGGTACAAGACCCGGGATTTCAAATCCTATCATTTACCGGTAGCCCTGAAGTAGGTTGGAAAATGAAAGCCGATGCTGGCAAGAAAAAGGTAATTCTTGAACTCGGTGGAGATGCGGCGGTTATTATTGACGAAACAGCAGATTTAAAGACTGCAATCCCTAAAATACTGTACGGTGCTTTTGCGTATGCTGGTCAAATCTGCATCTCTGTGCAGAGAATTATCGCTACCCAAGAAATTTACAACGAAGTTAAGGAACAGCTGATCGAGGCCATTGCCAATTTGCCATGTGGCAACCCAGCCTTACCAGAAACCATTTGTGGCCCTCTCATCGATCGTAACAATGCAGACCGAACCCTGAGCTGGATTGAGGAAGCGAAACAAAAAGGCGCTCAATTGCTCACTGGCGGTATGGACATGGGCAATCTTGTGATAAGCCCAGCGATACTTGAAAACATACCCAAAGGCGTTCAACTTCGGGATAAAGAAGCTTTTGCTCCTGTGGTGGGGCTCTACAAGGCAGAAACCTTTGAACACGCTGTGCAATTGGCCAACGACTCTGATTTTGGTCTTCAAACGGGTGTGTTTACCCGGTATGAAGACCGGTTGAAGTATGCCTTTCAACAGCTGCATGTCGGCGGCGTAATTCATAACCATGTGCCCACCTTGCGCATCGATGCAATGCC
>Ga0247843_1009552_pt1 | contig 10726 bp, 13 predicted proteins | sample LaCruzMarch2017__FD_192420 | JGI IMG/M metagenome (GOLD analysis project Ga0247843, IMG submission 192420) | Freshwater microbial communities from meromictic Lake La Cruz, Castile-La Mancha, Spain - LaCruzMarch2017_8m | ecosystem: Environmental > Aquatic > Freshwater > Lake | place: Spain...
AGCTAAAATAGCTGAAATAGAAAAACAAAAAGATGAAGCGATTAAAGCTAAACAGGAAGCAATTGAAGCTAAAGCTGAAATAAAACAAAATCAGGAATCAATTAAAGCTAAAATAGCTGAAATAGAAAAACAAAAAGATGAAGCGATTAAAGCTAAACAGGAAGCAATTGAAGCAGAAATAGCTAAAATAGAAAAACAAAATCAGGAAGCATTTGAAGCTAAAATAGCTGAAATAGAAAAACAAAAAGATGAAGCGATTAAAGCTAAACAGGAAGCAATTGAAGCAGAAATAGCTAAAATAGAAAAACAAAATCAGGAAGCATTTGAAGCTAAAATAGCTGAAATAGAAAAACAAAACGAAGCTAAAATAGCAGCTAAAATAGAAAAACAAAAAGAGGACGCCGTCAAAGCTGAAATAGCTAAAATAGAAAAACAAACAGAGGACGCCGTCAAAGCTGATAAAGCTAAAAAACAAAACGAAGAAGTTGAAAAACATAAATCTAAACAAGAACAAAATATAGAAACTGGAAATCAAAATGATAAAGTTCAACACACTTTTTTAAATAAATATATTCAACAAGTCGATAATAAAGAAGCAGTACAGCAATATACTAAAGGAGTTACTACTAATCTTGACCAATCATTAATTGATAATTATTTAGGTCATAATGACGGTTCCTTAACAGAAGAACAATTAAGAACGCAAGAAAAAGAAAAATATATTGTTTTTATTAAAAATTTACTTGTTTATTATCGTATGTTTAGTAGAATACCTTTGTTTATGAGAATAATATCAATATTAACGATAAAAGGAAATGAAAATAAAATAAAATAAAATCAATTTTATCATCAAATAATTTTTTTACAAATAATAATATGAAAATAGATGATTTTATTCAAACTGTTAAAAATTTATATTATTTGAATTTAGATGATACATTTATTAATACAATTTCAACAAGTAAATATAAAAATAATTATAATATGATTAAGTCACATTTGTTTGAATATGATGGTAATAAAAATTTAATTTCAGTTGAAGTATTTATAAATAATTTTTTGATAAATTTTAGTAAAGAATTAGATATAACAATAACCGAAAGTTATAAAGATGTAATAGAATATGTAAAAAACATTACAGAAGGTATAACAGAAAATAATAAAAAAATAATAGAAATTAATAAAAATTCGAAAAAAATTGAATTAGCTATTGAAAAATATCATAACTCTCTATACGACAAAGTAACTACTTTCTTACGTGTTAGAATAGATAACAATCTTATTAATTCTCGGTTTAGTGTAACTATAAAAAACAATACAATTATAATTAAGTATGATCCATCACCTAAACAATTTTATTATCAAACCGAAGATAAAAAAATTTTATTCAATCCAAAATATGTTCCTGATGATTACGGGAATATAGATGGTAAGAAAAAACGGTATCCAATTGTTTCGAAACATGGAGAGTTGACAAATATATACGATAGTAAAATGACAAACGAAAATATAGCTAAAGATGAAAAAATTCTAAATATAATTGATATGTTATTAAAATTGTTAAATGTATTTATTATTGGATACGGTCGACATTAATAAACTTATCTCTTGATGGTATAAATTATCCTGGTATTATTATATATATGTGTAATAATCCAAAAATATTAGAAAATTTTGATATAATTGAATTATCATTTGTAGAATTAGGTGTTGATGACTCTGAAACTTTTTCAAAAAATAAAATTGTTCCTAAAATTATAAATAATGATATGCATAAAACTAAAACATTTACTAAAATTGATGGTAAATGGGCATATAGTAATAAAACAGATTTTGATACAAAAACAGATAAAATTAAAAAAATAAAAGATGATTTAAACAAATTAGGTATTGATTATGAAAAAATAAACGAAATTAAGAAATTAAATGATGATTTTGTAGAATTGGAAAAGTTACAACTCGAAGTCAATGATTTTGATACTCTTAAAAAAAAACATGATACTAAAGATATTACAGATAAAAGAAAGAAAATAACATCTTTAACAGATAAATTAAAAAGTAAAGATAAAAAAAATATAACAGAATTATATCAAAAAATGGAAACGTATAAAACATATACATCATTAAGTGATGAACTTAAAAATGATATTAAATATATATATGAAGATATTGGTAATTATACAGTAAATGTGATGGAAAATGCACGATTTATCGCAGCAACAACTAATAATCCTGTAAGCTCAAGAAGTCATATGCTTATATTTTTCAAATTTGTTAAGAATAAAACAACTTCAGAAGAAAAAAAAGAAGTTAGTTTAGTAGTCTTAGATGCGGCTGGTGTAGAAAATGAATTTAATGAAGACGATCCGTTTACAATCGACGCTTTTTTAAATGTTAAAAGAAAAGGAACTAATGAACCATATTATAATAAAAAAGAAAAAGAATTTCAAGAAATTTATAGTATTAAGTCAGGTGATTTAATTAAACCTGAATCTGAAGCAAAAGAAAACGTAATTAAAAAATTATCAACAGATGTAAATATATTAAAAACTGTTGACATAATAAAAAACAAAATTCGTAAGAAAAATGGTAAAGAATATATATATATAAAAGATTTTGAAAATGATGTTGAAAATAAAAAAAATATATTAAGTATTACAACACATTTAGGTATACAACATAATCCGTATGAAACTAATTTTACACCATCAGACACTTTTTTAAAAGAATTAGATACTTTGGTATCAAATACAAAATATATTTTATTAGAAAAAGTCGTAGCAAAAGAGATATGTAAAAGAAGACGAAAAGAAGGATGGTTTATTAATGATAGTTTATCAAAAATGAAATCATTTATTACATGGGTTTTAGTGAATTCATCTGGTAATAAAAATTTATTAAATTTTCCACCTTTTATAAATCAATGTGCTTTATTGCAATGTAATCCATATTTTAAAGATTGTTTCGGATTGAATTCGAATGAAATTAAAAAACCAGATAGTTATATAATTGAAAACTTATTAAAAAAAATAGGTTCTTCAAATGATGTATTACAAAATCTAAATTTTTGTATATTTAATGTAATAAATTTATCTCAAATATCCGCTAATAATCCACCACCTACACCATATATCGATGGTGTAGATGAATTAATTTATGAACTACAGAGAATAGAAAATAATTATATTTATGTTGATAATGATGATAAATTTAATATATTGTCTAAAGAAATTATAGTAAATGATAAATTTTTGAAAAAAATAGAGATGTCTTTAGGTATAATTAAATCATCAGACGATGTCAATCTTAATCAACAATTTATAGTACCAATTGGGAGTTTAGATAAAATTGCATTGGATCCATCTGTTACTTTATTTAATGATGATGTGTATAAGATAAAATCAAATATATTTGATGTCGATTTTATTAATAAAGTAAAAGGATATATAACAAAAATAAGAACAAAAACAGAAATAAATGTATCTCTTAAAAATTTAATAGAACTATTATCGATATCTAACGCTGTAACTACAATGGGAACTATGAATTATATCGAGATGATGTCAAAATTTGGTTCAAATTATATAAATTGTAAATATTGTGATATGTCAAAATATGACGATGCATTAAAAACACCTGAAAATGAAAAAAAATATACGGAATATCAAAAATATATAGAATATTTTAATGATGAAAAACTTTTATAAAAATGAGTCAAAGAAAGATGTTAAATTTATAATCAAAAAAAAGATAAATTAATTTAAAAAAAAAAAAATAAATGTAAATAAATGTATGATTATGATAAAATAATTAATTATTCTTCAGATGGTCAAGAAATAGAAAGATTGAAAAAAATTATTATTGAAAAAGATAAAGAAATTGAAAAAATAAGAATAATGCCATTTTTAGATGACCATGACGATTGTTCTAAACAAGAAAAAGAAAAAGAAATAGAAATAGAAAGATTAAAAAAACATTGTTTATCATTACAATCATTGTTTGATAAAACTGTTAATTTGCATAGTGAAAAAGATGAAAAAATTAAAAATTTAGAAGCACAATTAAATGATTATATACAAAGATTAGAAGATGTTAATATTCATTTAGTATCGTCGAATAATAAAATGAATGCAATTATAAAAACTTAACAAAAATAAAAATGATAATAAATAAAATAAAAAAAAAAAATATTTACATGAATAAAAATATGAATAATATTATCAATGAATTAACACAAAACGTAAACACTAACGACGATTTGGTTGGTAATATTGTAGATTTGGTCATTCAATTAAGAACCGAAAAACAAAACTTAGTAACAGCTAGTGGTGAATCTACTGCCGCAGCGGAAGTTTTAGAAACACGAATTCAAACATTACAAACAGACTTAGAAACTTATAAAACTGCACTAACTAGTGCAAATCAGAAATTAGCGACAACTGTGGGTAAATTGAAAGCTGCAATTCCTCCTGTTGTTTCTGACGGTGACGGTAAAAGAAGATCAAGAAGATCAAGAAGAAAAAGAACTAGTCGTAGAAGAAAATCTAGACGTTCTAAAAAACGACATTATTAATTTAAAATTTAAAATTTAATTTATAAAATAATATTATTTTATAAAGAATGGATAATGAATTATTAACAACACAGTATATTAAATTAATAGAAACTTTACGTAACAATATAACAAATATAGATTCTACAATAAATCAATTAAATACAATTGATAATGCGATAGATTATATAAATATATTAAAAAATGAAATAAAAAAATGTCAAGTTATTCACAAGAAAATGTTTGGTGAAAATTGTTGTGATGATATAATTTTACCAAACATTAATCATAGTGTAGATGAATATCAAAATATAGTAATGAAGGAAATGAAAAAATATTTAGAAAATATATATAATATTATAGATATTAGTGAAATAATAATAGAATATATAGAAAAATTAAAACAAATTCTTGAAAAATGCAAAGAAAATATATTTTTAGAAATTGAAAAACTAAAATCAAATTGCGATGAATTAATTTTAACGATAGAAAAAACAATTTCAACAATAAGTTCATCAACAATAAAAACTGAAAAAGAGAATAAATTAAAAGTTATAACTGATAAACATAATTACGGAGATGATTTATTTACAAATTATGAAAAATCATTAGAAAATTATAAAAAATTAAAAAAAATTTATGATGAATTAGAACTTTTTAATATCGAAGAATTTGGAAAAGTAAAAGTATATGTGAAATTAAGACCATCAAAAGCGGAAGGTAAATTAGACGGTGAATATAAAAAATATAATAACATAATTGATATAGATGATGTTGATAAAAAAATTAAAATAAAATGCAAAGAAAAAGAAAACGATTACGGACCTTTTAAAGATATATGTTCAGGTAGTAATGAAGACTTATTTAATATGATTCAAGATGATTTTACATGGGAACAAATAAAAGATAAAACAACTATTTTATTTTCTTATGGTATTTCAGGTTCTGGAAAAAGTTATACTATGTTTAACACTGGAGTTGATGAAGGATTAATTTTTCGTATAGTTGATAGCAAATTTGGATATTCCAATATTAAAAGTAAAGATATTGGTTCAAAATTTGAAGTTTCTGTAGAAGAAATTTTTGAACATAAATTTATTGATGATAATTTTATAAAATTTTCTGGTACAAACGTTGAATTTGAACCAACAAATTTAAAAGGGCAAAAATCACTTATAATAGTTAATAAAAGCCAAAATATTGATAAAATTATAGAAAATGTAACAACATCAAGAACTGAAAATGGAACTATAAAACATACACCAAATAATCCAGTATCAAGTCGTTCACATTTATTTATTGTTTTAAAAATAACAAAAAATGGTAAAGATGGTGATAAAGGCTATATTGTAATATGTGATTCTGCAGGAAGAGAATCACCGTTAGAAATAGCAAAGTCTTATTATTCTGAAAAAGCAAGTCCATCACAGATATTTCAAGGAGGTCTTAGTATGGGATCATCGGTATATACAAATATTACCATATCTAAACTTCCAGAAGGATTAATCAAAAGTTGCGCAACTGTTAATTGTAATAATTATAAAAAAGATAAAGATAAAGAAAAATATAAAGAACTTCAAATTGGTAATTTTAAAAAAGACCAATTTGATAATATAAAAGAAATAAATAAATATATACAAGATATTGCGAAAGAAGGATTTTTTATAAATGAATCATTAAATCATATGGTTAAATATTTAGATGAAAGTATAGTTCGAGAAGATATATGTCTAAAAAATACAGTTTATCCTGATAGTAAATGTTCAGTTGAAAAATATAATTTACATAAAGAAGAAAAAAATAAAATATATACTTTCCAAAATCCTAATCCTGAAGATGACCAAATTGGTACATATACAATATTCAATGAATTAATAAATTTATCAGGAGGAAAATATAGATTTATTATGATTGCAAATTCACGAACCGAAGAAGATAAATGTAATAGTATTCAAAGTACATTTGATTTTGTAGATAAAATAAAATCCACATAAGCGTTTTTAAAAAACTTTTGGTTTTTAAAAATAAAATTTGATAATTCTGAAGTTATCAATACATTCCTTTAATTTCATTACTGACATTAACAATTAATCCGCTATAATTTCTAATGAATTGCGTTAATGAAATTTTCTTTTGTTTTTTGATTTTTTTCAATTCTTTGATAGCCATATCCAATAATTCTTCTCGATCAATATCTGGATTTGATAATCTCAAATCTATCCAAAAACAGCTCCACATTGAACAAAATCCAACAACTTCAAGTTTTTCACCTTCAGCTTCTTGTATTGTTTGTATATTACGTGATGGAGAATAAGATAAAGGATGATAATAATTTTTAATGAAATCATTTCCTAAATTTTCTTTAAATAGTTTTTTGATTTTATCGTCTAAATCTGGTGGATTCAAACATTTTTTATCACTGATTTTTCCATAAGACTCAAAACGTTCTAAACTTTTCGTTTTTTTGTCATATAGTAACCAGTTTGCGTGACCGCTATCAATACAATCAAAACCAAAAGGCATAACAACAAATCTTTTACTTTTACATTTTCTAAAATTATTCCAAAACTTTTTTTCAGGTTTAGGAACAGATATAAATCCTTTACCTTTTTTTTGTTCTACATATCGCAAAGATACACCCCGTTGATTAGAAGGTATATGACTTATATTTTTTGGTAATAAAACACAAGCATCATCGTGTTCATGGTTTTCACCTTCCAGCCAATGAATTTTTTTATTTTCGTCTGTTTCGTAAGGTTCGGCTAAAATAACACAAGCGTCATCATGTTTATGAGATATAAAATACATTGCGATTACATTGAAATAGGATGACCCTTCAAAATCTGTTTTTTTTACATTATTGTCATTATTATTAGGTAAAATAAAATTATTTGTCAAAGACATTTATTATAAGAAAGAAAAAAATGATGTTAAAAGAAAAATTATCCAATAAAAAAATAAAAAAATATGTAAAAGAAAATGATTCAAATTATTATCGTAATTATCATGATTTCAATTTTATTACTTTTAAGAGAATATATGACTAATTTGTGTTTCTATGATATATCTGATAAAAAAGTTGTCATTAATGAGCATAAAAATCGTTTTATATTATTCAAAAAGAACGATTCTGTTTCTGATATGAAAATATTAAATATTCTTTATCAATGCGAAGAAGTTCTTTAAAGACATAAATACTTTGATAAATATGAATACTCATTACGACAACATTATGAAACAGTTGAAGCAGTTTTCAACTTATGATAAAAACGGAAATTTTATTCAATTTCAGAGAGATGCGATTTTACAAACAACGCCACCAAACAAAAAATTGAAAATTATTTTTATAAAAAATGAATAAAAAACAAGTATTATGGAGAAAGCTTATCAAACTTGTGTCGAAATGATACAACAAAGAGGATATATAATTATAGATCAAGATGATGAACGAATTTTAGCATCACGTGAAAATCGTATTTCTAAAAAAGAAGAGCAAATATGTGTATTTATAACAAACACTCCTAAATTTAACGTTGAAAGTATTCAGGAATATATTTCAATGCTAAAGAAAATGGATGTATCACACTGTATAATTGTTTATCGTGACAGCGCGACACCTGTTGCGAAAAAAATCGTAGAAGAATCAAAAGATGTTAATATTGAATTATTTACAGAAGAAGAATTACAATATAATATTACAAAACATTACTTGGTTCCAAAACATGAAATAGAATTTAAAAAAGGAACTTTAGGATGTGCAAATTTTAAGAAAAAATATACAGATGATATTCCGATAATTATGAAGTCTGATCCGATAAGTCGATTTTATGGATATGAAAGAGGAGATATTATAAAAGTGACACGGAAAAATGGTTATGTAATGTTCAGGATTGTTAAATGAATATAATTTTTTATAATTATTTTAAATTACATTAATTTAAAATACACGTTAAATTTCTTTTTTCATAATCCCGATGTTTGAAAGCCATGAATTTAAAATCACAAGAATATTCGAAAAGTTCAATGCAAAATGACGAAAATATGTGATAAAGTTTTCTGGTGATGAACCTGTTATTGGAAAATAATGGATTCCTTCTGCACAAATTTCAGAAGAAATGTTTAGATAAGAGACAATATATTGTTTTTCATTATAAAGTATCGGAGTAGAATCATAAAAACTAATATGATTTACACTTTTTACTTTCTTTAGATTATGTATTCTAATTATTTGATGAACAAACACTTCATTTGTTCTATATTTTATATCATTTGCAACAACTTTACCAGTTGCTTCTAATAAACATAAGTAAAAATCGTCATTATCTCTTAATAGTTTGTAACCAATTTTATGTTTCATATATAAATATAAAATATCTCTTAAACATTATATTCCGAAAGTCGAAAGTTACGCGTAAAAATGGTTATGTAATGTTAAATGAATATCTTTATAAAAGTATTTCATCGATACTTTTTATTCCTGTTGGTTCTAAGTATTTTTTTAGTTTTCGTATAAAATTATCAACTTTTTCTTGATTTTTGAATCTTATAAAAAGAATAATTGATAGTTCTGTTAAGTTCAATCCAAATAATGAAATCGATGCGTAATTACAATCGATTTTAGATGTTATGTATTCATTTCCAAATTCGTTTAATAAAATCAAAGACACAATTTCAAGATAATCAAGTAAATCATATATAATATCATCCGATGATATATCGTCGACGGTTTTCATTTGATGCGTAATTTCATATAATTCTCTTAACTTCGTATAATCGATTTTCTTTAAATATGAATGTAAGAAATAAATAAATTCAATATCATAATTCAAAGTATTATTTTCCATAATCTAAAATTTAAAATTGAATTTTTAAATCAAGCTTTAAATAAAAATTTAAGTATATATAAATGATTAAAACTGTTTTCTTTTACATATTTTATATTTCTTGTGTTAACGCAACTTTTAACTTGCGACATTTGACTTACGCAACTGGAATGGAAGGACCGCGATATCGACATTTAGAATTTGCAACAGGAATGGAAGGTCCTCAATATTTGAGACAACCAGAACTTTACGAAGAAAAAGATATCGAAGAATTCACTGATATATACGAAAGTAATTACTGAATAAAAATTTTTTAATTTCTTTTCTTAACCTTAAGGTTAAGAAATACCTACGATTTTATTCAGTAACTTGCTTGCATTTAGAACAAAAATAGTAATCTTTTTCTTTAACAGTATCGCAATTTTTACAATGTATATGCATGTTTAATGTATGATAATATTGTATATTATTGAAAATACGTGTTTTATATTTTGCGTAACACATTTTACATTTATCACAAGTCATATGTAATTCATTGATATTGCATTCATTACAGTTATAACAATGTTTATTTTTATTTCTAAAGCAAATTTTACAATGATGATAATCTGCAATCATCGATAATATTTCATATGGTAATTTTTCGACGCAAATCGATTCTATACTTTTGGTACCAATTATTTTTCCGTTACGTAACAGCATAAGCTTTTATTTGTATCTACAAATTTTATAAAACGTTTTCAAAAAAAATAAAAATGTCAGAAAAAAAAAAATGAATTTTAATTTTTATAATTTAAAGAATAATCAGATTATAATAAAAACAATGAGTAACATCGAACTAATTTCAGCTTCAAGCTATGATACGTCAAGAATGATATTTTCTGAGCCTATTGATGGAGGAATTCCTGATAGTAAGCCACCAATTTCATTTAAGAGAATTAATATCTCCACTGTTTATGAAAACGGTTCTACTGGTCCATTAATTATGGGAACAGAAAGACTGTATTCATATGGTTTAGGAGAAGATACAAATCCAGATACTGGAAAGATCAATGGATATAAATTACCTTTAGTGTTATATAATATTAACGGTGCTTCACAAGAGGAAAAGGATTTCGTTTCAACATTCGAAAGCATTACTAAGAAATGTAAGGATTATTTACTTAAAAATAAGGATAAGTTGGAGCAATATGAACTCGAGGAAAATGACCTTAAGAAGTTGAATCCAATTTATAGAAAAAAGGAAAAGGGTGTAGTAGTTGAAACAGCTTCACCTGTTCTATACGCAAAGCTTATCGTCAAGAAAGATAAGGATGGAAATAAAATTATTACTGTATTCTTTGATGAGGAT
>Ga0247843_1009555_pt1 | contig 10725 bp, 4 predicted proteins | sample LaCruzMarch2017__FD_192420 | JGI IMG/M metagenome (GOLD analysis project Ga0247843, IMG submission 192420) | Freshwater microbial communities from meromictic Lake La Cruz, Castile-La Mancha, Spain - LaCruzMarch2017_8m | ecosystem: Environmental > Aquatic > Freshwater > Lake | place: Spain...
AGCCGAACGAAATGATGACATCACCACAGGGCCAGCTAAACAGTATTTTTGTATCGATGCGAACATAAAATCGTGTTTAAACGCAAACAATACATCTGCAGAATTTATAATAAAACCATCGTTTATTTTAAATAGCAATACATCCACCTATGAAAGCTTTTTTTCGATAGATAAGGATGGAGACTCATTGGTTTATACCCTTGTACCTGCTTTAACAGGAATTGATAAAGAGGTAAACTATAGTACCGGATTTAATGCCACTCACCCACTTACTGTTTATTGTACTGAAACTCCTTGCACGCCCAATAAAAATAATGAACCACCCATAAGTTATTTTTTTGATGGATTAACAGGTGAAACCGTATTTGTTCCTACAAAGGACGGAGAAAGAGGAGTAGTTGTTGTAAAAGTAGAGGAATACAGAAAAATTTCAGGAAAGTGGAAAATGTTAGGGTATGTAAAGAGGGATATTCAAGTGTATGTAAAAACCAGTGATGGAAACAATTCTCCAAAATTTACAAACGAAATCTATTATGAAATATGTGAAGGAGAACCATTAGAGATAAGGATTGATGCAACAGATGTTAAAAGTAATTATTCATTATTGCCAGATACCGTCAATTTTAGACTTAATAGCTCTTTACCTGGTGCTTCTTTCAACCAATATCGGCAAAGTTTAGCCCCGTTTAATAGTGCACTATTCACCTGGACTCCTCAAAAAGGGATGTCGGAGAAAGAAGTTTACACCTTTTCTATTTCTGCCATAGATAATGCTTGCCCATTAAATGCAATTAGTTCTCAAGTTATTACCATCAAGGTAAAACCAAAAGACAAACTAGAGGTCGGGCATAAACATTTGGGTTGCGGAAATTTCCAACTAACTGCATCAGCACTTAAAAATGAATCACGTTTATCTATTAAAGTTTTAGCATTGGATGGCACGAATAAAGAAATATTTAATACATCCTATCCACTAGACACCATTTCGTTTTTACCCTTTGGGAAGTATCTGATTTACGCTAAATCCTCTACTCTGAATGGCTGTGAAACCATTTACACAGATACCATTTACAATTATTCTGAGAAAACTAAAGCTATTATTTCCGGTACAGATAAAATTTGCAAGGACATTGAGTACACCTATGAGCTTACAGATATGTTATTTTCTAACGCAAATATTTCCTGGAGATTTGGTTCGGAATATCTAGGGTCGGATGTTTTAGTGAAGAAATCTTTTAACCAAAATGGAGTAATTCAAGCCTTGGTCCATATCAATAACGGAAAGTGGGTATGTTTTGATACGCTCTACAAATCTATAACTGTTCAATCTTCAACGGAAATCTTAGGTACATCCGAAATAAAAGTTTGTCACGGTAGCGCGGAATATGATCTTAGTAAAGTAACCAAACTAATGATGCCGAATACAGGAAAGTGGTTTTCATCCAGTCCTTATTTTGCTAATGAAATTGTTAATACAAGTGCTGGATATCCTTTTAATGATGATACAGTGTCATTGAGTTATAAAGTTATTGATAATGGATGTGAGTCATCTAAGGGAATTAATTTAATCATTAAGTCAATACCGGAATTCGAACTTAGTAGCATGACGGTTTGTAATTATGTTTCCCCAATACAGTTGACCCAATTAGTAAAAAAGCCCTATGATAATTTAAACTATTCATATACCTGGGGTCTATTACAAAACGCAGAGTATATCAAGGAAGAAAATGGATATAAGGTAGTTTATGCTTCTGATTTAGGAACAGGAAAGCACATCTATTTTGCTGAAATAACCGGAGCAAATGGGTGCAAAAATCGAGACACAGCCTTTATTGAAATAACCCCATCCGTTAAAATAAAGTTTAATAAAAGTCTTGTGATTTGTGAAGAAGCGGGTGAAACTGACCTAAATAAGATTGGTGACGTAAGCCCTGAAAATGGAAATTGGTCCTTCTATGATTTTGATTTAATAACCAATAAAAAATATATTAAAACAGATACATGTGGCCAATTTGAATTGACCTACATTTATGATCATTACGGATGTTATGATTCAAAAAAGGTTAAAGTAACGATTCATTGCAAGCCTAATATCCAAATTAACGGTTTGAAAGATATTCATTGCGATTCGGAACTTCCATTACATCTTTCCGCAATACCAATTGGCGGGATTTGGGAAGGAGATCATGTTGTAAATGGAGTCTTTGAACCTCCCATTCAGAATATGAACACCGATTATTCCTTACGGTATAAAGTATTAGACAACCAATGCAACTTTAGTAAGAATCATAAAATTAACATAGTATTATCTCCTAAGGTGCTGTTAAAGCCTACAAAAAACATTTATTGCGACAATGATACTATCTCTTTTTGGGGCTCAATTAACAAGGCAAACCAACTAACAATCAAATACCTGGATAATACCCTTGAAAAAGAAATTTTCGATTCACAAGACTTTACGAATCTAAAAGCTTTCTCCGCTAAATATCTGCCTACAGGAATACAAACATGGATGGTTACCGCCACAAATTCGTATGGATGTGAAACGATGAGTCAAGGTGTTATAAATGTTTATGATTCCCCTATAATTTCAAATTATTCGGATACAATTATTTGTGAAGGAGCTTCTACGCTAATTACTCCAAAAATTAAGTATGACGGTAAAGAACCGTTGAACTATTCCTGGTTACTTAAAGATGTGGAAATAGACAATAATCTCATTTTAAATTGCGATAAATTATCAGTAGGTATGCATACACTTATCTTTAAAGCTGGAAATGAGTATTGCAAATCTTCCATGCCGATAAATCTGGATATGAAAGCATTACCAAAGGTTGATTTTATGATTTTGCCTTCTACCATTACGTCCGTTTTACGTCCTGAATTTAAATTTTTGAATCAATCGGATCCTGGGTTAAATCTTTTATGGAATTTTGGTTCAGGATTGACGAATAATACTTCTAAAGAAACCAATCCAACATTTGCTTATTCTGATACGGGTAATTATGCCGTTACATTATCAGGTACAAATGCATTTGGATGTTCAAACACGGTCATTAAAAATGTAACTGTAACTCCCGATATCCTAATATTTATACCCAATGCCTTTTCACCAGACAATAAAGGAGAGGAAAAAAACAATGCTTTTGGTGTTACCATTGGTCAATACACCTCTTACTCCATACAAATATTTGACCGTTGGGGACACAAACTCTTTACCTCCAAAAACCCTAAAGAAAACTGGGATGGTAAATCAGGAAATGTTATGTGCAACCCCGATGTTTATTTCTATTACATCAAAGTAACCGGAGTTACAGGGCAATTATATCAGTATAAAGGTACCATTACCCTGATCAGGTAGATAATTTAGTATCACAATTTTCTTGTAAACATTACCATTATTCTTAAGACTTTTTAATTATTTTCTTTGTTGGTTAGACCATTTTTCTAACGTTAAGGAACTGTTATGTAGGAAACATTTTTGATATTATTTGTTTCCCGTGTTTATAGTTTTAATTTTGCGCCCGAAATGTTAGAAAAAATTTTGGAGGGGTGCGATAAGCTTTTTCGCAAGTTTGGTATTAAAAGTTTGGGCATGGATGATATTGCCCGTGAACTGGGTATGAGTAAAAAAACTATATACCAATATGTAACCGATAAGAATGATCTAGTGAATAAAACATTTGAATATGCCTTAAATGATCAAAAGGTTAAATGTTTAAATATAAAAAGTTGTACAACGAATCCAGTCGAAGAAATTGTTTTAATTTCAAAGGAAGTATCCCAACAATTGAAGGGAACAAATCCATCTATCTTTTTTGACTTACGCAAATATCATCCGGATGCCTGGCAATTATTTAATAATTTTAGTAATGAGTTTGTGTTTTCACAAATAAAAGAAAACCTTATTAATGGGAAATTAAAGGGCTTATACCGCGAAGATATTAACCCAGATATTATCGCCAGGCTTTATATATCGATGATGCAAATAATCACGAATCCCGAACTTTTTTCAAATGTTGACTACGACTTTGGAGCAGTGTACAGTGAAATGATACGTTATCATTTTCATGGCATATGCACATCAAAGGGATGCAAATACTTTTAATAATTAATAATATCTAAACATCGCATGAAATATATTTTTAAAACTCTAATCCTTTTACCAACTCTATCGCTTTGCTCAATGGTATTTGGGCAAACTACCAAGTTATCCCTGAAAGAAGCAGTGGATTATGCTAATCAAAATCACCCGGATATTCAAAACAAAATTCTAGGTGAAAAATATGCCGATGCCCAAGTCATGGAAACTCGATCAATTGGTATTCCTCAGGCAAATGCTAACGTGCAATTCTTGAATAACATTCAAAAACAGGTTTTTGTATTTCCTGTTGCTCCCGGGGTTTATGAACCCATTCGTGTAGGAAACAAATTCACAACCACTGCTACCTTAGCAGCGTCATGGCTTGCCTTTGATGCAGGTTATTTTTTAGGTTTGAGAGCCGCCGAAGCCTACATTGATCTTACTAAATTACAAACCTCCATGAGCAAACGAGATGTAGCTATAAACGTAACCAAAGCTTATTATCTTGTTTTGATCACAAAAGAAAGTATAGCATTACTCGAACAAAATATCAAAACTTTAAACTCAGTTTTGTTTCAAACAGAAGGTTTTTATAAAAATGGTTTTGCCGAAAAATTAGACGTGGATAGGTTAAAGCTAACCATATCTAATTTAGATGTTCAGCTTCAAGGGTTGAAAGATCAGGCTGGCATAACCGAGCAACTTCTGAAACTTAATATGGGAATGCCTGTTGAAACACCCATTGAACTTACAGATAATCTTGAAAGTCTTTATGGAACATCTGTTGAAGAGGTTAATAAAAACTTTGATCCAAAAGGCAGAATAGAATACCAATTATTATCCAGCCAGCTTGCTTTAAACAATCTCGATAAAAAGAGATTTGATGTTACTAAATATCCAAATGTTGCTGTGTTTTATAACTACCAGCAAAATAATTTTTCCGAAAAAATTGATTATAGTAAATGGTATGCCAACTCATTCTGGGGGTTTAAAATTGGGGTGCCCATTTTCTCTGGTTTTAATAATAAGGCACAACTGATAAAAAGAAATGTTACGATAGATCAAACCATTATTACCATGAAATCATTTGAAAATGCAGCAAACCTTGAGGCAAACCAAGCAGTTATAAAATACGAAAGAAGTATTAAAACTATTGAGGTTCAAAAACAAAACATGGCGTTAGCCAATGAAATTTTAAAAATAAGCACTGCAAAACTAAAGGAAGGAGTTGGCTCGAATTTAGAAATAACAAATGCCCAGCAAGAAGTAAAAACATCACAAACCAATTATCTTAATGCAGTTTATGATTTGTTGAATGCTCAAATTGAACTTAAAAAAGCATATGGAACTCTTTAACCAACCAAAAACAAAAAAAACAACTCATCTAAACCAATTATCACACTAAAATGAAACACTTAAAAAAAATATCTTTACTTCTAGTATTCGCAATCATGGCAGCTTCGTGTGGAAATTCAGATGACAGCCCTTTAGGTAAAAAGAAAGAGGAATTAGTGAAACTGAAAGACGAACGAAAAAAACTTAACGAAAAGATTGGCAAACTTGAAACCGAAATTGCCAAACTTGACACGACAGCCGCTTCACGATCTAAAGCAAAATTAGTTACCGTTAAAGCCCTTTCGTTTCAATCCTTTACAAATTATGTTGAAATTATGGGTCGCGTGGATGCTGATCAAAACACAAATGTTAGTCCCGAAATACCTGGTACTCTTCAACGCATATTTGTTGTGGTAGGCCAAAATGTTTCTATTGGACAAACCCTTGGAGAAATTGATAATACCGTTTCTGAAGTTGGAATGAACGAATTAAAGCAACAAATTGAATTTGCCAAAATACTTTATGACAAACAGAAAAACCTTTGGGAACAAAACATTGGATCAGAAGTTCAATATTTAACAGCAAAGAATAATTACGAAAGCCTTCAGAAAAGGTTAGCCACCATGAATCAACAATTGGGAATGGCACGCATTAAGGCACCGATATCCGGAATAGTAGATGAAGTATATGTAAAGACCGGTCAAACCGTTGCACCGGGAATGCCCTGCTTTCGAATCGTTAATTCAAACAAATTAAAAATCAAAGCAGATGTTGCCGAATCTTACGCAGGTAAAATAAAGAAAGGTAACCCTGTAAGATTATACTTTCCTGATCTAGGTCGCGAATCTGATGGTGTGGTAAACTATACCTCTAAAGTTATTGACCCCATAAACAGAGCCTTCAAAATTGAAATACCTTTAGCATCTAGTGTAGATTTTAAACCAAACATGTTGGTTAAAATAAAAATAGTGGATTACTCAACTGATAAAGCCATAGTAGTGCCAGTTAATACTATTCGCAACGTTGGTGAAAAAAGTTATGTAATGATCGCTGTAGAAACTAACGGTAAGATCAAAGCTGTCAAAAAAGAAGTAACTACTGCCTTAACCTACGATGGGCAAACCCAGATAACCGAAGGGTTATCTGCCGGTGATAATTTAATTACCGTTGGTTACCAAGAACTGGAAGATGGTGACGAAATAAAACTATAATTAGTCATTTCTTTTATGACATCCCATAATATTCATTTCATAGCAATTAACTAAAACATGCAAGAAGATAAAAAAGGATCCACCGAGTTTTTCGCAAGCTCATGGTCTATTGATAATAAAACAAGCATATTTATTATGACCATCATTCTCTCTATAGTAGGGATTGTGTCGTATTTAAATTTACCCAAGGAAAAGTTTCCTGATATAGTAATTCCCACCATCATGGTAAACACCATTTATCCTGGTTCGGCCCCGGCCGATATAGAGAATTTGGTAACCAAACCCATTGAAAAACAAATTAAATCTATATCTGGTGTAAAAAAACTAACCAGTAATTCGGTGCAGGATTTTTCTATGGTAATGGTTGAATTTAATACCGATGTGGATGTGGCAGAAGCCAAAAGAAAAGTAAAGGATGCCGTGGACAAAGCCCGTACAGATCTTCCAAACGATCTACCCAAAGAGCCCTCGGTCATAGAATTGGACTTTAGTGAAATGCCCATTTTGTTTGCGAATATTTCGGGCAATTACGATCTGAATCAATTAAAAAAGTATGCCGAATTAGCAGAAGATAAAATTGAAGCTCTTTCTGAAATTACCCGGGTCGATCTTGTAGGTGCTCTTGATAGAGAAATCCAAGTGGATGTTGACATGTATAAAATGGAAGCCGCTGAAATTACGCTCAGAGACATTGAAACCGCAATTGCCTATGAAAACATGCGTATTTCAGGAGGAAATATTAAGATGGAAAATATGCAAAGAACCCTAAGTATTTCGGGGGAATTCCAAAATATGGATCAGATTAAAAATCTGGTCATTAATGGAATGGGTGGTGCATCGGTTTACCTGAGAGATATAGCAACGGTTAAAGATGCCTTTAAAGAACAAGAAAGCTTTGCTCGTCTGGATCATAAAAATGTATTAACGCTCAATATCATCAAACGCAGCGGAGAAAACCTTATTGAAGCCAGCGATAAAAGCCGCGCTATCATCGCAGAATTACAAAAGACCAAATTTCCAAAGGACCTGAATGTGGTCCTCACCGGCGATCAAAGTCAAGACACCCGTGTTACGCTGCATGATCTTATCAACACCATTATTATTGGGTTTATATTGGTTACTTTTATTCTGATGTTCTTTATGGGAGCTACCAATGCCTTTTTTGTGGCTCTTTCTGTTCCCCTTTCCTGTTTTATAGCCTTCCTTGTTTTTCCGATTATAGGGTTTAGCTTAAACATGATTGTATTGTTTGCTTTCCTATTGGCTTTAGGTATTGTAGTAGATGATGCTATTGTTGTTGTAGAAAACACGCATCGTATTTACGATAACGGCAAGGTTCCTATTGTTACCGCTGCTAAAAATGCAGCAGGGGAAGTGTTTTTACCAGTATTTTCCGGAACCTTAACAACATTGGCTCCCTTTATTCCGTTGGCGTTCTGGCAGGGAATAATTGGTAAGTTCATGTATTTTCTCCCCATTACGCTTATAGTTACGCTTCTGGCGTCTTTGCTTGTGGCCTATATTATTAATCCTGTGTTTGCAGTACAGTTTATGAAACCTCATAAAGACTTAAATGATCCGGAAGTGAGGCGTAAAGACAAGAAAAGTATTCGTACTTTGTCAATCATCCTGGGTAGTTTGGCTCTTATTATGTACCTGGCAGGTAATTTTGGGTTAGGTAATTTCCTTGTCACTCTTCTTTTGGTATTTCTTCTTTATAAGTTTGTTCTCAAAGGTGCTATCGAAAAGTTTCAAAACAAAGTGTGGCCTGGTATTCAAAACAGGTATGCACGGATTCTTACCTGGTGCCTGAAAGGAAAACGCTCGCTTGGTCTATTATTAGGAACAATTGGTTTGCTTATTTTTTCTATCATACTTATAACCATCCGACAACCCGGTGTTGTATTTTTCCCGGAAGGAGAACCTCATTTTGTATACACCTATATAACCTTGCCCGTAGGTACCGATCAGGTATATACCGATAAAGTTACCAAAGAGGTAGAAGACAGGATTTATAAAGTATTGGGTAAAAATAATCCAATTGTAGAATCGGTAATTTCCAATGTGGCCGTAGGAGCTACAGATCCATCCGAGCAAGATGGATCCGTGGCCAGCAACAAGTCGAAGGTGTCGGTTTCGTTTGTTCAGTTTGATAAACGAAACGGGGAATCCACAAAAGAGTATTTAAATAAAATAAGAGAAGCGGTGAAGGGAATTCCCGGAACGGCCATTACTGTGGATAAAGAAGCGAACGGCCCTCCTACTGCTAAACCTATTAGTATTGAAATTTCGGGAGATGATTTCGAAGAATTAGTTACGTCCAGTAATAATTTAAAACGGTATCTCGATAGTGTGAATGTGGAAGGGGTAGAAGAATTAAAATCGGATCTGGTGAATATTAAACCTGAAATTGTGATTGATATCGACCGCGAACGAGCCAATAGTCAAGGAATAAGCACCGGGCAAATTGGTTCGGAAATTCGTACAGCTGTGTTTGGTAAGGAAATTTCTAAATTTAAAGACGATAACGATGATTACCCTATTCAATTGAGGTATAATGTTGACCAACGGGCAAATATTAATCAGTTGATGAACCTTAAAATTTCATACCGCGATATGAATATGGGTGGATTGATTCGTCAGGTACCTCTAAGTTCAGTGGCAACCATTCATTACAGCAATACGTATGGGGGAATTAAACGAAAGAACCAAAAACGATTGGTAACCCTTTCATCCAATGTTTTGAGTGATTACAATGCCAATGACGTGGTGGCTCAGGTGACAGATGTTGTGAACAGTTTTCCTAAAACAGAATCGATTTCTATAAAGATGGGTGGAGAGCAGGAGGAACAAAAAGAAACAGGTGCATTTTTAGGCGGGGCTATGATGACCGCCATTGGCCTTATCATCTTAATTTTGGTTATTCAATTCAACTCAATCAGTAAACCATTGATCATTTTATCTGAAATTTTATTCAGTATTATTGGTGTGTTGTTAGGATTCGCCATTTTTAAAATGGAATTTTCTATAGTGATGACCGGGATTGGTATTGTTGCACTGGCAGGTATTGTGGTGCGGAATGGAATATTACTCGTGGAGTTTACCGATCATTTAATTGATAAAGGTATGAATGCCAAAGAGGCCATTATTGAAGCCGGAAGGATTCGTATGACCCCTGTAATTTTAACCGCATCTGCTACCATTCTTGGTTTGGTTCCATTGGCGGTAGGATTGAATATTGACTTCGTTACCATGTTTACCGAACTCAACCCTCACATATTTTTCGGGGGTGATAGTGTTGCTTTCTGGGGACCATTGAGTTGGACTATGATATTCGGACTTGGTTTCGCCACCTTCTTAACCCTTATTCTAGTTCCGGCGATGTACTTAATTACTGTTAAATTAAAAGAAAGAGCGAGCAGATTAGGTAAGCGATTGAAAGGTTAATTCATCAGTTCTTTATATAAAAAACCTCCTGACCTATGGTCGTCAGGAGGTTTTTTTTATCATAAACCCAAAATCTGCATTAGAAAATGCAGATTCGATTAAACCCAACTAAATCATATAGTTCGGTTTTTATTAAAGCTACTAATGATTAATTTGGGTTAAAATTCCTTTGACTATGAAAATTAAAGCCTTAACCCTACTTTAGCGACCATAATGAAAAATAAACTTTCTTTTATTGCCTGCTTATTCATCATTTTGGTTCTTGTAAATGAACGTACCAAACATTCTGAGTTGAGGGGAAAGCCCGAAATAAAAGTGACTACTTGGGATGCCCTGGGTTATTATATGTATTTACCGGCTATTTTTATTTACGATGATTATAAGGAATTGAAATGGTTCCAGGCCATTGATAGCACCTATTCTTTATCGGGGGGGTGGTTTTATCAAGCGGGAAAAACCAAAAACGGCAATTATGTATGTAAATACTTAGGGGGGGTGGCTGTTATGCAAGCCCCCTTCTTTCTAATAGCGCATTGGGTTGCGCCTCGTCTTGGTTATAAAGCCGATGGATTTTCCAAACCCTATCAATACGCCGTGGTAATTGGGCTCTTATTTTATTGCCTTCTGGCTTTTCTTATTTTAGAATTG
>Ga0247843_1009556_pt1 | contig 10724 bp, 9 predicted proteins | sample LaCruzMarch2017__FD_192420 | JGI IMG/M metagenome (GOLD analysis project Ga0247843, IMG submission 192420) | Freshwater microbial communities from meromictic Lake La Cruz, Castile-La Mancha, Spain - LaCruzMarch2017_8m | ecosystem: Environmental > Aquatic > Freshwater > Lake | place: Spain...
GTGGTTTTACCCGCGTCGGGGTGGGAAATGATGGCAAAAGTCCGGCGGCGCCGGGTCTCGTTGGCGTAAGTCACAAGGGGTCCTGAGGTCGTGCGGGTGGCCAAACAGCCCCCGTGGTGGCCAACCCCGTGCGGGCTGGTCAAAGGGGCGATTTTACCGGGCGATGCCAGACCACCGAGGCAGTCTCGCAGGGGCGGGACGCAAGGCCCCTTTAGGCCTACACTGCCCTGCATGAACCCTAACCTCATCCTCCTCACGCTCTGCCAGGGCCTTTTCTTCACCAACAATGTCACCTTCATTGCCATCAATGGCCTAGTGGGTTTGTCCATGGCCCCGCTGGGCTGGATGGCGACTTTGCCCGTCATGGGCTATGTGGTGGGTGGGGCGCTGTCGACCGGGCTGGTGGCCAAGAGCCAGTCGCGCTGGGGGCGCAAGGTGTCGTTTCAGCTGGGACTGGTCGTGGCTTTTTTCTCGGCAGTGCTGGCCGCTTATGCCGCCTGGAGCCATAACTTCTGGTTGCTGGTGGCGGCCACGGTCATTGCGGGTTATTACAGCGCCAACGGCCAGCTGTACCGATTTGCCGCGGCCGAGCTGGCAGCGGATGGCTTCAAGGAAAAAGCGGTTTCTTTGGTTTTGGCTGGAGGTTTGATCGGGGCCATCGTGGGCCCCAACCTGGCCTCGCGCACCCGCACTTTGTACGAAGTGCCATTTTTGGGCGCTTACATGGCGCTGGGCATCGTGGCGATTTTGGCCATGGTGTGCATGGCCTTCATCCGATTCCCGGAAGTGCCCGCCAAAAAGCCCGGTGACAGCGCGGGGCGCCCTTTGAGCGAGATCATGCGCCAGCCAGTCTTCATTGTGGCGGCAGCTGCTGCGGCCCTGAGCTATGGCGTGATGAACCTGCTGATGGCGGCCACCCCGCTGGCCATGCAGGTGTGCGGCTTCAGTTTTGATGACGCGGCGCTGGTGCTGGAGTGGCATGTGATCGCCATGTTTGCGCCGGGCTTTTTCACAGGCCACCTGATCAAAAAATTTGGCACGCTGCAAATCATGGCGGTGGGCGTGGTGATCAACTTTGTGTGCATCGCCATCGCGCTCACCGGGGTTGAGTTGCACCAGTTCCTGATCTCGCTGTTCTTGCTGGGCTTGGGCTGGAACTTTTTGTTCACCGGCAGCACCACGCTGGCCATGAAGGCCTGGACGCCCGCCGAAAAAGACCGGGGACAGGCGGCCATCAACTTCTTTGTGTTCGCCACCATGGCCGTGACCTCGTTCGCATCAGGTGCCTTGGTCACCACACAGGGCTGGGCCTGGTTGAACATCGGATCGCTGTTCCCGGTGGCGTTGACTGGTGTGGCGCTGGTGTGGATGGTGCTCAAACAGAGGGACGCGCAGAAAAATGCGCCAGCAGCCAGCGCTTGAGCGCCGTGAACACCTGAGCGCGGTAGAGGTCGTTGAAGATCTCGTGGTACATGGCCTCAAAGCACTCAGCCTGCAGCACGGCGGCGGGTGCGGCCCGCGCAAAGTCAGCACTGGCCTGCGCATTGACCAAGCGGTCTTGCCCCGCGTAGAGCAACAAAGTGGGCACCTGCCAATGCCTTGCATCTGCCAGTGTTTGCGCCCCTTGCGTCAGAATCCAGGCCGCCAGTCCCGCGCTGATGCGGCGGTGCACCAGCGGGTCGGCCTTGTAGGCTTTCACCACGTCGGGGTCGCGTGACACGAACTCGGGTTTCAGGCCGTTGTCCACCCGCAGGTGCGGCAGCACGCGGGGCAGGCTGGCCAGCAGCATTTTCTGAAAAAAGTTGGGGAACGCGCCCAACGCCGGCGACGACAACACCGCCGCATCGACCGGGCGCAAGCCCTCGGCCAGCGTGCGCGCCACCACCAAACCGCCCATGCTGTGGCCCAACAAGATGAGGGGTGTGCCCTGCAAAGACGGGTGCTGGCGCGTGTCGTCGATCACCCGGCACAAATCGGCTTGCAAACTGCCGGGGCGCAGCATGTCGCCGCGCGCGCCTTCGGATTGGCCGTGGCCTTGCTGGTCGTAGGCCCTCACAGCAAAACCCCATTGGTGCAAGTGCGCCGCCACCTCGCCGTAGCGCCCGGCGTGTTCGCCCAGACCATGCACCAAGATCACGGTGCCCAGCGGCTTGTTGGCAGGCATGGCCCAGTCGTACAACGCCAGTGCGCCCGCCTCGCCATGCAAGCCCGACACCTGGGGTCGGGGCAAGGAGGGGCGTGCAATGAGGTTCATCAAGGCATCCGCGCCATCACTTCAGCCACCGCCGCCGTGAGCTTTTTGGCATAAGGCACATGCAAAAACTCGTTCGGTCCATGCGCGTTGCTCTTGGGGCCCAGCACACCGCAGACCATCATTTGCGCTTGGGGGAAACCGGCGCTCAACATGTTCATGAGCGGGATGGTGCCGCCTTGCCCGATGTATCCCACGCCTGCACCAAAGTGCGCCTGGCTGGAGGCGTTGAGGGCTTGCTCGAACCAAGGGGAGGTGTCGGGCGCGTTCCAGCCGGTGGCACCGCCGCCACTTTCAAACGTGACCTTGGCTTGGTAAGGCGCGTTGTCTTCCAGCAGGGCTTTCATCTCGGCCACGGCTTGTGCCGCATTCACCAGGGGCGGCAGGCGCAGGCTGAGCTTGAAGGCGGTGTAAGGCCTGAGCACATTGCCTGCATCTTTGATCGCAGGAAAGCCTTCCGCTCCGGTCACGCTGAGCGTGGGCGTCCAGGTGCGGTTGAGCAGGGCTTGTGTCGGGTCGGTGGTGGTGGGCAGCGCAAAGCTGGTGGAGCCGCCGCAGTCGTAATGAGCCCAGGGGAAGCGCTTGTACACCTCGTCGCCCAAAATGGCCGCCGTGGCTTGGGCTTGCGCCAGCCGTTCGGCGGGCACTTCGCAATGGAAGCTGGCGGGCAGCAGCCGACCGGTGGCGCTGTCTTCGAGGCGGTCAAGCACCTGGCGCATGATGCGAAAGCTCGACGGCACCAGGCCCGAGGCGTCGCCCGAGTGGATGCCCTCGGTAAGGATCTGAACCTTGAGCGTTCCACTGGCCATGCCGCGCAAACTTGTTGTGAGCCACAGCTGGTCGTAGTTGCCCGCGCCGCTGTCCAGGCAAATCACCAAGCCCACATCACCCAGGCGGGTGCGCAACGCGTCCACATAGGGCAGCAGGTCGTAAGAGCCCGATTCTTCGCAGGTCTCGATCAAACCCACAATGCGCGGGTGAGGTGTTTTTTGGCTTTTCAGGGCCTGCACCGCGGCGATGCTGGCGTAGGCCGCGTAGCCGTCGTCCGCGCCGCCACGGCCATAGAGCTTGCCGTCTTCGTAAACAGGGGTCCAGGGGCCGAGGTCGTTGCGCCAACCGTTGAACTCGGGCTGCTTGTCCAGGTGGCCGTACATCAACACCGTCTGGCCCGAGCCCTCGCTGGCGGCGCGCGTGGCCGCCACTTCAAAAAACATGACCGGCGTGCGGCCTGGCAGTTGGATGATCTCGAGCGTGAGGCCTTCCACCTTTTGCGCCTCGACCCACTGGGCTGCGCGGCGCAGCACCGATTCGATGTGGCCATGCGCGGCCCAGTCGGCGTCAAACGCGGGCGACTTGGCGGGGATTTCGATGTACTTTTTCAGCTCGGGCAGGATGGTGCTGTCCCAGGCTTGGGTGACGTCGTTCAGTGCCCGGACGCTGTTGAGCGCGCCATCGGGCATTTCGCGGTGCAGGGGGGCGTTCATGTTGGGGTCTCCTCGGGTCGGCACAAAAGAAAAACACTGTAGCGCGTTTGAGTGGGGCTGGCCACGCCAAGCCTGTACAACCGTGACAACCGGACACAGACAAGGAGAAGGCACTGGTGCGCACCTCTTTGGCCAATCGTTGATACAGTGTCAACTATTCGAGTCGCTTCAAGCTCAAAGCTCTCGGGCGACCTGGACACACACGACAAGCTGTCCCTCAGTCGGCGAAAGAGACAACACCATGGATGCCAAAACCACGCCCAACTCGAGCCTTTACCTGTTCGAAAAGTTCGAGGCCGGGGTCATCCATTTGGATGCACAGCGCAACGTGCTGGCCATGAATGACTTTGCGCGCCGGGTCTTGCCTGTGGACGAGAAACAGCCTTTCAACAAACTCGTCACCTCATTTCACCCCGAACGCTCCAAGCCCAAGGTCAATTTTTTGCTCGACGAGGCCTCGGGTTGCCCCATGGCCAACGCCGTGCCGATGACGATGATCATTAACATTCCCGAACAGGTGCTGCTGATCAAGGTCAGCCGTCTGGGCGATGTCAATGGCGACACCACCGGGTTTGCCTTGGTGTTTTACGACGTGACCCAAGTGGTCAGCCAAGAAATCCCCGCTGCTGAGCCACCCGCCAAAAACATGCGCCTGTCGCGCATCCCGATGGTGGCCGATCAAAAAGTTTCGTTCGTCGACACCGAGGATGTGCTGAGCCTGGAGTCTCAAGCCCACTACACCCGGGTGCTCACCCGAGAGGGCTACCATTTTTGCAACCTGAGCATCGGCGATCTGGCGTTGCGCCTGGACCCGGCGCAGTTCATGCGGGTACACCGCTGTTTTATTGTCAATTTAAGGGCAGTCCAGACCTTGGGGCGCGAAGGGAGCAAAACCCATATCTTGCTCAAAGGTAAAAACACCCAACCCGTGCCCGTGTCACGCAGCGAAGTCGCCCGCTTGCGAGAGGCGCTGGGTTTGGGCTGAGCCCTTGCCTCGACACCCCTGGGTATTGAACACCCAAACTGAGGGTATTCACTGGGATTTGAGGCACCTAGGGCATTCCCTGATTGCGAGACTCCAAAAGCCTGATCCATGCATTTCGTGCCCAGCAAAGTGCATTTCATGCAATAAATCGACCGACGAGTGACGAATTTGAATAAAACCTGACTGTTTAGTAGGAGAAGCACTCTCCTAAATACTTGCAAGTTGTTTTAACAAATCTCAGGAGACCTTGATGATTCCACCGCGTTTTGAATACCACGCGCCCAAAACCGTCGGCGAGGCGGTGGCCTTGCTCGGCCAATTGGGTTCTGACGCCAAGCTGCTGGCCGGCGGTCACAGCCTGTTGCCGATGATGAAGCTGCGTTTTGCGCAGCCCGAGCACCTGATCGACATCAACCGCATTCCCGAACTCAAGGGCATCCGTGAAGAGGGCAGCACGGTGGTGATTGGCGCCATGACGGTTGAAAACGACCTGATCCGCTCGCCCATCCTGCAAGCCAAAGTACCTTTGCTGTGCGAAGCAGCCAAGCTGATCGCTGACCCGCAGGTGCGCAACCGCGGCACCATTGGCGGGGACATCGCTCACGGCGACCCTGGCAACGACCACCCTGCATTGTCGATCGCCATCGACGCGTCTTTTGTGCTGGAAGGCCCGAACGGCCGCCGCACCGTGGCTGCGAACGGCTTTTTCCTGGGCTCCTACATGACCCAGCTCGAAGAGAACGAGGTCATGTGCGAAATCCGGGTGCCCGCTTTCGCAGCTGGCACGGGCTACGCCTACGAAAAGCTCAAGCGCAAGACCGGTGACTGGGCCACAGCCGGTTGCGCCGTGGTCATGCGCAAAAACGGCGATCAGGTCAGCCATGTGCGCATTGCCCTGACCAACGTGGCCCCCACGGCGCTGCACGCCGAAGCTGCTGAAGCCACTTTGTTGAACAAACCCTTCAACGCTGCCAACGTGCAAGCCGCCGTAGCCGCCGCCATCGCGATTTGCGACCCCGCAGAAGACCTGCGTGGCGACATCGAATACAAGACCGCCATGGCCGGTGAAATGGTCAAACGCGCCCTCAACAAAGCCTGGGCGTTGTGCGCTTAATTCAAGGAATACATCATGACTAAAAAACTCATCACCGTCTCCGTCAACGGCAAGAAAGAAGAAAAAGCCGTTGAGCCACGCACCCTGCTGATCCATTTTTTGCGCGAAGAGCTCAATCTGACCGGCGCGCACATCGGTTGCGAAACCAGCCACTGCGGTGTTTGCACGGTGGACATCGATGGCCAATCGGTCAAGTCCTGTACCCATCTGGCCATTCAGTGCGACGGCTCTGAAGTGCTCACCGTCGAAGGTCTCGCCAACAAGGGTGTGTTGCACGCGGTGCAAGAAGGCTTTTACAAAGAGCATGGCTTGCAGTGCGGCTTTTGCACCCCTGGCATGCTGATGCGCGCCTACCGATTCTTGCAAGAAAACCCCAACCCGAGCGAAGACGAAATTCGCCACGGCATGAGCGGCAACCTGTGCCGTTGCACGGGCTATCAAAACATCATCAAAGCCGTCCAGTACGCCGCCAAAAAACTGCAAGAGCCCGTTGCGGCTTAATGCGAACCCCTATTTGATCGGAGACACACATGAACGCACCGGTACTTTCCGCTGAAGCCCGTGAACTCGCGCTGGCTGGCATGGGCGCTTCGCGCCTGCGCAAAGAAGACGCCCGCTTTATCCAAGGCAAGGGCAACTATGTCGATGACATCAAGATGCCCGGCATGCTGCACATGGACATTGTGCGCAGCCCGATTGCCCACGGCCGCATCGTCAAGATCAACAAAGAAGCCGCGCTCGCCATCCCCGGCGTGCACGCCGTGCTGACCGCCGACGACCTGAAGCCCCTGAAGCTGCACTGGATGCCCACGCTGGCCGGTGATGTGGCTGCGGTGCTGGCCGACGAGAAGGTGCACTTCCAGATGCAAGAAGTGGCCATCGTCATCGCCGACGACCGCTACATCGCCGCTGATGCCGTCGAGGCTGTTGAAGTCGAATACGAAGAACTGCCTGTGGTGATGGACCCCTACGCAGCCCTGCTGCCCGGCGCCCCCGTGATTCGTGACGACCTGGCTGGCAAAACCGAAGGCGCGCACGGCAAACGCGACCACCACAACCACATCTTCACTTGGGATGCCGGTGACAAGTCGGCTGCTGATGCTGCTTTTGACAAAGCTGAAGTGACCGTGTCGCAGCACATGTATTACCCCCGCGTGCACCCCTGCCCGCTAGAGACTTGCGGTTGCGTGGCCTCGTTCGACCCGGTCAAGGGCGACCTGACCACCTTCATCACCTCACAGGCTCCGCACATTGTGCGCACCGTGGTGTCCATGCTGTCGGGCATCCCTGAATCCAAAGTGCGTATCGTGAGCCCCGACATCGGTGGTGGCTTTGGCAACAAAGTGCCGATCTACCCTGGCTATGTGTGCGCCATCGTGTCCTCCATCGTGCTGGGCCGCCCGGTGAAGTGGGTCGAAGACCGCATCGAAAACATCTCGAGCACGGGCTTCGCTCGCGACTACCACATGGACGGCGAATTGGCCGCCACAGCCGACGGCAAAATCACTGGCCTGCGCGTGAACGTGGTGGCCGACCACGGTGCGTTTGACGCCTGTGCCGACCCGACCAAGTTCCCTGCGGGCATGTTCCACATTGTCTCGGGCTCTTACGACATTCCTGCGGCACACGCCAGCGTCAAAGGTGTGTACACCAACAAGGCCCCGGGTGGCGTGGCGTATCGCTGCTCGTTTCGCGTGACTGAAGCGGTGTACCTGATCGAGCGCATGGTCGACGTGCTGGCGCAAAAATTGGGCATGGACAAGGCCGAAATTCGTGCCAAGAACTTCGTCAAGAAAGAACAGTTCCCCTACAAAAGCGCCTTCGGCTTTGAATTCGACTCGGGCGACTACCAAACGGCTCTCGACAAAGTGCTTAAAGCCGTGGACTACAAAGGTCTGCGCGCCGAACAAGCGGCCAAACGCGCCGACCCCAACAGCCCCACGCTGATGGGCATTGGCCTGGTCACATTCACAGAAGTGGTCGGTGCCGGTCCTTCCAAGATTTGCGACATCTTGGGTGTGGGCATGTTCGACTCGTGCGAAATCCGCATCCACCCCACCGGCAGCGCGATTGCCCGCATGGGCACGATCACGCAAGGCCAAGGCCACCAGACCACTTACGCGCAGATCATCGCCACCGAGCTGGGTATTCCGTCTGAAGTGATTCAGGTCGAAGAAGGCGATACGTCGACTGCGCCTTATGGCTTGGGCACTTACGGTTCGCGTTCCACACCTGTGGCCGGTGCTGCCATCGCTTTGGCCGCTCGCAAGATCCACGCAAAGGCCCGCAAAATTGCCGCCCACATGCTCGAAGTCAACGAGAACGACCTCGATTGGGAAGTCGACCGCTTCAAAGTCAAGGGCGACGACAGCAAGTTCAAGACCATGGCCGATGTGGCTTGGCAGGCTTACCACCAGCCACCAGACGGCCTTGAGCCAGGCTTGGAGGCCGTGCATTACTACGACCCACCGAACTTCACTTTCCCCTTCGGCATTTACCTGTGCGTGGTCGACATCGACCGCGCGACGGGCGAGACCAAGGTTCGCCGCTTCTATGCTTTGGACGACTGCGGCACCCGCATCAACCCGATGATCATCGAAGGCCAAATCCACGGTGGTTTGACCGAAGGCTTTGCCGTGGCCATGGGCCAGCAAATGCCGTTCGATGCGCAGGGCAACCTGCTGGGCAACACGCTGATGGACTACTTCTTGCCCACCTTCGTGGAAACACCGCACTGGGAAACCGACCACACCGTGACGCCTTCGCCTCACCACCCCCTGGGTGCCAAGGGCGTGGCAGAGTCGCCGCACGTCGGCTCGATTCCCACCTTCACCTCGGCCGTGGTCGATGCCTTCTCTCACCTGGGTGTCACGCATCTGGACATGCCGCACAACGCTTTCCGCACCTGGAAAGCGCTGCGCGAGCACGGCGCCGCTCTGTAATCAGGAATACAAATGGAAGTCAAACTCGACAAACAATATCCGCTCGATGTGGACGCCGCACGAGCGTGGGCCTTGCTGACCGACCTGAAGGCCACGGCCAACTGCATGCCCGGTGCCGAAATCACCGAGCAGCTGTCCGAGACCTCGTTCAAGGGCGGCGTCAAGGTCAAGGTTGGCCCGGCTGTGGCCCAGTTTGGCGGCACCGTGGACGTGGTCGAAGCGGTGCCTGCTGAACGCAAGATGGTCTTGCGAGGCAAGGGTGCGGATAAGGGCGGCTCGTCCGCCTCGATGGACCTGACCGCGACCATCACCGCCGACCCGACCAACCCCGCGCACTGCGTGCTGAACGGCCAGGCCGCAGTGATCGTGAACGGCAAGTTCGCGCAATTTGGTGGCCGCCTGATGGTGCAGGTGTCCGACATGCTGCTGGCGCAGTTTGTCGAGAACTTCCGCCAGACCGCGCTGACCTTGCCTGCGGCTGAAGGCTCACCAGCGGCTTTGACGGATGCTGCAACTGCTGCATCCGGTGCTGCATCCGGTGGTGAGGCTGCGGCACCTGCTGCTGCGCCCAAGGCCCCCGTGGTGGCCCGCGAAATCAACGGCTTGGCCATCTTCTGGGCTTTGCTCAAGAGCTGGGTGGGCGGTTTGTTTGGCAAGAAAGCCTGAGCATGACGACGCCAGACCAGACCGGACAGCCTGCTGCTGAGGAGCGCTTGCTGCGCGAGCGGCTGCAGCGTGCGGGCTATCTGGCCGATGAAGACCTGGCCACCACCGTGTGGCTGGCGTCTGCCTTGCAGCGCCCGCTCTTGCTCGAAGGCGATGCGGGCGTGGGCAAAACCGCGCTGGCCACGGCCTTGGCCCAATCGCAAAACGCCCCCTTGGTGCGCCTGCAATGCTTTGAGGGTCTGGACTTGGCGCAAGCCGCTTACGAGTGGAACTACGGTCGCCAATTGATGGCGATTCGCATGAGCGAAGCCGCCCCGGACAGCGCTGGCCGTGTGCGCGAGTCCGACGTGTTCAGCCGCGAATATTTGCTCGAGCGCCCTTTGTTGCGCGCCATCAGCCAGACCGGCCCTTGTGTGCTGCTGATCGACGAGATCGACCGCGCCGACGAAGCCTTTGAAGCCTTTTTGCTTGAAGTGCTGGCCGAATACCAAATCACCGTGCCCGAGATCGGCACCATCCGTGCCACGCACATTCCGCAAGTGATTTTGACCAGCAATGGCACACGCGAGCTGTCAGACGCATTGCGCCGCCGCTGCCTGTACCACTACCTTGATTACCCCACGCTGGCGCGAGAGATCGCCATCGTCAAAGCCGCCTTGCCCCAGGTCGATACACGCTTGGTCGAAGACGCGGTGCAGTTCGTGCAGCGCCTGCGCCGCGAAGACCTGGCCAAGATTCCCGGCATTGCCGAAACCCTGGACTGGGTGAACGCGCTCTTTCAGATGCGCCACAACAGCCTGCCCGAAGACATGTCGGCGGTGCTGGGCACTTTGGGCTGCCTGCTCAAGACCCGCGAAGACCGCTTTGTCATGGGCCCCGACCGCCTGCGCCAGTTGGTTGAAGGCCGCCGAACCGTGGGCGTGGCCGAAAACAGCACCGAGCAGGCCAAGGCCGCCGCATGACAACCCGGCCCCATCCCCCTGTAGGCCAAGGCCGCAGCATGTTCACGCGGCACCGTCCCCGTGTAGGAGCCCACCCCGTGGGCGATGGGGCGTGGCACACGCCCACAAAACCGTCGTGCACCGGGTCGCTTCCTGTGTCAAAGATCGTGGCTGTATGAGCCCCCACCTGACCAAACCAAACACCGCAGCGCAGGCGACCGCGCCTTCTGAGCGCCTGGCGGGTTTTGCCGCGCTGCTGCGCGACCACGGCCTCACCGTGGGCGTGGCCGAGCAGCAAGCCATGCTGCAAGCGGCGCTCTATTTCGGTCCCTTGCACGAGC
>Ga0247843_1009557_pt1 | contig 10723 bp, 21 predicted proteins | sample LaCruzMarch2017__FD_192420 | JGI IMG/M metagenome (GOLD analysis project Ga0247843, IMG submission 192420) | Freshwater microbial communities from meromictic Lake La Cruz, Castile-La Mancha, Spain - LaCruzMarch2017_8m | ecosystem: Environmental > Aquatic > Freshwater > Lake | place: Spain...
CATGGTCTTTAGGTAAACTTGACGCCCTGTGTGTGGCTTGACGCACAGCCCGCAGTGGGTCCAGTTGTTTTTAAACACAATCATCTTACCCGTACATCCTTTATGGGTTTGCGCTTCGCAGTTCTTAATAATGCCAGCTTTGTATGGGTTATTGGCTTGTTCTTCTTTGGCAACTTCTTCTTTAGTTTTCTTAGTGGTCATACACATTGCTTTGCGGCATTCGACAGAGCAATAGGTTCTAATATCTGGTATAAGTTTCATCCGCTTCGGGGTATCACGGCCACAGGTATGGCATTTAAACCAGTTATAGCCAGCGTGAACATTGCAACGGTTACTGTTGAGAATCTCGTTAGCTATCTTGTTTCCGCAGATCATACATTGCCGTTTGTCTAGCAGTATCCGTTTGCAGGGTTGGCAATAGTAGTTTTTCTTAGTGTTATCTCCGCATTCTTTGCATTTAGGCATCCTGCATCACCTCAACCACTAGCGCCCACGCGTGGATCAATGCGATACCACGGCTTTTGAGCCACGGGGTACGTAATTGCCCGTTGGTTGCTGAATAGTTGTTGTCATCCATAACTTGCAACGTCCAACCATTAGGCAATACGCGCTGAAACAAACTGATATCAAAAATATATTCATATTCAACCATCATCAACACTCCATCCGACTACACACACGTTTTACATACTGCTGGGTTTCCTTAAACGGGGGGATACCGCCATGCTTGGTGACTGCCCCCGCTCCGGCATTATACGAAGCCGCAGCCAATGGGATTGACTTGAACCGTTTAAGATTGGATGCAAGGTAACGGGTGGTTCCTCGTAGATTCTCGTGAGGATTAGACGGGTCAACCCCAAGGCTTTTGGCGGTGGTTGGCATCAATTGGCCTAAACCAATGGCACCAGCATGACTACGGGCTTTTGGGTTCCAGTGGCTTTCAGTCGTGACGACAGCAGCCACAAGGTTAGCCATTAACGCTGGGTTTTTTGGATAGTACTGTTTAGCATACTTATTAATTGTTTGCCGGTATTGTTGAGGGGTAGTGACGCTAATGGCCCGCTGATTGACTGCTCGAGGGATGGAACCTCGCTCATCTTTGACAGCTCTGTGGGTGGAATATAGCTAGCCGGTGCTGGCTCTGGGGCGCTTGGATAGTACACCTTGATGGATGCAGCGTCTTTATAACCATTAGGGCACACGGCTTTGTCTTGGCAGATACGCATCTTAGCTTTGGCTAGGGTCATCTGGCCTGTGGGTAGGTATTTAGTCCATTCTTCTTCGGTTTTCATAAAGTGATTAAATGCCGTGGTGGCAATGGCTCCAGCCACAAAAGCGGCTAGGATAGCTTTCTTACTCATGGGTTTTCCTTTCAGTGTGCGGGGGTTGATGCGGTTGCTTTTATCATTAGGGAACAGGTCGTTTAGTTCTTCTTGCATTCAGAACCCTCCCCATCGTTGATAAAGCTATACAGTAGCGAGCCTGCGAAATACAGGAAGCCTACAGCGGCTAGGTATGGAATGAGTACGCGGCCTTGCGCTTCCAGCGCTTGCCATTGGGCGAATGTTAGTTCCATGTGGTTACTCCTTATAAAAAATTTTAAATGAGATTTCAGGGTCGCAAATACAAAGTTTTGTGTTTGGTTTTATAAATTGTAATGGTGGGCAACGTAAAGTGGGGGTGATAAATCTTTTCCCATTTTCAGTGGTTTCAACATTCTCAATGGTGGGGCGATTATCAACACCGCCACAGCTTTTGCAAATATTACTCATGTGTTTTCCTCCTGTGGTTTATTATCGACAGATTGTGGCTAAATAAATCATTCAGATAGGGGAGATTGGTAGCTGTAATCACTACAAGCGGTATAACTTCCGCCACCTTCTTTCGGCACCACGTCAGGGCTGCCATCGCCCTTGTAGTCAGCGTCAACCACAATACTGTGGCTGCAACCGCCTTTCTGCGTAAGGGTTTTGAGTTTCAGCAAGATTTTATCTATTTCGACCCACACTGCCTCGGTGTATTCCTTACTGTTATCTTTTCTACAATAGCTGAGCCGTATAACTGAAACTTGCAGCTCCCGCAACGCATCCCGCTCGTTGGTGACGGTGGTGAGTTGTTGCTCTAAGTCATCGTTAGCGTCAATCATCGCTAGGTTTTGCTCGTGTAGGACATCGTTTTCGCTTTCAATTTCTTTGAAATACTCTGCCAGCCACGCCTCCGTATCGGCCTCGGTGGCGTAGAGGGCTTTATTGCACGCTTTTGTTGCTGCCGCTTCTTGGTAAGTTTTGGCTTTAACGTCCATATGCATACCGACACTAGCCGCTTGGTGCGAAGCCCATATTCTAGGCATGGCGTATAGCTCTAAAGCCTCCCGCAGCATCGCATTGTGCGCCATCGAGCGGTCGTAGGCTTGTTTCAGTTCATCGGGTTGGGTCATTGGGTGGGTTCCTTAAATCTCTTACTAACTGTTTTTAGATAGGCTAAAATAAAAATCATGGGTACCCCCAAGCAGATAAACTCTTTAGAGGTTATTAGCGCAAACCAATCTTTAAATACTGCCGCCACAAATACTTCCATCACGTCGCCTCCTTCGGGGGTATCAACAACTAAGCGCCTTAGACAAAATAAAGATAGCGAACATGTAAGCTCCAGTAATAAAAAACACCGCAATAAAGCGCCCCACCAAACTTACTAAGAAATCACTCATAACCCCTCCTTCAGGGGTTGGGGTAACACAAAATGCTTTAACGGCTGGTGGGCTAAAGACCATTTTTTAGACTTGCCGAAACAGCCCCAATAGGGTTTAGGGTTGTTTTGTTCATTCCAGTAGCTCCTTTATCATCTCTAACAACAATAAATCCATTTTATAAAACTCACTATGGTACATATATTTTTCGGTTTCTTTACCGTCCCATCCTAGTATTACTTGATAGTTTTCTGGGTTCTCTGGTATTGGTTGCCACGCTAGCTGCTGTTTCAGCCGCTCGTTTTCGGCTTTTAACATACCGAAAGCCTCGTTTTGGATTGTCCCATCAGCCAGTGCATTAAAGTTAATTTCAGCGTCTTTTAGCTCAGCTTTTAGCCGTTCAACCTCTGTTAAAAGCGTTCTATTTAAAGTAACCAGCCCTTTTCTAATTTCTAGCTCCGCCACCAGCTCCGCGTTTTGCTGGGCGGCGTAGGCTTTAAACAAATCCATCACTGGGTGGCGCGTATATCGCTCACCCCCAAGACCGTAGAAATGTATAACACTTACGGTCTTTTTACTCCAGATTTCGCGCAAAAAATAATCCAAAGACTCTGGTGTCAGTTCTTCTATATCGTCAAAATCTTCCGCCGTCAGTGGTTGGTTGGTCATTTCACGCCCTCCAATAGCGCACGGTTGATAATCTTTGTAATGTGGCTAGGAGACGTTTGAAGACTTACAGGTGTCCCCATTCCTAGTAAGTGAAGGCGGTCATTGATTACGTTGATTGTCGTCCATCCTACACACCGCTGTTGCTGCTGGATGGCGGCCTGCCAATCTGAGAAGTTAGTGTACTTAATGCTATCCGCCATACGGCGCAGGTCATCACGAATTAGGGTTGTTTTGTTCATTCCAGTAGCTCCTTTATCATCTCTAACAACAATAAATCCATAATCTCTTCGAGGCCGTAGCCCTGCTCTGTTAGCCAGTTGGACGCTTCAACTTCGTTAGCCCCAATGGCCTCGCGAGTGCCGTCGTTATAACAGAGGTAATGGGTCATTGTAGCCCTCCTTACGCGCGGCTGTCGTGGTGGCAGCCCATACAAAACACTTGTGATTCGTTTACCAGAGCGAATCCATTATCTACCGTGTCCCAGTAGATCATACACTCCTCACCACGCTTAATGGGTTGGCCACAGCCACAGGTGGTATCTTGTTCGGCTGGCTCCATCTCAGTCCAATGGTCTTTATAGGTTCGGCTAGCAAAGTTATCAATAATTGCAGACATAAGGTTATCCTTTTCAAAAGAAGCCCAAGGCCCGCCTGTTAAGTTGCGCAGGCCGTGGGATAGGGAGAGAGAATTATTCCCAGCCGCCTCCGTCGCCGTCGCCGCTGCCGTAGCCGTCGCCGCTGCCGTCGCCGTCGCCGCTGCCGTAGCCGTCGCCGTCGCCGTCGCCGCTGCCGTCGCCGTCGCCGCTGCCGTAGCCGTAGCTGTAGCCGTCGCCCCTGCTATAGTCGTAGCCGTAGCCGTTTAATGTAAAACTAAAGAACTCTAGTTCCATTTAGAGCGCTCAGCCTCCATTGTGAACACAACGGCTAGCTCGTGAACCCCAAGCGTCCCAGCGTCATCCAACGTGGTTTTATCAGTAGGGCCATTGGCTGCAATCTCCCCAAGGCCCCTAGTGGTGCCCCAGTTACGAATGATTTTTGCATCACTGATCGTTAAATATGGGCCATCAAATGACACATCACCAACAGCTATCCATCCACGCTGTAATACTACAATTCTAAAATCATGTTTTTTCATGTTTTCTCCTTTTCATTACTAACAATTAAATAATAAGCAAAAGAATCTACTCAGCAGTAGGATTTTGCATTTCCATTGGCTGCCAGTAAGATTGGAAGTTTCTTAAAAAATAAGCCTTCCGGTCGTGCAGGTCTTGAATTTCAGACTCTAATTTAACAATCGCTTTATCTATGCTTCCAACGATATTACTTTGAATAATAGCCTCTTTATCATCCTCGTGTGAGATGATAATTTGCTCTTTGCTGCTTTCATTAAAATACAAAAACTTCAGCTCTGGCGCAGAGGAACTGTAACCACTATTCATATAGCAAATGATGACTGTAGGTTTGGTTGCAAATGGTTCAAAACCAATAACAACACCATGTTTCACATCAAACTGGCTTCCATAGGTTTCAATAAGAACCTTAACCCGTGAGCCAATTTGTATTTTAGATATTTCTTTCAATGTAACGGTGCGGGAATCCACCTCAAACTTTACACCGTTAATCTCAATAATCTTTGTAGATTGTTCAGTCACTTTTTATCCTCCTATATGTGTGTCGGGTCACTGCCCCGTCCATGTGTATAAATATAGCAAACTACACACGGTAGCGCGAGGGGGTTGATAGAAATCTTAATAATTAAGACTTTACTTTGTGATGCTATGAAAGTGGTAGCGGTCTTCTAGCGCTCCGTATTTTTTGCTTATATCCACCAAACGAAGGATGGCACTACCAAGCTGGATTAGATCGCCAGTTATTTCATCCCCATATGTATCTTGTAAACGGCGAAATATAGCATTAACTGCTTGGTAGTGCTAAGGGATTATGGGTTGATAATAAACGCTCTTCAAAGGGTTTCATGCTTAATCCAGTCCTTATGTTTTTTTAGAAACACCACGCCATCCACTGGCAACGTATCCACGTAGGCCCTCAGCGCCGCATCCCGATCGCCCTTGTGGTCGATGTGGCGGAAGGGGTCTGTGTGGTGGCAGCTCGTGGAGGAAGCCACGAGCCAGAGCGGTGAGGAGCCGTCGTAGCTTCAAGCGCTTGGAAAGCGGCAGGCGGGGGCGTTTGGGGTCACTGGGTTTCATTGGGTAGTTATCCAAGGTTGCTTAACGCGGTCATTTTAAAAGTGCTGTATGGTTGTCTCGCCATTGTGGCCTGTCTCTTCCAGCCGTATGGCTTGCGCGGTAACGATGGTGATGCGCTGGTTCGGCTGGATGATGCCCACCAAGCCTTTGTCGCACCATAGCTGTGAGGTGTTCCATAGTTGCTCATGCGTCCAGCCAGCGGCGAGGGCATCGGGCTCGATGGCGGTGATGCGAAGGTCGGTCATTTATGAAGCCTTATACTCATCAGGAGACGCCATCGCTTTGGCTAACGTCTTACAGTAACAATCAAAGCAAACCCACTCGATAGGGGTGATATTGTCCCAGTCGTAAACAATCATTACCACATCGGCTTCCTTTCGCTTTTTTTTGCCGTTGGCTAGTATCTTTTCAAAAGCCTCCGTTAGCTTACAGTCACACTTCATACAGTAACCAAGGGGCCCTTGCCAAGGCTGAGGGCCAATCAACCCCTTTAAATCCATGTTAAAACTCATCAGATAATACCTTCTTAAAACGGGTTTGGGGGAGGTTTGGTTGGATCATACCCACCTGCAAGCCCATCATACTTGTTATAAGGTTTGGCATAGGTGTTTGATTGAACAGGGGAAGGTGTTGGGGAGTAATCAAAATCATCCTCTATTAAATGAATATCCCGTGCAAAATCAATCAGCATCTCTGTTGGCAGCCCTATACATTTTTGAACCGGCTTTAGCTCCCCACCCTCGAAACGTTGGGAAACGTTTTTTACAGCCCCATCGAATCCAGCAAGTATCTTGCTCCAATTGTTAGCGCCAAGAGTTCCCTTGAAAATACTTTGCAAATCTACACTGTGGTTTGCGATATAGGTTAATCCTGATTTTATATTAACGTTAATCGCTTTGCGCTTTAAAACCTCTTTAGCGCCTGCATTCTTATCCTCTGCCACTTTGTAGATCAACTCCCCAATGGTGGATTCAGCTCTAAAAGAGTTTTCACCCTCGTTTTCTATATAGCTCACCGTGTGGCGTAACAATATGTTTATCAGCTTATCGTGTTCTGTTCCGCCTTCCTCCTCGGTGTTTTCAGTTAAGTCAATAACTTTCACCAAGTCAGCCACATCCTGAACCGATGGGCTTTCATTGTTATTCATCAGCCAATAGCCAGCCATTAGCCCGCCGATATGCTCCGATATGCGGCTATCATGGCCGTTACGCCCTAGCTCATCCGAAAATAAATCAATAATCTCTAGTAACTGTGGCAGCCGGTTAAACGCCCTGCGCCGTAACTGCTTTTGAAAATCAGGGTATTGATAGTCAAAGTCTGCCATCATTGTTTGCATTTGCTTCCACTTTTCCGCCCTGTTCTCACCTTTGTTTGTCATCCGCAATTGTGCAAACCGCTCCAAGTGGGCTGTTTCTTTTAGACAGGGGTTAATAGAAGCAAGGCAAAAGACGCTATTACAAGAATATAGCTTGACGCCACCAGTAGCCGTGCCTTTAACAATACCAGTATCGTTTCGCCCTGATGATGCGCCTGTGATTAGGTTTAAAATATTATCCAACCGTAGCCGCTCTGTAGGCCCATAGTCTTCTGCCTCATCCAGCAAGACAGGCTTACCCGTGTTCCCAATTAATCCACGAATACCCGGCTCGGTACTCTTAGAGCCTTTGGAAATTAAAAAATCCGATAAGTATTGATTGATAAACCCTAGCATGGTTGTCTTGCCACTATGGGCAGGGCCCCAAAGATAAATATGGGGCCGCCATTTCATCACACTAGCCACGGGCGAGATGAACATCCAGCCAATCAACAAAAGCGCATGGGTAGGATGCGCCCAGCTTGCCAACTGAATGACCTGCGATAGCATCTGTGTGGCTTCTACGGGTGCCTCATCCTCCGCAATGGGAATAGCGTTTTCGCTACAATAAATAAACCCACTCTTGGCCTTGCCAAAAGGAATCACAGCATCGCTGCTGATAACTTGATTACCCACATGGAACACAAAGCCATCACTTTCGCCTGATTCACGCCACACGCCAACACCTCTAATTTTCTCAGGGTGAAACCGTCGGACACCTGATTCTTCTCTAATTAGGTTGATAATATTAACCATCCAGCTTTCTTTGCCTTCAGGGTTCCCATCCTGCTTTCTACGGCGGAATGAAAGCCACCACCGCTCAGGGGCAATATTGGTTAGCTTCAATGGGGCAAATTGGCTCTCTTTTAGCTTTTTAATATTGTCATCAATACGAGAAAGGAAGTAATACTCCGTGCTGTTTTTGTCATCCGTATCGTGGGAGCCAAGATACAGGTAATAATCATTGTCCGTTATAGTTCCAGTAATAGCGCTTGGAATCTCATCCGGCATCACGTCGGTATCAATCACGGTTAATACTTGCTCCCTTGTCCATCCCTCGGCTTCCGCATCGGCTAAGTCCCATTTCTCTTTTACGGTTCTAAAATCCATAACTGCCACACTCGCCACAATCGGTTTTAATGCGCCTGAAAGTCTAGCCATTGCCTTGCGCCCCGGTGTGTCATTATCAGGCCATAAAACGCATTCACGACCCTTTAGTGGTGTTAAATCTGCCTTACTGATAGCTCCCACGCCGTCAATCATAGACAGACAGACCCAATCCGGTAACATCCGCTGGGCGGCATCGCATGCCTTCTCGCCCTCGGTTATCATCACACGGGCATTTGGATTCTTGGGCAGGTTCTGCACGTTATAAATAGGTTTATTTGCACCCTTAAACCCTTTGTAGTGCCATTTATCATCACCAAAATGGAACAACTTACGATAAGTCTTATCACCTTTTGGCTTTTCCTCTGTGGCTGGTAAGTCAATCCGCATCACATAGCCAAGCAACCGATCATCTATCGTCCGGTATTCATGAACCAATGATGGCTTGCACTTGTCTATCATCCACCGAGGGGCTGGCGTATCTGTTGGCACTGGCTCAGGGTGCTTTTCTTCTGGTTCAATGATGCGTGGGGCCAGTGTTGATTGGGGGATATTGCCTGTCAGCTTCTGATAAGCCAAGGAAATATCTTTAGGGTGGCCCTCAACGTAAGCGTAAAGATCAAGCAGGTTGGTGCCATTATGCCCTGAATCAATAGGCATATTAAAATCAGCCCAATAGCCTGTTTTTAAGTTCACCTTAAACGACCCAAGGGACTTATCAGACCGTGTTGGGTTCAAGGCTACCCATTCATCACCTATACGCTTGCCTGACGGTAGCCACTGTGGCAATAAACTAAGGATCTGAGGTAATAGCTGGCGGCGATAGTCGTTGAAATCAGGTCGCATTACTAATCCAAGGCATCACAAAACAAACGGTTTAAACCGTAACAAGAAATTACTTTCTAGGATTTAATTCTGCTCTTTGCTTTGCTTTGTTCCGCTTCGTGATTCGCGATTGCAAATTCCTCTAAAAACCTTGATCCACCTTTAGAATAAATCCACTCTTTAGCCGCCTGTGTAAGAGTAAAACTAACTGGAAATTTTTTACCATAAGGGCCAACCATAGGGCCACGACGTGACTCAATACCTTTTGCAGACTCAGGAATAAACATACCTTTTGCAGACTCAGGAATAAACATACCGAAAACCTCAAAAAATAATAAAAATATTATACTAGCACACTATAAGAAAAAGTAAATAGGTTTAATTTGTAACCAGTGTAACAAGGGTGGTAACAGCCGAAACAAAGACAGGGAGAGCAATTCGGCGATTTGTAACTTGTAACCGTTTTAAAAAGATAGAAATATATTTAAAGAGAGAATGAAAATGCTTTTTAAAAAAGGGTAATTATGTGGGGGTGTTTATTATTTTATGGTTACAAAGTTACAAAGTAATAATAAGAGGGGTATACGCAATCATAGCTTAAAGAAATTTGTAACCAAATTTGTAACCAAAGGGTCTTGAATTGGTTACAAAGTTACAAATCCAATCTCACCCCCTTCCGTGTGGCTTGAGTGATGGGATGGTTGACGGCTTGGGGCAATGTGGTAGGATGTGGGTGGTTGTTCTTTTTATCTCCCTCCTTTCTACAAGTAAACAAGGCTGGTGGGTCGACATGGGTTGCCAGCTTTTCTTTCCTAGTTTAGAGTGGTGGATATAACTTGGATGGTGAACCCATCAAGCGGTTGGATTGTATAGCTAGTACCGAATTTATAGGGAAGGTGGTACCCCAATCGTGTAGTAAAGCCTTCGGGCTAGGTCTTACTGAAGAGGCGCAGAGTTATTGTGTCTAATTGAGGGTCAAGGCTTGGGTTATGAGCTAGAGTGTTCCCAGTGTGGCAATGTTATCCCTCCACGCTTCACAGCCTTGTTACAGGTTGAGGAGCATTTGTCGTCTCAGTACCAATACCAACAGCTAGTCATTGGACAAGCGTGTTGTGGTATTGAGTCCATGGGATGGATAGGCTTTACACCGGATGGGAAGTATGGCACCCTACTGCACCCTATAGCACCCAAGCGAAACAACTACTGGATTGAGCGTTACCTGTCTGACCGTGTGGCTACCCCTAAGAGCTTCCTGTCCATGATCCCCATCCCACCTTGCACTACTTGCGAGTGTGGGGCTTTGTGTAACTGTCGAGTTCACGATATGGTTTGGGGAACCTACTTCGATTCAAAGTGCGGGCGATACTTTAAGCGCTTGATGAGGGTAGGCTAGTGGCTAAGACCTTTAAGCTACCCAAGGCTAACACTAAGAAGTTCTACGTTGGCTACACTGAATCCCAACGGGCTTACGATGACCGTAGAGGGACGAGGCAGGAGCGTGGATACGGGGCAGAGTGGCAGCGGATACGGTTGGCTGTGTTGAACCAAGAGCCATTGTGCCGTGTGTGTCAAGGCATAGCGACAGAGGTTGATCATATCCTTCCACTGGCTGATGGTGGTGGGTATGAGATTGAGAACCTCCAAGGAATTTGTAAACCCTGTCATTCCAAGAAAACCGTGCAAGATGTAAAAGTCCGTCACAGCAAGGCTCTTCAAAACCCCCAGACTAGGCAAGGGTTTTAGGTATGGCTGAAACTCAATCATACGTTGAAAAAAGTGGAACCCCGCTCCCTGAGCGGCTCTTTAAAGGTTATAAATCGTATATACTTTTTACCCCTAGGGGGGTAGTCAATCTCTAGGCCCCAAGCGGGGGAAC
>Ga0247843_1009558_pt1 | contig 10722 bp, 4 predicted proteins | sample LaCruzMarch2017__FD_192420 | JGI IMG/M metagenome (GOLD analysis project Ga0247843, IMG submission 192420) | Freshwater microbial communities from meromictic Lake La Cruz, Castile-La Mancha, Spain - LaCruzMarch2017_8m | ecosystem: Environmental > Aquatic > Freshwater > Lake | place: Spain...
CTCGATCCCGCTCCGGCTGGGTTGGGGGTGTGCTCCGCGGGACCGAGCCTCCGTTCGCTGGGGAAGCTCTGGGGAGGAGAGGTTTTCGCGCTATGCGCGATGGGATGGGTTTGTTCGCTTTCAAAGAGCCTGTCTGAAAATGGGGAGGGGTTCTGTTTGGGAGGGAAGGGTTCGATTGGCTAGGCGCGAGGAGGGAGCAGACCCGCAGCGGTCTGTGACCGACAAGCAACGCCGCCAGCGGGCCCTTCCCTCCCAAACCCTCCGGGCGGCGGGTCTTTCCGGGTTGGACTGCGTTGGTTCGGGCGGAACAGACCGCAGGAGGTCTGCCCCGCCGCTCACCGCCTTGCCCAACCCAGAATTCCCCAGCCGCAGAACCCCTCCCCATTTTCAGACAGGCTCTAAGCTTACTGCGGCTCGATCCCGCTCCGGCTGGGTTGGGGGTGTGCTCCGCGGGACCGAGCCTCCGTTCGCTGGGGAAGCTCTGGGGAGGTTGGGGTTTTCGCGCTATGCGCGAGGGGATGGGTTTGTTCGGATCTGGGCTCTTACGGAGGGGGGTTGATTGCGGGATGGATTCGGATTCCCATGGCGGGGCCATGATTGTGAATCGATGGATGACCGGGGTCGCCGTGATGACAATAACGCTCTGGGTGTCGTTGGTTGAGCCGGGCTGGGCGGCTCATCCGCGAGGAGCCGCTTCCATTCAACCAGCGCAAATCCTGGAGCACACCCGGGTGCTGGCCAGTGATGAGTTTGAGGGGCGCGGTCCGGGTACTCCGGGCGAGGCCAAGACCGTGGATTATCTGGTGCAGCAATTCCGACGCGCGGGTCTTCAGCCAGGAATGCCCGACGGATCCTGGACGCAGGATGTCCCCATCGTGGGAGTGAAGTCTTCGGTGGGCTTCACGCTCGGGGGTGAGGCACTGGTGGGGCCTCAGGATTATGTGGCCTGGAGCCCTCGTCTCGGTGGCGATGTCGCGGTGCCCGAAAGCGATGTGGTTTTCGTGGGTTACGGGATCAACGCCCCCGAGTACGGATGGAATGATTTCCGTGATGTGGATGTGCGGGGCAAGACGATCGTCGTCCTCATCAATGATCCGCCGATTCCCGATCCGGCCAAGCCAGACCAACTCGATCCCAAGTGGTTCGGTGGCAAGGCCATGACCTATTACGGTCGTTGGACTTACAAGTTCGAGGAGGCAGGTCGTCGCGGGGCGGCCGCGGCGTTGATCATCCATGAGACGGCCCCGGCGGCGTATCCCTGGTTCGTGGTGATCAACTCCTGGGGTCGCGAGCGCTTCGATTTGGAGTCCAACCAGTCTCCCCAGAGCGATATCGCGGGCTGGATGAGCCTGGAGCGGGCGCAGAAGCTCTTCGCGGCCAATGGCACCACTTATGAGGCCATGAAGGAGGCTGCCCGGAAGCCGGGTTTTCGGCCGGTGACCTTGAAGCAAAAGGCCTCGTTCACAGCCCACAATGAGTCCCGTCGGGTGAAGTCGAAAAACGTCCTGGGGATGGTCCGGGGTCGGGATTCCAAGCTTCGGGACGAGTGGGTCGTGGTGACGGCCCATTGGGATCATCTCGGTCGCAACACCAGCCTTGAAGGGGATCAAATCTTCAATGGGGCCGCAGACAATGCCATCGGTACGGCCGGGCTTTTGGAATTGGCCGAGGCCTTTGGTACCGCCCCCAAGGCGCCCAAACGTTCCATGTTGTTTCTTTCGGTGACGGCCGAGGAGCAGGGGCTTTTGGGCGCGGCGCATTATGTGGCGCAGCCGGTGTATCCGTTGGCCAAGACCGTGGCCAACCTCAACATGGACGGCGCCAACCAGTGGGGCCGGACCCGTGACCTCCGCCAAATCGGCCGGGGTGCTTCAACGATCGATGCCGTCCTGGATTCCGTGGCCAAGTCCCGGGGTCGGGTGGTCTTGCCAGATGCGCATCCCGAACGCGGCGGTTTCTACCGCAGCGATCATTTCGAGCTCATGAAGGGCGGTGTGCCGGCGTTGTACATCAAGGCCGGTGATGACTACCTCGGCAAGCCGGCGGGATATGGCGAGGCGAAGGTCAATGAGTACATCGAGCGTGATTACCACAAGGTCAGCGATCAGGTGAAACCCGATTGGGACCTCAGCGGCGCCGCCGAGGACTTGCGCTTGTTCTACGACATCCTCTGGCGCCTGGCTGAAGACCGTCGCACTCCGCAGTGGAATCCGGGCAGCGAATTCAAGGCGGCCCGGGAAGCCTCGATGGCTCCGCGGAAATGACGGGTTGAAGCGGTCGGTCGATCCGATGGCTCGCATCCCGGAATTGCCACCTCGAGAGAGTGGCCGCCTCAATTTCCGGCCCCTTTCGATGGAGGTGGGGAAACCGGCGAGGCCTTGTCGAGCGGCGACGTCTCGAGCGGCGGTATGGTGGGCGGCGCAAGGATCGTCGCCTTGGGGCCTCGTTGGGGGCGTTGTCGGAAAAACCCTCCGGAGGCGAAGCTCTTCCAGGCTGAACCCAACCAACCCAGCACCGAGATCGCCAACCACAGTGCCCAGAGCAGCATCGCGAACCGGTACCACCAGATGGACACCGAGATGCAGCTGCACATGGGCAGGGAGGTGCCTTCGCTGCGGGCCTGGAACCAGCGGAGCAGGGTGCTGGTGGAACCGTTGCCCAGAATGAACATCTTCGGGTTGCCCAAGAGCCCGGCACTCACCGCAAAGAGGAGGATGCCCAGAGCCGTGGCTGTCAGCGCCACGAGTCCTACTTGAGAAGCATTGTACCCCAACCAGTGCAAGGTCTGGAACCGCTCATGGCCACGCCATTGCAGCAGGAAGAACCAGCCGATCACCGTGAAGGCAGCCCAGAGCGGCACCTGGGTCAGGCCAATCATCAGGAGCATCCACTGCAGCGAGCGCAGCGGAGACTTTGGGACGCAACCGAGTGCCACGGCCATGAGGAGCGAGGTCAGCAAGATCACCCAGAAGCGCACGGCCGGTCCGCGTCGGGGACCCGAGGCCCACAACACCCAGCGATCTTCTCCGACACCCAATGAACTCTGGATGTTGGCGCTCTCGACCGGCAAGCGCACGGCACCATTGTCGGCACGGAGAGCCAGTGGCAGGTTTTCCTTCCAGCCTACCGAAAGCAGCTGCTCGCCGGGCTGAAGTGGAATCACCAACTTCGAGCCTTCCCGACGAACGGGGATTTCCTGGCCGAAATGGGTGAGCCGGGTGATATCGGCCTCGGCGGGCAGCTCGATGAGGAAATCCTCCCCGAGGCTGCAGCGGATGGACAGATGCAGGGTGGAAAGGCGTTGTCGTTGCCCGAGAGTCACTTCGTGGATCGCACGATTGAGGGTGACGGTGGCCCCAGCGATGGCCTCCGGACGGTGGACCTTCAGGCTTACTGCCTCCTCGGGCCACGGTTGCCAGACGGGCTCCAGTTGGGCGTTGCCGGATTCAAAGACTGGAGCCAATCCCGACAGCGATACGTTCCACACCGGTGAGGCCACCAGGTGCCAGCGTTCGATCCAGGTGTCGGTGGGGCGGGTGGCCAAAGCGAGCGTCTCCACCGGGGCCAAGCTGCTCTCCCACGAAAACGAAGTGTCTTGCGCACCGAGGCGGACCTCCATGCCTCCGTCTTGCACGACCCGTCCTTGGGACAGGACATTTTCGCCGGGCAGCAAGGGGATGCGCAGCGACACCGCCTTGCCCACAGGCGATAGGCGTTGGATGACGGTTCGGATTTGCCACTGCAGGCCCAGCTCCAGACGGCGCTCCACGGCCACGATCGGCTGGAGATCTTGTCGATCATAGGTGGCAGCGGCGGCGGCCACTTTTTGTTTCGGCGAGAAGAAGACTTGTTGCTCCGGGACGCCATCGGCGCGGACCCCGACCACGGTCCAGTCCGGGGCATTAATGGTCACCTGACGCGGCTTGAGCAGGTAGGTCCATTCCCAGTCGCCGGTGTTGGTCAACAAGGCCTCCACGCGGACGCGATGGACACCGGGTGGCAGCACGACCCACAGGTAGCCATCGTCGCGGCGCAGTGCGGCGGCCCACCGCCCGTTGACGACCACCGAGAGAGGAGAATAGGCCGGAAGGCGTCCAGGCAGCGGGACGGCCGCCTCGGCGGCGCAGTGGATTTCGACGTCCATCTGCAGCTGTTGGCCGCTGAGTTTCATGGCGACGGCCGAAATGCTGGCTGCATTCGGGAAGGCGTCCGATTTCTCCAACAACCGCTGTCGGAGGGTTTCCAGGGTGGTCGCGTCTGGAATGCCGGCTGGGGTTGTCGATGCCTGGCTCGGTGGGTTCATCCGCGCCGGAGCCTCGGCGGCCTGCAAGGACGTGCCGGTGAACAGCGTCGAGGCCAACCACAAGACCACGGTGGCGGCTGCAGTTGTGGCCGCTGGAGTGGCCATGGAAACCGGGGGATTCGTGGTGCGGGCCTGGGATCGCCCCTTCCTCAACAACGTGGCACCGAGGGCCAGCAGCAGGACGGTTCGAAGGAGGGTGAGCAGCCGCTCGACGGGTTGAGGGATGAGCCACGGGCGCAACCGCTGCGAACCTTGGACCGGGCCTTTCCATCCGAAGCTCACCGAGCGCCAAGTCCATTCCGGCAACCCGGGCCCCGTTTGGATCCGTGCCTTGACGTCTTGTCGAAGGTTCTCGAGCGACGCCTGCGATTGGGCAGGGGCGGCCGGCGAATCGGACATGCTCGAAGCCGTCGTGACCAATCCGTAGCGTAGCATCAACTCCTTCGATGGAGCCCCCGCACGCCGGGGCGTGGCTGCGTTGTTGGCCGCCACCGGAGCATTGAAGCCGTCCACCCCCTCGCCGGGGATGGGTGTGGGAGTGACTTCGGTCCTTTCGAGTTGCGGGTACAAGGCCTGTTGGATTTGCCGCGTCAGGAAGGGAACGAGGAAGAAGAGCAACGTGCCGATGGACAGCGCTTGTCCGATTCGCAGCAAACGCCGTCCCAGACCTTGGGGGATATGGGGTTCGAGGGCGATGGGCACCAACAGTATGAGCCACAAGAACTTGGGTGCGCCGTGCTCGTGGTAGGAGAGACCGAAGGCGACAAAGGCCAAAAGCGCCGTGGCCCAGCCCCGGATCCGGAAGACCGCCAGGGTGAAGATTAGCAGCAGGAACAAATCCAGCAGAGTCCACGCGGTGAGCCAGTCACCTTGGACCCAATCGGCTCCGAAGAGGGCGAAGAGCCTCCAGCCGGGCGGCAGGTGCAACTGCACTTGGACCGATTCTGCATCGGAGCGCCAGCCGGTCGCCGGCAAGGAAGACGGGTTGGACAACCGACCGATGGCCTCCACTTCGACAGTCCGGGAGCGGAGTTCCACACCGATGGCCCCGTTCTCGGGATTGCGGGTGATGAGCTGACCTTCGCCACCGCTGCGTACGGATCCCAACTCCTGGCCCTCGGCCGCATCGAGACGCCAGACCTGCTGCATTTGACCGGAAATACGGTCCTGAAAGGTCAAGCCCTGCCCGCCTTCGTCCAGCCACATCTCCCGCACGATGCTCAAGCCTGCGGGCTTCTGGGTTCCCATGCCGCGCATGCGTTCCACCAGTTTGACGGTCGTGGCAACATCCCAGCGGTACACCGGGAGCCCCTGCCAGGCTTTGGGAAAATAGCTTTGCGACGGATCAATGGCCGGGGGTCCGATGATCTCCACGACTCGGAATTCAGGCCGGGCTCGGAATGCGACCAACTCGTCGGCCACGGGCTTCCGGGTCCCGCGGGCAAATTGGATTTCCCGGGGATTGTCCAAACGGAAGGCATCGAGGCGGAGGGTCCACGTGCCGGCCCGCACCTGGGCTTTGGCGTGTCCTGAATCGTCCACGCTCACGGGAATGGGTGACTGGATTGCGGCCAGTTTCCATCCTTCGGGCAGCAGGGTCCCCAAGTCTTCTTCGCGGCTCTTGCCCGCGACGGTCAATTCCACTTCCTGGCGCCACCACAGGGGAATTCCGTCTTCGAGAACCGAGAAGAGTTTCACGCCCAGGAAATTGCGCTCGGTGGTTTCTGTCGTGCCATCACGCCGGAGCCAGAGCAGTCCTTGTGCATCCCAGGCGGGGTTCTCCACCACCTTGCCATCCCGACTGAGTGCGAGAATTCCCAGCGAGGCGGGAATCCGGAGGTTCTGGGGCAGTTCGGTCCAACGGTAGCGCCCCTCCAGTCGGGTATCGCCGGCGACCACCCGCACCGAAGGAACTCCATCCCGTTCTACCACGACCATTGGTTTTCCACCGGCCTGAACTTCCTGCGGCCAGACCTCGGAACCTCCCGGCAGTGGGATCCAAGTTTCATGGAAGGCCGTCACCGACAGGGCAAAACTCCCGCCGGAGTTGGTCACCTGAAGCTCCAATCGGGAGGGCCAGAAGCATCGGTGAGTTTTCGGATCGGAATAGGGTGTCGGGCAGAAGCGGTGCGGGTCGTTCCAGGTGGCCCAGGATTCCCACTCTCGCAAGGCCGGAGGGATGGAGCGGGACTCCTGAGCGATCGCGGAGGCCCCGAGCGGCAGGAGGGCCAGGAGGAATAGCAGGAAACTGGTTGCGGAGTTCATGATGTTGAAGCTTGGTCGACCAGGCCCCGTGGACCGAATCGATAAACTCGATGCGAGCATTGAGAGAATCCATTCCATCGCCGCTGTCCCTGCAGAGTGAAAACGGAGAGTCAGTCGTATCGTTTGGCGATACCCTTCGATGCCCGGGGAGGCAACCGGGATTTCCTTCAAAAGGGAGGCTCTCGCGATGAACCTGTCGGAGCACCGGTTTGACGTATTGCCCGACCCGTGGCACTAGGCAGGGGTTCAGGTTACCCAAACGACCGGACCGTCAACCAATCCCATGCCCACAACCCCTCCAGAGAATTCCGTGACCCTTGACTCCGTCGAGTGGGGATTCCGCCAGATCGATCAGGATATCCGTTGGTTGTCCGATTCGCTGGTCGAGGTGCTCTCGACTCTGGGTGAGGGCGAACTGGCCCGATGGGTCCCGTGGGCCTCCCAGACCGACCCGGCGCTTTCCACTGAGGGGCAGCCGCCCGCCCGGTTGGGCCTGGCCCTGGCCATGGCATTTCAGCTTCTCAACACGGTCGAAGAGCGCGTCTCGGAGACCTTGCGCGACCGGCGCGAGGAGTCGGGATCGCCCGAGGCCGAGCGGGGCCTTTGGGCTGATCAGTTGGTGGAGTTGGTCCGGGCGGGAGGCACTCCTGAATCGATTCTGGAGGCCCTCCGCAGCGTGGAGGTGGAGCCGGTCTTCACGGCGCATCCCACCGAGGCCAAGCGTGCGTCCGTGTTGGAGCAGCACCGCATGCTCATGCAGTTGCTCCAGAGCGCCAGTCAGTCCGGCACCCGCCGTGCCCACCGGATCGAGCTGACCGTGCTGTTGGAACGCCTCTGGCGGACGGGCGAGATCCTCATCGAGAAGCCCACCGTGGCCGATGAGCGCCGCAACGTTCTCAACTACCTGCGCGACGTGCTGCCCGATGTGGTGCCCGAGTTGGACCGCCGGCTCAGGAATGCCTGGGAACGGGCGGGCCTGCCGATGGCCGCTTTGGCAACCGGTCCGGATGTGCCTTCCCTGCGTTTCGGGACCTGGGTGGGTGGCGACCGCGACGGTCATCCCGGAGTCACAGCGGAGGTGACGGCCGATACGCTGGAACGTCTGCGGGCCAATGCCTTGGTGGTCCTCCACCGGCAGTTGAATGCCCTGGCCGAACGGTTGCCACTCTCCGAATGGATCCAACCGGCACCGAGCAGTCTTTGTGAGCTCCGTGATCAGAGCGTGGCCCTTTTGGGCGACGCGGCCCGACCGGTTCTGAAGATGCATCCTGGCGAGCCCTGGCGGCAGACGGTGGAACTCATGGCAGCCCGGCTACCTGTGGAAGTCCACCCGGGTCAGTTGGCCCAGGTCCGCGATGAGCCCGGCCGATACCGTCAGCCCTCCGAGTTGGATGCCGATCTTCAGACTTTGCAGACCTCGTTGACCCAGGCGGGGGCGGGTCGCCTCGCCGACCATGATGTCGCCCCGGTCCGACGCGTTCTGGCTTCCGTGGGGTTCCATCTCGCCACCCTCGACATCCGACAGAATTCCGCTTTCCACGATCGGGCCCTCCGCCAGTTGCTGTGTGCGGCCGGCATCGACGCCTCTCAGTGGGAAGAATGGACGGAGACCGAGCGATTGCGGTTGTTGGAGCGCGAGATCCGTTCACCGCGACCGTTCTTGCATCCCTCGGCCTCGGCAGGGCCTGAGGCCGACGCGGTCCTGGGCACCTATCGGGTGTTGGCCGAGCACCTGAAAATTCACGGAGTCGATGGACTTGGGGCATTGATCGTCAGCATGACCCGGCGTCTGTCGGACCTCTTGGGTGTGTATGTCCTGGCCCGCGAGGCGGGGCTCTTGCGTTTGTATCCCGAGGGCATGGTGTGTTTGTTGCCGGTGGTGCCGTTGCTGGAAACGGTCGAAGACCTTGAGCGGGGTCCGGAGATGCTGCGTGCCTTCCTGGAATTCCCGGTGACTCGCGCCAGCCTGGCCCATCATGCAAACCGGGCCGGACGTCCGGGCCGGTTGTTGCAGCAGGTGATGGTGGGCTACTCGGATTCCAACAAGGATGCGGGCATCGTGGCCAGCCAGTGGGCTCTCCAACGGGGACAGGCTCGTCTGGCGCAGATTGGAAGACAGGCCGGGGTTCAGGTGCAGTTCTTCCACGGCCGCGGCGGCACCATCAGTCGCGGCGCGGGGCCCACGCACCGTTTTCTGGAAGCCTTGCCTCCGGGATCGTTGGGTGGGGCGATCCGATTGACCGAGCAGGGTGAGACCATTGCCCAGAAGTACGGCAATCCGGGCACGGCGCGCTACAACCTGGAGCTCTTGTTGGCCGGGGTGACGGCAACCACTTGGTATCACCGGCGGGGAGGAGACTTCCCCGAGGCGCTGGTACCCTTGATGGATCGGTTGGCGGCGGAGTCGAGCCGCGAGTACCGCTCGCTGCTGGAGACCGATGGATTCCTGACCTTCCACCGGCAGGCCACCCCGCTCGATGCGCTGGAGAACACGCGCATCGGCTCACGGCCTTCCCGCCGCACCGGACAGGCGAGCCTGACGGACTTGCGCGCCATCCCCTGGGTGTTCTCTTGGACCCAAGCCCGATTTTACCTCACGGGATGGTATGGGGCCGGGAGCGCTTTGGCCGCGCTGTCGCCAACCGAGTTGGCCGCGCTGCGGGAGCAGGTGCGAACGGTGCCCTTCCTCCGTTACTTGATCACCAACATCGAGACGTCGCTGGCCAGCAGTGACCTGGAAGTGATGCGCGACTACGCGGCCCTGGTGGAGGAGCCCGAGCTTCGCGAGCGGATTTGGCAGCGAATTGAGTCGGAGTGGCACCGGACTCACAGCAGCCTGGCTCTCCTCTTGGGGACGGAGTTTGTGCGGCATCGACCCCGGTTGGGACGCACGTTGGCGTTGCGTGTGGGCCCGTTGCGCACGCTCCACCGTCAGCAAATCACGCTGTTGCAACAATGGCGCTCGTTGCTCAAGACCGGCGATACCGAAGGCGCTCAAGCCCGACTCCCGGAACTCCTCCTGACCATCAATGCCATTGCCAGTGGTCTTCGGACGACGGGTTGAAGCCGTCCCGTTTGTGCCCATTGTCCGGGGCTTGGTCGCGCCGTTGAATCCCCCGCGATGGGTCGCAGCACCGGGTTGACGGCCCTGTCACCGGATCCTCCCCCGACGTTTGGGGTATTGGGTTTTCGGTGCCCAACATCGGGAGTTCTGGCGCTCGGGTGTTTGAGGGGTTGAAGTTTTGACTCGCCGTTCTTAGTCATCAAAAAGGGCGTGGCCACCTGATTTTGGTGGCCACGCTCGTTGCGATCCGAAGATGAGTATTTGGGAGGGTCCTGGCTTTGGCGGTTCTGCGCCGGTGTTTACTCGGTCGCGTTGGCTTCCGGGCGAGGTCCACGGCCATGGCCTTCAGGGCCACCGGCATTTCCGCCGGGCCCGCCGGGCCCGCGGCGCTTGCTGCCGTCTTTGCCGCCGGGTCCTCCTGGGCCGCCGCGATGTTCGCGATTGCCACGGTCGCCGGGGCCGCCCTCGGGCCGAGCCGGGCGGAGTTCATCCATGCTGAGGTTCCCGTCGCCATTCGTATCGAGCCTGGCAAGGGCTGCTGCGGCATTGGAGATCTCCACCGCGTCGATGACTCCGTCACCGTTGGCGTCGAGGGCGGCGATGACCGGGGGCACTGGGCGTCCGCGGCCTTCGGGGCGGGCCGGGTGAGCGGAGTCGGTGTCAGCAGCGGCCAGGCTCAGGGCGGCAGCGGCGGTGGCCATCAGGAGGGTCTTGTGGATGAGTTTCATGGGTGTGTGTCTGTTTGTTGTTTTGTTTTTTTGGGCGGTGGGTCCGCCTTTGTTTCGAGATCAATAAACACCCGCGGTGTTAAGGGTTGATGGGTGGATTCAGGAGATTTGTTAAGAGTCTGTAAGAGTCCTATCTCTGAAGAGTTGGGGCGCTCCGCGGGATCGGTCCTGCGCTCGCTGAGGAGGCTCTGGGGAGGATGGGGCTTTCGCGCTGTGCGCGAGGGATTTTGTTGTTCGCCTCCAAGGCTCGCTGCGGACCGATCCCGCTTCGCTTGGGCGTGTTTTGGCGCTCCGCGGGATCGGGCCTGCGCTCGCTGAGGAGGCTCTGGGGAGGGGAGGGCTTTCGCGCTTTGCGCGAGGGG
>Ga0247843_1009560_pt1 | contig 10720 bp, 10 predicted proteins | sample LaCruzMarch2017__FD_192420 | JGI IMG/M metagenome (GOLD analysis project Ga0247843, IMG submission 192420) | Freshwater microbial communities from meromictic Lake La Cruz, Castile-La Mancha, Spain - LaCruzMarch2017_8m | ecosystem: Environmental > Aquatic > Freshwater > Lake | place: Spain...
CTAGTGCACCGTCCCCTTAGTCAGTGTGCGTATCGATCTGATACATTTTCGTGAGTTCGATGATCTTCGTGAGTTTTTCCGGACCCTTGGTCCAGATGAACGGCCCGCAAGTCTTGTTATACTGCGCGACAAAATCCTTCAAGAAGCGGACCAGTTCGCGGTTTGAGCGATGGACCGCCTGCTGCAGGCCCTTGCGTGTCAGGATCGAAAAGAAGCACTCCGCCAGATTCACCCAACTCGCGTGAGTCGGGGTGTAGTGGAAGGTCACCTTGGGATTCCTTCCCAACCACTCCTTGGCCAAGCTGCCTTTGTGGGTGTTGAGGTTGTCCATCACCACGCAGAGTCGCCGTCCGGGATACTCTTCAACCACCCGGTCCATGAAGGTCACGAAGTCGGCCGCCTTGCGTGTTTTGTTGACCCAGGTCGTCGCCTTGCCGGTTTCAATCTCCACCGCGGCGAGCATCGTCTGGGTGCCATGCCTGACGTATTCATTGCTCCAGGAGCGTGGCTTGCCGCTGCGCAGCGGAAGTACCGGCTGGGTCCTGTCGAGCGCCTGGATCCCGGTCTTCTCGTCCATGCACAGCACCAGCGCGTTCTCAGGCGGGCTCATGTAGAGCCCCACCACTTCCAGCAGCTTTTCTTCAAACTGCGGATCAGGACTGAAGTTGAAGGTCCGCAACCGATGGGGGTGAAGGTCGTGTTCGACCAGGACCGAATGAACGAACGACTTTGAGAGCTTGAGCTTGTCGGCGAGTGTGCGCGCACTCCACCGGCTCAATCCTTTCGGCGGCTTGCCGCACACTGTGGTAACGATCTTCTGTTTGGTTCTGGCAGAGTGGGCGGCCGGCTTTCCCGGCCTGGCTGCGTCTTCAAGACACTCCAGCCCGTCCATTGAGAAGCGTTTGCGAATGCCGGCGACCGCATTGCGGTGAAGGCCGACCTTCTCTCCGATCTCAACATTGCTCATCCCCTCCGCGGCAAATAGCAAAACCCGGCATCGTCTTGCCACGCGCTGTTGAAGTTTGCTCTGTCGCAGCAAGCCCTGAAGGTGGGCGGTCTGATCTGAATCCAGTACAAGGGGCTTGGTCGTCCGAGACATGGGACAATCCAAAGCACAATCCCTTCCAAAAGCCTAGTTATTTTAAGGACGATGCACTAGGCGCCCTGAAAGGGGGCAATGGGGCCGGTTCAACGGGACGTTCCGTGCAACCCGCCCCATCCCGCACCTTCAGCGCGGCGTTCTGGCTGCGCCCATCCCGGGGCTGCGCCGAGCTTGCCCCGGGCTTTCTCATCTTGCCCCGTCAGGGCAAAAATCCACCTGCGATCAGTGCAGCGCGGAGCCGACGTGTCGGCTCCGTATCCTGATCTCGCACCCCCTCTCACCCTCTCACCCTCTCACCCTCTCACCCTCTCACCCTCTCACCCTCTCACCCTCTCACCCTCCGCTCCCCGCCCCCCGGAGCAATCGCCGCCGCAGCCCCGCCGAGCAGCACGCCGCTGGCCCAACCGGCGAAGTGGCCGGCGACGTCGGTATTGCTCTCGCCGTTGACCGCCGCATCGCCACCGGTCCCGTACCAGCCCAGCAAAACCAGCCCGATCACCAGCGGCACCAGCACCGGCCGCAGCTCGCGGTAGGATCGGGACCGCCAGGCCCGCACGCTGGCCGTGCCGACCAGCACGCCCACCGCGCCGAAGGTCGCGGTGGAAGCCCCGAGCGAGAGGAAGGCCGCGGGAAAGCGCAGCCACGCGTTGATCGCGTTGCCCAGGGTCCCCGCCGCCAGGATCAAGGCCCAGCCGCGCCACGCGCCGACCGATTGGGACACCATCACGCAGAAGATTCCGCCGAGGAAAACATTGCTCAGCAGATGGCCCGCATCGGCATGCAGGAACAGCGAGGTGAAGGGCCGCCACCATTCCCCGCCCGCCACCAGCGCCCGGCTCGAATTGCAGAAGCGGTCCGCCAGCTGGAGGTCGCTGCCTTGCCAAAGGAACACCGCCAGCAGCGCGACGGCCCACGCCAGCGCGAGCTCCATGCCCGCCGGAAAGACCGGCGGCTCGATCCGCTCGCGGCGCTCCGATTGCTCCGCCTGATAGAGCTCGAACTCCCGCAGGATCACCGGCACTTGCACCGGATCGGCATGGATCGCGAAGCGTCCGCCGCCGTCCAGGATCCAGCAGTCGAGGTTCATCGCCAGCACCACCAGCGAGTGCTCGTAGGCTTCGGCCAGCGACGGCCACTCGCCGACCGGAACCAATCCGGCGGCTTCATCTGCTTGCAGGTCGTCGTCGGCCACTCGCGGCACTCTGGACCAAAAAGCGCCCGTTGCAAGCGGCCGCCTTCAGCCCGCCAGCGGCCGGCACAGCACGAAGGGCGAAACCACCAGCGCCTCGAACTCGACCGCCTTGCCCTCCCACTGCGCCACATGCAAATCGCCGATCTTTACCAGATCGCCCGACTTCAACCAGCCCTCCACCCTCGCCTTGTTATTTTCCGAGATCGCCGCACCCACTTCCACCAGCTTCAACTCCGGATCCACGAAATACAGCACGCCGTTCTGCCAATGCGGCCGCAGGTAACTCCACCCGACCGTTCCGGTGTAGCTCTCCAGCTTCTCGGCGGTGCTGCTCGTGTCCTGGCCGAGAATCGCATACTTCATCGGCTCCGGGGCGGGAAATTCGCGGTCGATCATCGGCCGCGGAAGCTAGGCCCCGCGCCTCCGCCGTCCAAGCTCATTTCAAGCTACCGCACCATCGAAAGCACTTTTTGCGAAAGCATCCCGCCCGAGATGAAGTCCGCCGCCACGACCTGATGCAGGATCACGATCAGCCAGAACACCCAAAGGTAGCGTCCCTTCGCCGATTTGTGCCGGAAAGCCCGCTGCGCGATGTAGGCCGCCGGCCAACCGCCCAACAACTCGCACAAATGGAGCGTCGACTCCGGAGTCCGCCACCTGCCACTTTGCGCGCGCTGCTTGTCGTCAAAATAGAGCCAGAAGGTCAGCAGCGAGATCCCCGCTGGATAAACTCCCAGCAGGAGCGGCGGGAGCCCTGAAATCATCAGCGCCAGCACCGGCAGCGCCAATAAGAGCAGCAGCCCTAGCCCTTGCCCGAGCGAGAAACGAATCGGAGGTCCCTTCCGCCGCACCGCCACCGCCTTCTTGGCACACGGCCGGCCCTGGCCGTCCGTCCCGGCGACAAACTGAACCTCGTCGCCCACAGAAAGCCACCCGGGCCGCTTCTCGAAGTCCTTGATATGGAGAAAGACCCGCTTTCCTTCCCATTCCAGATACCCGAAAGCCCGGGCGGCATTCCACTCGACCAGCGTCCCCGACATCGGCTTGGCGGCGGCAAAGGCCTGGAAATCCCCGTCAATCGGCATCGGCCAAGTTATCTCCCGGTTTGCCCACGCGGGTCAAGCGGCCCACGCCGTTCCGGCTTCCCCTTTGGCACTTGGAACTTCCCCCCTTGGAACTTCGGATTCCCCCACTTGGAACTTCCCCGCCACCGGCAATCCAACCTCCCGGCGGATTTTTCATGGCAACTTCACGCGGATTTCCGCTACACCTCCGAGCGTCGCAATCGTTAGAACAACACCATCGCATGGAATACGCCTCCGAAACCGAAGTCAGCGCCGCCGGCAAACACGTGCGCTCCCTGTCCGCGGCGCTCAACCAGGTCCTCTTCGGCCAGGAAGAACTGGTCGACCTCGTCCTCACCGGAGTCCTCGCCCGCGGCCACATCCTGCTCGAAGGCCTGCCCGGCCTCGGCAAGACCGAACTGGTCAAGGGCCTCTCCAAATCCCTCCGCCTCGGCACCAAGCGCGTCCAGTTCACCCCCGACCTGCTCCCCGGCGACATCACCGGCAACCCCGTCCTCCAGGAGGTCGACGGCCGCCGCGCCTTCGTTTTCCAGCCCGGCCCGCTGTTCACCAACATCGTGCTGGCCGACGAAATCAACCGCGCCTCGCCGAAGACCCAGTCCGCGCTGCTCGAAGCCATGCAGGAGCGCCGCGTGACCGTCCTCGGCGAGACCCACGACCTGCCGAAGCCCTTCTTCGTCCTCGCCACCCAGAACCCGATCGAGCTCGAAGGCACCTACCCGCTGCCCGAGGCCCAGCTCGACCGCTTCCTGTTCAAACTCGAAGTCACCCGGAACAGCGTCGAAACCCTCGAACGCATCGTCAACCAGCGCGAACTCGGCAGCGAGCCGGTCGTCGAGGCCATCATGGACGCTTCCACCCTCGATGAAGTCCTCAACCTCGTCCGCCGGATCTATCTGCCGGAGGTCGTCGCGAACTACATCGCCCGCCTGGTCGACGGCACCCACCCCGGCCAAAGCTCCGCCGCCCGCGGCATCCGCTACGGTGCCAGCCCGCGCGCCGCGCTCTCCCTCGCCTCCGCCGCCAAGGCCCGCGCGCTGATGAACGAGCGCACCCACGCCTCCTTCGAAGACGTCCGCTTCGTCGCCCCGTCCGTCCTCCGCCACCGCATCGTGCTCGAATACAACGCCCGCGTCGAAGGCCTGACCAACAACGACATGGTCCGCGCCCTCCTCGAAGAGATTCCCTTCCAAAGCAGCGCCACCCCGAAAACCCTCAAGCCGGTGAACGCGTGAGGAAAAAGCTGAAAACTGAAATGCTGAAAATCTGAAATCAGCAACCGGACCCTCCGCTACTTTCCCCTTCGCTTCTCATGCCAGCTTTTCAACGCTTCCACATTTCAGCGTCTCAGCTTTTCAGCGTTTCAGCTTTTCTCTCCATCCTCGCCCCGCTGACGGCGCAGGAGACGATCTTCAACCACGAGCCGGACCCGAAGTCGAAGGCTCGGGTGGAAGTCGTCGCCCTCTTCAGCACGCCGCCGCCCAACGGCTTCCTGCCCATCCGGATCACCGTCAACAATCCCGGCGAGCAGGAAGGCGAACTCAATTTCAGCACCACCTCCAACGACGGCAGCTACGGTGGGAACGGCAGCGAAATGACCTCGTCGTTCAGCATCAAGGCCGCCCCCGGGAAGACCACCCGCCACGACATCCTCGTCCCCTGCACCACCGTCCTCAATTACGGCGGCCGGCAGTCGGTCGGCCTCCAGATGAGCGGCTTCCTCGGCTCCAGTGCCGGTAACGTCAACGCCACCTACAACGATCAGCAGCCCGCCGTCCTCCTCAGCGAACCGCTCTACACGCCGAATGCATCCTCGCTCGACGCCCAGGCGAACACGCGCCACGGCAGCAGCGGCCGCTACGGCGGCAGCAGTTCTTTCGCCGGGAAATTCGACGCCCGCGAACTGCCGGAAGACTGGCGCGCCTACTCCGGCTACGACGGCATCGCGATGACCGACACCGACTGGGGAAATGCCAGCCCCGGTGCCCGCAACGCCATCCTCCGCTGGAACCGCCTCGGCGGCGAACTCGTCATCTACGCCCTTTCCAGTAGTTCCGACTTCGCCAGCCTCGGCATCGCCCCGGACGCCAAGGGCGTGCGCGCCGCCGAGCGCAGCTTCGGCCAGGTGACCGTGGTTCCCATCGGCACGGACCTGAAGCTGGATCCCGGCCCGACGGTGTCGCGCTTCTTCGATTCGAGGTCGGGCACCAACACCGCAAAACTCCCGTCCCTCTCCCAGTCGATCCGCGACGACTTCGACAGCGCCTGGCCGCTTCAGATCGGCTTCGGCGAGCAGGGCTACAACTACGGCCTCTTCATCCTCATCTTGGTCGCCTTCGGCATCATCGTCGGCCCGGTCAACCTCTTCGTCTTCGCCAAATCCGGCCGCCGCCACCGACTCTTCATCACCACCCCGGTCATCGCCCTCGTCACCAGCGCGCTGCTGGTCGGCCTGATCATCCTCATCGACGGCTTCGGCGGCCGCGGGATGCGCGTGGTGCTGATGGAAGTGCGGCCCGACGACGGGGAAAACTCCGCTTACATCCACCAGGAACAGATCAGCCGCACCGGCGTCCTGTTAGGCGGTGGCTTCGAAGTCAACGAGCCCGCCCTCGTCACCCCCGTCCCGCTCGAATCCAGCCAGTGGGCCCGCCTGACCCGGAACAATTCCGGCGGCGGCATGCGCTACGAGACCCTCGTCCGCGACGGCAAGCTGGAAGTCGACGGCGACTGGTTCCAGAGCCGCTCCGAGCAAGGCCAGATGGTCCGGGCGATCGTCCCGACCCGCGGCCGGATCGAGGCCCGCAACGACGCCGGCCCGCCGAGCTTCCTCTCGACCTTCGATTTCCCGATCGAGACGCTCTACTACCACGACGGAAATGGAGCCGTCTGGCGCGCCGACGGCATCACCCCCGGCAAGGCCTTCACCTGCCAGGAAGTGAACGAAGCCGATTGGAAAAACTTCAACGCCGAAGCGCTCAGAAGCCTGACAGCCCGGGCCAGAAACTTCGGAACCCTCGACCGCCGCCCGAAGCATTTCATCGCCGTGACCACCGCCGCCCCCGGCATCGAAACACTGAAGGGCATCAAGTGGCAAAGCACCCGCACCTTCATCACCGGCCCCGTCGCGCAGCCTTAAGTGCCAAGTTGGGAAGTTCCAAGTGCCAAACTGAAGAAGCCATGAGCCAGAAGACACCCCCATTTGATCTTGAAGAACGGACCTATGAGTTCGCGCTCCGGGTGCGCTTGCATTTGAAGGCTCGCGACTGGCATCGGGTGAGCTGGACGGATGTGAGGCAGCTCTTGCGATCCAGTGGCTCCGTGGCGGCAAACTACGTGGAATCCCAGGAAGCCGTTAGCGACGACGACTTCACCTACCGCATCCGCCTTTGCCGCAAGGAAGTCCGCGAATCCGGTCTCTGGCTTCGGCTGCTTCACGACACGAACGATCTCTCCGACGAACAAACTCAGGAACACACCGGACTGCTCGCGGAAATCGACGAACTCACCCGCATCTTCACCTCCATCCTCCGCAAGCGCTCCGCCAACCCTTGAGTTTTCCTTTGCCTTTCCTTGGCACTTGGCACTTCCCAACTTGGCACTTCACCGCTTGGCACTTGGCACTTCCCCACTTGGAACTTCACGAACTTCATGTCCGCCCCCGCCATCAAGGTCAATAACCTCTACCGCTACTTCGGCCAGCTCAAGGCCGTGAACGGGATCTCGTTTGAAATCCCCCACGGCTCGGTCTGCGGCTTCGTCGGTGCCAACGGCGCCGGCAAAACCACAACCATGCGGATCCTCGCGTCGCTCGACTACCCGACCATGGGCGTCGCCGAAATCTGCGGGATCAACGTGGTCCACCACCCCGAGGAAGTCCGCCGGCTGATCGGCTGGATGCCCGACCACTTCGGCAACTACGAGCACATGACGGTCGTCGAATACCTCGACTTCTACGCCCGCGCCTTCGGCTACTCCGGCAAGGAGCGCAAGAACCGCGTGCAGGAAGTGATGGAGTTCACCGACCTCGTCCCGCTCGCCGATCGCTTCTCGAACAAGCTCTCGAAAGGCATGACCCAGCGGCTCTGCCTCGGCCGCTCGCTGCTTCACGATCCGCAGGTGCTGATCATGGACGAACCCGCCGCCGGTCTCGACCCCAAGGCCCGCGTCGAGCTGAAGCACTTGATCCGCGTCCTCGCCCAGGAAGGAAAGACCATCTTCATCTCGTCCCACATCTTGTCCGAGCTCGGCGAGATGTGCGACTCGCTGCTTTTCGTCAACGGCGGCCGGATCGTCCACCACGGCGATGCCGAGACGCTGCGCCAGGGCACCGATGCCCTCGGCGGCATGCTTTACGACATCCAGGTCCTCGGCGATCCGCAGGCGGTGTCGGACTGGTGCGTGATCAATCCCCACGTCGAGTTCCTCGAATCCCGCAAGGCCGGCGGCCGCATCCGCATCGAGTCCACCGACTCCGAACGCGCCGCCGAAGTGCTCGCCCGGATGATCAAGGACGGCCTCAAGGTCGTCGAGTTCCACAAGGAGCAGCGCAACCTCGAGGACGCCTTCATCGACATGCTCGGCCGCATCGACCGCGGCGAAGGGGCCCTGCCGGTCACCGCGCCGAAGCCCGAGCTGCCCGCCTTCACCCCGCCGGAATCCGCGAACTGATGAGCAGCAACGCCTCAACCGCCCCGACCCCGCCGCCGGTGCCCCACGCGCTCGACGAGTTCAGCGACCGGATCTCGCCGATGCTCGTCAAGGAGCTGCGCCAGGGTCTCCGGGCGAAGACCTTCGTCATCGTCTTCCTCGCCCTCCAGGCCCTGCTTGCGGTCGTCCTGCTCTCCGCGATCGGCGCGTCCTCGGCGGAAAGCTCGGGCCAACGGGTCAGCACCATCATCTTTTTCTTCTTCTCGCTCGCCGTCCTGATCGTCCAGCCGCTCCGCGGCATCGGCGCGCTGCACAACGAGATCAAGGGCAATACCATCGACCTGATGGTCCTCACCCGCCTCGGCGCGTGGCGGATCGTGCTGGGGAAATGGGTCTCCATCGTCAGCCAGTCCGCCCTGCTGCTCACCGCCATCACGCCCTACCTCATCCTCCGCTATTTCTTCGGCCGGATGAACCTGTTCGCGGAGCTGAACCTCCTCCTGCTGATCTTCATCGGCTCCGCCCTGTTCACCGCGATCACCGTCGGGCTCTCGGCCATCAATTCGATCCTCATCCGCGGACTGCTCCCGCTCATCTTTGCGATCTATCTCGGCGGAGGAATCTTTGCGGTCACTTTCGACAGCAGCAGCGACTTCGGCGACCTGATCGAGTTCTGCTCCCTCCAGGAAAAGGGCACTGGCTGGGCCCTGCTCGCCGGCCTCGTCGCCGCGGGCTACTTCGGCTGGTCGACGCTCGCCTTGGGTGCCTCGATGATCGCGCCGATGGCCGAGAACCACAGCTCGATGCGCCGGCTGATCACCCTGGTCGCCGTCGCGGTCTTCGCTATCATCGCCGCCGTCGCCGACTTCCCGCGGGAAGCGCTGGGCCCGATCCTCCTGATGTTCTGCGCGCCGGCCATTGGGATCGCGCTGACCGAGCCACTGCAACTGCTCCCGCCGATCTGCCGCCCCTTCCTCCGCTTCGGCACCCTCGGCAAGACCGCCGGACGCTTCTTCTATCCCGGCTGGCCGTCCGGTGTGCTCTTCACCGGTCTGCTGATCGCCTTGGGCACCTTCGTGATCCTCAACCACATGTCGCCCAGCCGGCCGCTCGGCCGGCACTTCGAACCGACCTTCTACGTCATGATGCTCGGCTCCCTCGGCACCCTGCTGCTGCCCGGGCTGATCATGAGGATCCTTCCCGCCAAGATCAACCGGAGCTTCGCGATGTATCTGCTGATCCTCGCCATCCTCATCGCCATCTCCATCGGCGTGGCGATCATCGCCGACGAGGTGGATGACACCTCCTTCGTCTGGCTCCTCTCGTGGATTCCTCCCGTGCAATTCAACCTGCTCAGCGAGGCCAACCGTGAATATTACAGCAGCTACGGTTCCAGCGGCACGCTTCCCGCCACGGGTCCGGATTTCGCCCCGATCGTCACCATCGGCATCGCCACCTGCGTCGCCTACTACCTCGGCCTGCTGATCTGTGCGGTGAGGAGTTTCCACATCATCCGTGAAGTGGAGGCCGAAGCCGCCACTCCCACCACCAGCGACTCGTGACACCCGACGAACTCTCCCGCTGCCATGCCCGGGCGCTGACCGCCGCCGGCCGCCTGCGCCTGCCGCTGCGCTCCCGCGTCTGGAAAGGCCAGGCCGGCGAGTTCCAGGGCGCCGGCGTCGGGTCCTCGCTCGATTTCCAGGACCACCGGACCTACGTCCCCGGCGACGATCCCCGGCACATCAACTGGGCCGCCTTCGCCCGGACCGGCCAGTACACGATGAAGCTCTACCGCGAGGAAGTCCGCCCGGTGGTCGACGTCGTGCTCGATGCCTCCGAGTCGATGTTCTTCGACCCTCTCAAGGCCGCCCGCAGCGCCGAGCTGTTCTGCTTCGCCGTCGAGTCCGCCCGCCGCTCCGGCGCGGCGACCACCGTCCACCTGGTGCGCGGCGATTTCACCCGCGCCCTGCCCGCCGAGCTCGTCGCCGCCCACCGCTGGCTCGACGAAGCCCGCGCCCTGCCCGCCACCGATCCCGCCGCGGCCCCGGACCTCTCGCGCATTCCCTTCCGCGGCAATGCGATCCGCGTGCTCGTTTCCGACCTCCTCTTCGCCGGCGATCCCGAGCCCGTCATCCGCTGCCTCGCCGCCCGCCAGGGCAGCCCGATCCTGCTGGTTCCCTTCCTCAAAAGCGAGGCCTCGCCCGAGTGGACCGGCAACTACGAATTCGTCGATGCCGAGCGCAAGTCGCGCCACCCGCACCGCATCGAGCCCTCCGTCCTCAAGCGCTACAAGGAAAGCTACGTCAACCATTTCGCCCTCTGGAAGAACGCCGCGCGCCGTCACCAGTGCCGCATGGCCCGCGTCGCCTCCGAACCCGACCTCCAGACCGCCCTCTTCGCCGAAGCCGTCCCCTCCGGTGCGCTGGAGACGGCGGTTTGAAGTTCCAAGTGGGGAAGTTCCAAGTGCCAACAAAGACCATGATCCAGCAACCGAAGAGCCGTCCCGTCCGGCGGAGCGCTGACTTTAGTCGGCCTGCCTTTTCCCATCCCCGCCCCCTCGCCGGCTAAAGTCCAATGCCTTTAAGGATTCAATAATTTGCGGTTCCCCCATTTTGCACTGGTACTATACAACCGTTTGATTTGATTGCGCGGATGCCTCATGCATCCAAGCCTCTTCCTGCGTTCTTTTCC
>Ga0247843_1009561_pt1 | contig 10720 bp, 8 predicted proteins | sample LaCruzMarch2017__FD_192420 | JGI IMG/M metagenome (GOLD analysis project Ga0247843, IMG submission 192420) | Freshwater microbial communities from meromictic Lake La Cruz, Castile-La Mancha, Spain - LaCruzMarch2017_8m | ecosystem: Environmental > Aquatic > Freshwater > Lake | place: Spain...
CGCGCTACATGACCGCAAATCACCCAGAAGTTTTCGCTGGTTGCTCTGAAGCGGTTTCTGAAGTTGGCGGTTTTTCGATCGCTCTCAAAAATGGGAAGCGCATGTACATAATCGAAACTGCGCAAAGGGGAATTCACTGGTTTAAGTTAACTGCTAAGGGAACCGCCGGCCACGGGTCGATGATCAACAGAGATAATTCACTTACCGCGCTCGGTGAAGCAGTTTCGAAGTTGGGTAATCACGTTTGGCCGCAGCGTTACACCGCAACAGTTAAGTCGCTATTTACCAACGTAGCAAAGCTGACCGGTAAAAAATATGATGAAGCAGATTTTCGCCCGTTGCTTGAAGAATTCGGTCCAGCTGCCAAGATGTTCGGTGCGACGCTACAGAACACGGCTAATCCAACGATGTTGTCATCTGGTTACAAAGCCAATGTCATCCCGCAAACAGCATCGGCTGTTGTAGATGGTCGTTTCTTGCCGGGATACGAAGATGAGTTCAATCAAACTATTCGCGAGATAGTCGGGCCAGATATCGAGATCGAAACACTTACGCATGACATCTCACTTGAAGCTGACTTCAGTGGTGACCTGGTCGAAGCTATGGTGCAAGCTTTAATGGCTGAAGATCCTGATGCCATCGCGGTTCCTTACATGATGAGTGGCGGCACGGATAACAAAGCTCTTTCTGAGTTAGGAATAATTGGTTACGGATTCGGTCCGTTGAAGTTGCCGCCAGAGTTGGATTTCTTCTCGTTATTCCATGGCGTGGACGAACGAGTTCCAATTGATGGATTGAAATCTGGCGTCCATATGATGGAACGCTTCTTAAAGAATTGCTGATACTTCGCTAAGCGCTTCGCGAACAACTTCTGGCAAACTGATTTGCTCGGAAGTTAATATTCCGCGCAGTTGTGCGCTGGTGCGGGCACCAACTATCGCACTTGTTACTCCTGGCGCATCTCGTACCCAAGCTAACGAGACTTCTAGCGGCGAGTAACCGAGACCATCGGCTGCTACGCAAACTGCCTCAACAATTCGTGAGGAACGAGAATCGAGATATGGCTCAACAAAACCAGCGAAGTGCGCGCTAGCTCCACGGGAATCACTCGGCAATCCATTTCGATATTTACCAGTTAACACTCCGCGACCCAATGGTGACCAAGGCAAGAAACCGAAACCGAGCGCTTGCGAAGCCGGAATAACTTCGCGCTCTACTTCGCGATTTAAAAGTGAGTACTCTGACTGAATCGTGGCAATAGGCGCCTTGCCGCCTTGATTACTTTGACGAGTTACACAGTGCGCTGTTTGCCAACCCGTGAAATTTGAAATTCCAACATATCGCGCACGGCCGGTGTTGTAAGCCCAGTCAAGTGCCGAGAGCGCATCTGAAATCGGATTCTCGTTATCCCAAGTATGGATCTGCCATAAATCAACGTAGTCAGTACCTAGTCGAGCAAGTGAGTTATCTAGTTCGGCCATAAGAGCTGCGCGTGAATTATTAACAGTGCGCACGCCATTTGGAAAAGTTATTCCGGCCTTAGTTGCTAGGACAATTTCCTCGCGCTTAAAAAGCGAACCAGCTAGCCCGCCGATTACCCGCTCGCTATCACCATCTCCATAAACGGCCGCGGTATCAATGAAATTTCCGCCGGCATCTAGGTAGGCTCGCATTTGATCAGCGGCTTCATGCTCATCGGTATCTCGGCCCCAAGTCATCGTGCCGAGACCTAGTCGAGAAAGAGATAAGCCCGAGTCGCCAGCGCGCCTTAGTTCCATGGCGCAAACCTAGCAAGGCAGCGCCCGAATTACTGCGATAACCTTTCAGGGTGCCAAAAATTGTTTTGATCCGACATGCTCACTCAACTGCCAATGCAGCCGGAGTTCTTTCAGGTCAATTAGCTGGTGTGCATCTTTCGAAGTCCGGGCAAGAGCAAGCTGAACGATTGGCCGAACGACTAGGCAAATTAACTATTGCCCAAATTCAAGTTAGTCCAATGGATCGTTGCTCAGAAACTTTGGCACCCTGGTTGGCTAAATATGGCAAGGGCGTCCAAGTCATCACTGATCAAAATTTAATTGAAGTCGATTATGGAAAATGGTCCGGCAAGAAACTCGCCACACTTTCTCGAGCGAAACTTTGGCGAAAGGTGCAAGGTCAACCGAGTGCCGTGACTTTTCCTGAAGGCGAAAGCCTTGCGCAAATGCAAGTTCGAGCGATGAAGTCAGTGCATGATTTTTTTGGTTCTGATCTGGATCTGACCATCATGGTTTCGCACGGAGATGTCATTAAGGCGATTGTGGCTAGTTCACTTGGGATGCACCTTGATGACTTTCAGCGAATCGTTATCGATCCAGCGTCTATCACGATTCTAGAATCAAATGGCGGGGATATCAGGCTCACGCTACTTAATGATTCAGATTCCTCGGTGAGTGAGTTGTTGCAAAGTAAGAACAAACGTGGCCATCTATTAGGCGGCGGCAAAGGCCTTACCAAGTGAGTCGGATTGTTTACGAGTTTAATCCAGTTGAAAGATTTGTCTGTGGCACAGTCGGTGAACCAGGCGAACGCAGTTTCTTTATTCAAGCTCGCACAGGTTCACGCATCACTTCAGTTGCGTTAGAGAAAATCCAAGCCGCCGCACTCGGTGATCGAGTTGGAGCAATGCTCAAAGAAATCAAACGGGCGAACCCGCTAATTGCTTATCCGAAACTGTTAGCCGATACCGAGCCGCTCGAACAACCAATCTTCGAGGAATTCCGAGTCGGCGTGATCGGACTTTCTTTTCTGACTGATACTGAATTGGTTTTAGTTGAATTGCAATGCGCGACCCCGGCAGATTCTGAAGAAGAAGAATTGGCCGACGATGATGAAGAAGAAGCGCCTGACCTGCTTCGGGTCTCACTAACTTTGGCACAAGCAGATGCTTTTGCTAAAAGAACTGCAGCAGTGGTCGGAGCTGGTCGGTTGCCATGTCCGTTCTGTGGAATTCCGATCGATAACAGCGGTCATTTATGTCCGAGGGCAAATGGTTACCGCAGATAATCGCGATGAGATTCTCGCTGCCCTAAAGTACGGCGACCTAAAAGTTACGGGTCGTTTGGTTGATGCTTCTAATGCCACGCTTTTTGGCGAAATAACAGTTGGCGAGAAAGTGTTCAACTGCATTTACAAGCCGGTGTCAGGGGAGCGACCGTTATGGGATTTTCCTGATGGCACCTTGGCTAACCGTGAATACGCCGCCTATTTAATTAGCGAAGCGATGCAACTCAATTGCGTCCCGCCCACACTTTTGCGTGAAGGCCCATTTGGTTTAGGAATGGTGCAACTCTGGATTGATATTGACGAGGAAGTCGATTTAGCAGAGTTGTTTCGACAAGACTTACCGGAGCTTCGAAACCTCGCACTCTTTGACGTCGTCATTAATAACACTGATCGCAAAATTGGTCATTTGCTTCCGATTACACAAGGCCATATCTACGGTTGCGATCACGGTGTGACTTTTCATTCTGAAGATAAATTGCGCACTGTTCTTTGGCAGTGGGAGCAAGAAGCTTTGCTAGTTTCGGAGATTGCAACGCTAAACCTGCTACAGACTGAACTAAGCGGCGAAGTTGGTAACCAGATTAAGAAACTTATCACTCAGGAAGAATTTACCGCTTTACAGTTACGCGTCTCGCGTTTACTAGCGAACAAAGTCTTTCCTTCGCCCAGCCCAGATTGGCCTGCAGTTCCGTGGCCGCCGTTCTAGGATAGGTCAATGCGTTCTTGGCCAACAGTTGCGATTCCAGCAGTCGATCCTAAATATGCGCTGCCGAAACTAACTCTAAAAGACACACTTTCTGGCACTAAGAAAGCTTTGCCCACCAAGAGCGTTTACCGCATGTATGTGTGTGGCATTACGCCTTACGACGCAACACATTTAGGTCACGCAGCAACGTATCTAACTTTCGATTTGATCAATCGTTATTTGCGGGCAACCGGCGCTGAGGTTCGCTACGTTCAAAACATTACCGACATTGATGATCCGCTACTCGAGCGCGCAAAACGAGATGGTGTTGACTGGGAAGATTTGGCACATTCTCAAATCGAACTTTTCCGTGGCGATATGGTCAACCTTCACGTCTTGCCGCCGATGGAATACATCGGGGCGGTCGAAGCAATACCGCTAGTTACCGAAGCGATCCAAGTTCTAAAATCGGCCGGCACGGTTTATCCAGTTGATAACGATTTGTACTTTGCAGTTCGCAGTGATGCGCAATTCGGTACCCGTTCGCATTTGTCGCAAGTAGAGATGCAAGAGATTTTTTCACAGCGCGGGGGAGACCCAGATCGAGAGGGCAAGAAAGATGTTCTTGATTGTTTAGTTTGGTTAGCCGCTCGTCCAGGCGAACCATCATGGCCGTCACCATTCGGCGCGGGTCGCCCAGGTTGGCACATTGAATGCAGCGCAATTGCATTGGCATATCTGAAACCAGATCCCGAAGATGAATTTGCAATCGATATCCAAGGTGGCGGCAGCGATCTAATTTTTCCTCATCATGAAATGGGAGCTTCGCAAGTTGCAATCATGACCGGCAAACCATATGCCCGCACCTATATCCATGCCGGTATGGTCGGACTCGACGGCGAGAAGATGAGTAAGAGCAAAGGTAATCTGGTTTTCGTTAGCAAGTTAATTGCCGCCGGCGTAGATCCAATGGTTATTCGGCTAGCGCTTCTGAGTTCTCCTTACGGTCGTGATCGCATGTGGACCGATGCGGTGCTCGAAGAAGCAACCATTCGCATGAGTCGACTGCAAAGTGCTCTTAGTCGCAATGAGGTCGCACCTACAAAAGAGTGTGTTGCTTTAATCATCGCTAGCCTGGCAGATAATTTAGACACAGTTAGAGCCATTAAGGCAATCGATACCTGGATTGAGCAGACCGAAACCGGTTTAACTGGTGGCAGTAGTGGTGAGCTAAGTAGAGCAATTGATACCTTCTTGGGTATCGCGATCTAATCATCAAAATTTATCTACTGGTAACCTTGCGCCAATGAGCCTCATAAAAACGCCTTCTTTGCTTCGTCAGGCGTTGGCCGAGCGCATCGTTATTGCCGATGGTGCCATGGGCACGATGTTGCAGGCAGCCGATCCAACACTTGAGGACTTCCAGAGCCACGAGGGCTGCAATGAGATCTTAAATATTTCTCGCCCCGATATTGTTGCAAGCGTTCACAATGAATATTTAGCTGTTGGTGTTGATGCTATTGAGACCAATACTTTCGGTGCGAATTGGGCGAACTTGGCCGAATATGACATCGAAGACCGAATTTACGAGCTGGCTTTGGCCGGCGCAAAGATTGCCCGCGAATGTGCAGACAAGTTTTCGACTGCCGATAAACCGCGTTTCGTTTTGGGTTCACTTGGGCCCGGTACGAAACTGCCAACACTTGGACACACCACATACGAATTTCTACGCAATGCTTACGAGACTGCCGCGCAAGGTCTACTTGATGGTGGGTCTGATGCGCTATTGATCGAAACAACTCAAGATTTATTGCAGGCCAAAGCGGCAGTTAATGGATCTCGCGCAGCAATGGCTAAAGTTGATCGCGATGTAATTTTGATCGCCCAAGTTACGGTAGAACAAACTGGAACTATGTTGCTTGGCTCTGAAATTGGCGCAGCGCTAAATGCATTAGCGCCACTTGAAATTGATTTAATCGGTCTTAACTGCGCCACTGGCCCAGCTGAAATGTCGGAACACTTAAGATTTCTCGCGCAGAATTCGCAAGTTGCACTTTCAGTTATGCCTAATGCTGGCTTACCAATTCTGGGGAAGAAAGGCGCTGAGTATCCACTCGGTCCCGATGAACTTGCAACGGCGCTAGACACGTTCGTAGCTGATTACGGCATTTCGCTTTTAGGTGGCTGTTGCGGAACAACACCTGCTCACTTGGCTGCCGTTGTTGAGAAGTTCAAGGGCCGCGAAATTACGAGGCGGAACCCAACCACCGAACCAGGTGCATCTTCGCTTTACCAGTTCGTGCCCTTCCGCCAAGATAAAACTTATTTAGCAATTGGCGAACGAACAAACGCTAATGGTTCTAGAGCTTTTCGCGATGCTTTAGTTGCTGAAGATTGGCAAACCTGCGTCGAGATTGCACGCGATCAGATTCGCGAAGGCGCACATATGCTCGACCTTTCAGTTGACTATGTTGGACGCGATGGCGCAAGAGATATGACTGAACTCGCTAGCCGCTTTGCAACTGCTTCCACATTGCCGATCGTTTTGGACTCAACCGAACCTGCTGTCCTAAAGGCCGGACTTGAGCAATTAGGCGGTCGTAGCGTTATTAACTCGGTTAACTATGAAGATGGTGATGGTCCAACTTCTCGTTTTGCCAAGATCATGCCGCTCGTACAAGAGCACGGGGCGAGCGTTGTTGCACTAACTATTGATGAAGAAGGTCAAGCTCGCTCGAAAGAATGGAAACTGAAAGTTGCTCGACGATTAATTAATGACTTAACTACTAATTGGGGAATGGCCACTTCGGATATTTTGATTGACTGCTTAACTTTCCCGATTGCAACTGGTCAAGAAGAAACAAGACGTGATGGTATTGAAACAATTGAAGCGATCCGTGCCCTCAAGTTGGAATTCCCAGATGTGCAAACAACACTTGGTGTAAGCAATGTTTCTTTCGGTTTAAATGCCGCTTCTCGAATCGTTCTTAACTCGGTCTTTCTTCATGAGTGTGTCGAGGCTGGCCTGGATTCAGCCATCGTACATCCTTCTAAAATAACTCCGATGGTTCGCATTGATGATCGAGCCCGTGAGGTTGCACTTGATCTTATTTATGATCGCCGAACTTATTCCGATGGCGAATGTACTTACGATCCATTGACCGAGTTTCTACAGTTATTCGAAGGTGTCGAAGTTGCAGCAACTCGAAACTTACGTGCAGCTGGCTTAGCCGCTCTGCCCCTTGAAGAGCGACTGCAGCGTCGAATCATCGATGGCGAGAAAGTCGGACTAGACGATGATTTAGATTCGGCAATAGCCCAAGGCATTAAACCACTACAGGTCATTAATGATCACTTGCTTGAAGGCATGAAGGTAGTTGGTGAACTATTTGGTAAAGGCGAAATGCAATTGCCTTTCGTTCTGCAAAGTGCCGAAGTTATGAAGAGCGCCGTTGCATATCTTGAACCACATATGGAGAAGACTGATGACCAAGGTCGCGGCCGCATGTTGCTTGCAACCGTCAAGGGTGATGTGCACGATATCGGCAAGAACCTCGTTGACATCATCTTGTCCAATAATGGATATCAAGTTGTAAATATCGGAATTAAACAGACCATAAATCAGATTGTTGATGCTGCGCAAGAACACAATGTTGACGCAATCGGTATGAGTGGTTTGTTAGTTAAGTCCACAGTGATCATGAAAGAGAATCTCGAGGAAATTACTGCTCGTGGTCTAGATCAAAAGTGGCCGATCGTTCTGGGCGGCGCAGCACTAACTCGAGCTTTTGTTGAACAAGATCTAGCTGAAATATTTCCAGGTGAAGTTCGATATGCCCGTGATGCTTTCGAAGGTTTGCGTTTAATGGATGCGATCATGGCGGTTAAACGAGGCGAGCCTGGCGCAGCGCTTCCAGCACTACGTGAGCGAAAAGTTAAGTCCACTCGCAACATTGAAGTCAGCGAAGAAATCGATACCAAGCGCAGCGATGTGGCGCTAGATATTGATATTCCAAATGTGCCGTTCTTTGGTTCCCGAATCGTTAAGGGAATTGCACTGGCTGAGTATTCGGGCATGCTCGATGAACGTGCTTTGTTTATGGGGCAGTGGGGACTCAAAGGTGCGCGCGGTGAATACGAAGCCATGGCAGAAACTGAAGGCCGACCACGCCTTCGCGCTCTCTTAAACCAAGTTCAATCTGAAGGTTGGCTTGAAGCCGCAGTTGTGTACGGATACTTCCCATGTGTTAGCGAAGGCAACGAGCTCGTAATCCTTCACCATGAGGGTCCTGATAAAGGTAAGGAGCGAACTCGCTTCTCGTTTCCTCGTCAGCGTCGTGATCGCCGTTTATGCATTAGTGATTTCTTTGCCAGCAAGGATTCCGGCAAAGTAGATGTGGTTGCTTTCCATGTTGTAACCATGGGAAACACAATTAGCAAAGCTGCAGCTGAACTTTTTGCTAAGAATGAATATCGTGAATATCTCGAGTTGCACGGTTTATCAGTTCAACTAACTGAAGCGCTTGCCGAATACTGGCACCAACGTATTCGCGAAGAAATGCAAGTTCGGGCCGAAGATGCTCCCGACCTGCAAGGCATTCTTGATCAGGGATACCGCGGATCCCGTTACTCATTTGGTTATCCAGCTTGCCCAGATATCGAACAGCAAGTTCAACTCTGCGAATTACTCGAACCTGGTCGCATCGGCGTTGAACTCTCTGAAGAATTCCAGTTGCACCCTGAGCAATCAACTAGTGCCATTATCGTGCATCATCCAGAGGCAAAATATTTCAATGCCAACTAGCGCGAGTAAGAATTTCTATAGCGCGGTTTTCTTTGACATGGATGGTTTGTTGGTCGATTCCGAACCGCTATGGCTGGAATCTGAAACCGAGATGATGGCGCAATACGATTACCAATGGCTCGAATCAGATCAGGCAGCCTGTTTAGGTGGGCCGTTAGATCGCGTTGGCAATTACATGTCGGACTTGATTGACGGCAGGCGCGATGGCAACTCACTTATGTTAGAAATTATTGAGCGCATGGTGGTTAAGTTCAAAGGTGATCTGCCTTTCATGCCTGGCGCAGTTGAATTAATCAACGATCTGCGCGCACATGGTGTTGAACTTACTTTGGTTTCAGCCAGCCCGAGATCGCTAGTTGATGCCGCTCTAAGCAACTTTAAGGAGATCCCTTTTGCGAAATCCATTTCTAGCAATGATGTAAAGGTATCTAAACCCGATCCTGAGGGCTATTTACTTGCAGCGACAAGTGGGGGACATGACATTTCAAATTGCTTGGTGCTCGAGGATTCTTTAACTGGTGTTACGGCTGCGATAGCCTCTGGGGCTTGGGTACTAGCCGTGCCACATTTGGTTGCTATTGAAAAGAATGGTCGAGTCGATGTCACTGACTCACTTGCTAGTTGGAGCTATGAAAAACTAGCGCTTAAGTATGCGCAGGACAGATCGATTTAAAGAAGCACCAATCGCATAAACGAGATGGCTTAGTTGGCCAATGATCTTTCTCGATTGCCATTTTGATTTCATTTGCGATACGGATCAACGTTGCTTCAGTCGCTTCTAGATCAGCCATGGTTGGAGTGCTGCGCACCAAAGCGCCATCACCCAAGTAAACTAACAAAAGTAGTTTTGGTAATACGTTATTCGTCTTGTAATAAAGCAGCGCATAAACCTGTAACTGAAAGAGCGCCTTGGCTTCCCAACCTGGCTTCGGTGATTTTCCAGTTTTGTAATCGACGATGCGGACCTCACCGGTTGGTGCGACATCAAGCCGATCGACATAACCATGTAGATATAGATCAGATTTCAAATCGAACTCGAGGTGTAGTTCGCGGAAAGAAGGTTCAAACGTTTCGGGTTTTTCTAACTTGAAGTAAGTTGCCAATAGCGCGTTCGCGCGATCAATCCATTCTTTCTCATTGCTCACTAACGGTGCTAGATCAGGTTTGGCGGCTAACTGCGCTTGCCAACGAGATGGCAAAAGTTCGATCGCGGTTTCAAGATTTCGTTCTTCGGCGGGAGATTCGAATAAGTCATGAAGAACGGTGTGAACTAAGGTGCCTCGTTCGGCATCAATGCTGGGTGGCTCAGGCAATTTATCAATACTGCGATATTTGTAGAGTTGTGGACAATTGGTGAACTCTGAAACTCGACTGGGGGATAACCGCATATTTTCCACTCGCCCAAGATAGGCCATGGGTGCGACAAAGTTGGGCTGACTTTGGCTCGTTGGCTCAACTAGGATGCACTCATGTCAGAAAATAAGCCTGTGTCTGAAACTACGCCGGCCCCAAAATCACTTGCTTCGTTGCAAGCAGGAACTTTCGCCTACGGTGATCGAATTCAGCTGACCGATCCAAAAGGCAAGATGTACTCACTAACAATTACCGCCGGCAAGGAATGGCACACCCATAAAGGTTGGATCGTGCACGACGAACTAATCGGCATTCCTGAAGGTTCGGTAATCAGCACTACTGCGGGCTTGAAGTTCACGGCATTTAAACCATTGTTGGGTGATTACGTCTTGTCCATGCCACGTGGTGCAACGATTGTTTACCCGAAAGATGCGGCATTCATTTTAGGTTTTGCCGATATTTATCCTGGTGCACGTGTTCTTGAAGCAGGTGTCGGTAGCGGAGCTTTGACAATCACCTTACTTCGCGCAGTTGGCGCCGAGGGTTTAGTTCATTCAGTTGAACGTCGCGAAGAATTTGCCGACATTGCCAAAGCAAATGTGGCTGACTATTTCGGGCAGACTCCAAGCAACTGGAGTTGCGATTTTGGCTCGGTTCAAGAGAAAGAATTTGCCCATCAGTTCGATCGGGTTGTCCTAGATATGTTGGCACCTTGGGAGTGCGTAGACATGGCAGCCAATGTCTTACGGCCAGGCGGAGTTTTCCTTGCTTATGTTGCGACAACCACTCAGTTATCGGCAACTGCCGAAGCGTTAAAAGCTGATGGCCGTTTT
>Ga0247843_1009565_pt1 | contig 10715 bp, 11 predicted proteins | sample LaCruzMarch2017__FD_192420 | JGI IMG/M metagenome (GOLD analysis project Ga0247843, IMG submission 192420) | Freshwater microbial communities from meromictic Lake La Cruz, Castile-La Mancha, Spain - LaCruzMarch2017_8m | ecosystem: Environmental > Aquatic > Freshwater > Lake | place: Spain...
TGAACTGCTCAGGATTCTAAATAACGTGGCACAACATCGAGGAAATCGACTGGCACACAATCATGGAAATCGAGTGGCACAGTATTCAGGAAATTGGGTGGCACAATATGCGGGAAATTCGACACCTCGACTGGTTGAGCGCATGAAGAGTCTGCAATCAGAAAAAGAATTTAATCTCAATATGGCGACGCTTCTTCTTCACGAAAGCATTGGTTATTTGACCTACGATTTTCATAGGACCGATAATAACTCTCTTGATGCTCAGAATTTGACGATCATTCTTTTGTCGCAAAGTTTTTGGCGTCACATGAATAATCCCGACGATAAAGTCAGCCGAGCCGGCTTTCAGAATCTGATTCAGCGCCTGAAGCTAAATAAAACCTACGGCAAAGGCATGAATGAATATCTATAGCTACACTTCGTCAGCGAAGATCATAAAAAATTGGGTTGGCGAGAAAAAGAAGACTGACAAAACTTTGAATTTCACCTCGCTCGCGGAGGGAATCGGTGTTCAGAAAGCTTTTATTTCCCAGGTTTTAACGGACAAAGCCAACCTAAATTTGGATCAAGCTTTTCAGATCGCTCAGCATCTGAATTTCAATGAAGAAGAAAAAGAGTATTTTTTGTTGATCGTAGAAAAAGAGCGTTCAGGACTAGCCAGTCGCAAAGAGGAACTGACCAAAAAAATAAAAGAGTTGCAGAAGAACTTTGGAGGCAGCAAAAAATCGGTCCAAGCACATTTTCTAGATACAGAAAAATCCGAAGACTTTATGCGCGAATATTTTTTGGATCCCTATCATTCCATCGTGCATGTACATCTGACTGTTCCGGAACATGTTCGAAATCCATTTGGACTTGCAGAAAAACTAGGACTCAGTAGGGAGCGTTTGGAGCGAATTTTTAAAGTCCTTCATGGGCTTGAAGTGATTGAATTCGAAGCCAAAAAGAAGTCAGTCAAAGTTCTGAAGGAGAGGCTCCATACAGTGGATCAAAACCAGCTAAATGCAAATCAACAAGTGCTTTTTCGCGCCCTTTCTTTGGAGAGACTGATCACCGTGCAGAAAGATAAGCGTATGGCATTCAATGTGACTTACTCTGCCGATGCCAAAACCTTTGCGGAAGTGCAGAAGGAATTTCATATCTTTATTCAGAAGGTGGGGGAACTTGTTGGCAGTGCACCCGCTTCTGAAGTTTATCAGCTTAATTTTGATTTGTTTCCGTGGAGTTGAAAGCGAAGTGAAAGCCGAGCCAGAAGGGCTTGCCGATTCCTGCGAGTCTATGTTTAGTTAGGATCTATGATAAACACCCTGTCTGCATTGACTTGCTTAGTCTGTTTAGCTGTTGCCTCCACCTCTTACGGGCAGTCTCTTGAAGGTTTTCCTTCGCAAGATTTCTACTCGTTGGAGGCTTTAGACGGACTGCAATGGATGGAATATCAAAAAGCCAGCGAAGAACGCTCAGCCCCCATCGCCAAACAAGTGGTAGTCGATGGAGTTCGCCAAAGAAACCCAGCGGAATTTTTTAATGAAAGATTGCTTTTCAGTCTTCCTAAGGGACAAGCCATTCAGGTGACTGCGAATGAAGAGGCAACAAAGTGGGACTTTCCCGTAGGGACGCGTTTTGCGCATGAAATTCGCTTTAAGGATCGCGATCAAACTTATTTTGAGTTTCGTATGTTGGAGCGCTTGAAAGATCAAAAATGGGGCTTTGGAGTCTACCGAAAAAACACTGAGGGCTTTGTGCTGAATAAAAATTCCCATAGCGAGGAGTTAGTTTTTGAGCTTCATCTGGATAAGAATGCTCAAAATCCATCAGAGCTGCCGTTAATGTCAGCCTCACAGATGAAGCTCCAGAATATACCCCAAAAAGTCTGTGCGATGTGCCACCAGCGGGCTTCGCTGGGGTCAATTGATGGCTCGGGTCCTTGTGATTTTCATCCTTTAAACCCGAACCTCGGTGAAACTTGGGCCAAATCTTTTTCGGATCAAAACGGTTGGTGGCCCTTTGTAGATAAAGAGCTGGCTCACCAGCCTTAAGTGAGTCAATTTCTGCTACCAAATCTTTTGACCTCAATTAATTCTGAAAGAGACTCCCACTCGGACCGAGATGATGTGCTTTCGGGCCTCGATTGAGGGCGGAGGCTCGTCAGCCGCCTTCATACCCGCCATTCCCACGGAGGCTCCCTCTAAATTTTGATAGTTTATTCCGGAGTGTAGAAGATCGTGAGGCCCACGTCGATCGGAATGGTGCCGTCTTCTTTGACCATTTCTTTCGGAGGATTCGGAACTAGGCCCACATCGTAAAAGGTCTGCTGGTGGGCTTTGTCGAGCATCGGAATGCCGGAAGGTTTCATCACCGCGACTCGCATAATCTCACCATTTGGTTTCAGCCAAACTTTAAGTTCCGTGGTCCATTCGCGATTGTTCGAAGCGTTCAGCTGCTGGCGCATTTGCGTGTTATTCGCCAACCCTTCCAATTGCCGAGCCCAAGTGAAACGAATCATCGAGCCAAAGCGTTCATAGAAAGAATAAAAAGTTAAGTAGTCGGTGTTCAGAACATTGAACATGCCTTTGCGTAGGTCCTTTGGCAGGTTCTCTCCAATGGTCGAAAACTGCGGTGCCGAGCGAGGCTTTCTTAGAAGATCTCTTTCCACCACGAGATTGCCGTCTCGGTCTTGAAATTCCGACACTGGATTTTCCGCTCCAGGATCGGGGCGAAGCAGAGAATCCCGGCTTCGAAACTGTGGTTTCAGATTCGGTCGATTTTTTGTCTCCCCTCGAATGGAGGCCTGAAGTTCTTCTTTAAATCGGCGCATTCGATCCGAAAGAAAGCGAGCTTGTTCGCGCAGCTTTTCGGGATCTTCCACAGGTTTTTCAATATCGTCTATTGCGGGGACAAATTGCTGCTGCTGAGCTTTCTCTTCAGGTGGCGACTGCACATCAATTTCCACTATGTTTTCATCGCCTGCGGCGGGCGCGGGAAGAAACCAAGCTTGGGGTAGCCAATTCGGTGAGACGGCCCCCAGCCAGTGCAGCAGCAGGCTTAAAAGGATGGCCCAGACAAGAAAGGTGCGGTTCTCAATCATATGCTTCCTCAGGTCTAATAGATTCATACCAAAGGCGCAAAGGGGATCCGCCAGAGGCACTGCTATAGCTTCAATGTCTCATGATGAGACACTCCTCATGCCAAACTTTCAGGATTTAGGTCTGTCCTCTAGAATTAAGACATCGGGGGGCCTCAAGTTGAAACAACTTTGACCGATAAGATCTTGAGCGACTGTTTTTAAGCGACTGTTCGTTAATATCAGGGGGGTTTGATGGGTGATGTTCTCCAGTTTCCAAAGGCACAACGAGCCATTTCAACAGAAATTTCTACGGGAGCAAATGCTGAGGATGCTCAAGTAGTTGATGTTACCCAGAAAATTCTGGAGCAACAATCCGAAGATCGACGGAAAGTCAAACGGGTGGTGCTGAATGAATTTATTTCGGCTCATGCCCACATTCCCGGACGAGGATTACTGAGAGTCATCCTTCGCGACATTCACGAAGGCGGACTTGCTTTTGACCTTTATGAAAAAGAAGGCAATTTCGATCGCGGCGAATCCTTAGAAATGCGATTTTATATGAATCACGAAACTTATTTTAAGTTCATCGTGAAAGTAGCCCACTTTCATCACAATCAAGAAGAAGGCTACTACCGACATGGTTGTCAGTTCGTTGATGAGAGCCTCAATGATGTTGCGCTTCAGCATTTTATTTTATTTCTGCAGAATATTGCTGCCAGTTTGAAGACCGACAGAGGGGATCGCACGATCTCCCAGATTTACTCCTAAAATTCACACATCTTCTTCATAGACATTTACCTCGACCTTGGATGGAATAAATCTAGCAACATCCAAGGGAGAGCTCATTGGCAAAACAGGATCCAAACGCAACTAAAGGCAAAAGACGTAAAATTGTTCTCGACACAAACGTAATCCTTTTCGATGCACTGGCCATCACCAAGTTTCACGATGCTGACGTTCATATTCCAATTTCCGTGATCGAAGAAGTTGATCGGTTCAAACGCGATCCGGGTGAGAATGGTCGGAACGCCCGACAATTCAGCCGCTTTGTGGATATGCTCCGGGAAAAAGGGCAACTGGCTTCGGGTGTCCAATTGGACGAGCGCGAAACAGTTATCTACGTAAACGCCGACTTTGCGACAACAGGCCTTCCAACAGATTTCGATCAAACCAAAGCAGACAATCGTATTCTTGCGACGGCGATGGCTCTTAAGCAGCAGCATCCTCGCAACAAAGTGGAACTGATTACCAAAGATATTAATCTTCGAATCAAAGCAGACGTCTTAGGTGTACCGGCAAGGGATTATGAGCCCGAAGGTGACCATCAAGATGATCTTTACGAAGGTTATCAGGAGCTCGATCTTTCGCCCGAGAAAATTGATTTTTTCTACCGGGAAAAACGCATCGAAGTGGAGCAAAAACTTTACGCCAATCAATACGTCATTATGAAGGATGCTTCCAATCCCAGTCGCAGTGCCATTGGACGTTATTCGAATGCAGAAAAAGCGATTGTACCTTTGCTCGCCGGCACCAATGGAATTTGGGGAATTCACGCGCGCAATGTGGAGCAGTCCTTTGCTTTGGATTGCTTGCTGAACGATGAAATTCTATTTGTGTCTTTGGTGGGTAAAGCCGGAACGGGAAAGACACTTCTGGCGATTGCAGCAGGTCTTCATAAAACTTTGGATGAAGGCGTTTTTCAAAGGCTTCTCGTCAGTCGGCCGATTTTTCCTATGGGCCGAGACATCGGTTACTTACCGGGGGATATTGAGCAAAAGCTGAATCCTTGGATGCAGCCCATTTTTGATAACGTCGAATTTTTGATGGGAGCCGATAAAAAAGCTGCGGGCCGTGCGCAGGAATTGATCAATCAAGGGATGCTGAACATTGAACCTTTGACCTACATCCGCGGTCGGTCGATTCCTAAACAATACTTGATTGTCGATGAGGCCCAGAATCTGACTCCTCATGAAATCAAAACGATCATCACGCGAGCCGGCCGAGGTACCAAGGTTGTCCTCACGGGCGACATTTATCAGATCGATAATCCCTATGTGGACTCAGCAAATTCAGGTTTGACCTATGCTGTCGAAAAGTTCAAAGGCCACGCCATCGCGGCTCATGTGACCTTGACCAAGGGTGAAAGATCAGAGCTTGCGGAGCTAGCAGCAAATATCCTATGATTTGGGCTCTTTGAGTTTCGTTTTTCGGTGAGGTGTGCAGTGGGATTTAAAGTCGGTGATAGGGTCGAGTTTAAAGAAAAAGTAACCGATAAAATGGTGCGCGACTTCGCCGAAGTGACTGGCGATAAAAATCCAATTCATTTGGATGATGATTTTGCTAAAACCACTCGGTTCGGTCGGCGCATTGCCCACGGTATGATTTCAGCGGGCCTAATCTCCCGCGGATTGGCGATGGATTTGGGCCCTGGTGGAATTTATCTGGGCCAGACTTTGAAGTTTATGGCTCCCATTTATATCGACGAAACAGTTACTGTGATCCTCACTGTTCTTACGATGCGAGATAAGGGCCTCACGGTTGTTGAGAGTTTAGTTCGCAAGGAGAACGGTGATCTTGCCGTTAAAGGCGAAGCCACGATTATGGCTCCGGGCTTTGTTTAGTTCTTTCACAGGGAATGACCGTGTTCCAAGACTATTTTGAACGGCTAAAAAAATGCGAAAAGTAATCTTCTTAGGTCTTATTTGTACTTCCTGTGTAGCTAGCTCGTCGCTTCGAAAAAAGTTTCCTCATGGGCTGCTGACGGACGCTTACGGAATTCTGCAGGAAAAAGATCTTTAATCTTATAACGACGAAGCAGATCCCGTTCCGCTGGGTGAATTTAGTGGAAGTTATGGCCGCTGGGTATGTGCCCCTATTGAAAATCTTTCGGTCGACTGCCGAGATTTGGGTGAGCAGGATCCAGTCGGTGAGCTATATGGCGATATCGAAATAGTTGTAACGTCCGAACGCGCTTCGTTTGCATTCGGCGGTCGGCACGGAATCCCAATGGATTCTTGCAAACAGAAAATTGCCATCTGGAGAAACCTAATGAAGCACCAGTCCCATGCTTGCGTAGCGGGATATTCCGCCGGTCGTCCGGAACAGGCTCAGGGCAAGGTGATTCATAATTTTGTTTGGGACCGCTTTAAAACTGCCACTGGAGAAGACCAATGGTTCGAAGCTGAAGCTTCAAGATGAGTGCGGCAGATAGTTGAGTTTCAGAGGCCCATTAAAGTGTTCTTTGCCCTTTCTGAAAAAAATCAATCCTTCAAAGATAGCACCTGGTGGGAGTTTCATCTCCTTTAGCAAATAGTCTCGGTAGTTGATTCGTTTGGTCAGTGTCGTATCGTTAAGAATGTCGTTCTGGGAGCCGCCGGAACCCGAGCCAGATCCTGAGCCCGAAAAGCTGGGGTAATCAAAGTTTGGCGCACCACCGGCCGATTGTATTCCGACAAGAAGAGCCAGCAGAACAATCGTTGCGGCTACAACTAAAGTGACGTTGATTGCATTTGCTGCGATGGCCTCACCATGAAGGCTTGTAAATTCGCGAGGCACTGCTGCCGCTGGTATCGCAGCCAATTTCTGTGAATCCCCCTCCAGAGAAAAATTTGCTTCAGATACGGAAACTGTTTCAGCACTGGAATTTTCTATGCGCACATAGACGGGGATAATTCCAGCGTTCATCAATTGGGTGAGAGCTCTGTTGGCCGTGGTTCCGGGTTTATAGCGCAAGTCTAAAGTCTTGATCGCTGCATCGAATTTTCCAGCAGTCAGATTTTGGAAGAAGAGCTCAAGAGGATATTCTTCTTCGAGGTAAATATGTTTGTTGATGTTTATTTGTGAGTCCAAATGTGACTGCGTCACCGAAGCAGGATGGACTTGCACGTCGAGGTGTTCGACCGATTTGGTGTGAATGCAGCTGGTGCTGAGCACCAGCGCAATACAAAGGAATACTTTAAAAACGACTATTTCTTTTCGTAACAAGCTTTTCTTGCGTCCGGCTTCAATGGGGATTTTTCTAGATCAAACTTTGGATCCTTGACAGTTCCAATAAATGCAAGCTCTCCCGAACTTGTGATTTTTATCGCATACAAGAACGGACGATCCGCAATGAACTGTGCTTCTGGTGGCGGAGCTGGACTGGCACTTCGAGACATCAATCCTATTGCAGTTGCGGCCGCGGCTTCGCCTCCGTCTTCATTGACTTTGACAGCTGTCATCTGAAAGAACTGTCCAACACTGTCAATTTCCGGATGAATTTTCTGAACGCCTGGACTAGTTAAAAAATCTTTGAGTCCCACGTCGGCGTGTTGTGCAACCTTCTTGAGATCCATTTTCTCGGAACTGAATTCAAAACGGGGGATAGATATTTTTATCATATTATGTTTATTTATTCTGGAGCTTTTTTCAAAAGTAGTCCAAAAGTTCACTTTCGAAGCTTGATTCTTGATCAGTTGATCCAAGGCGTCCGGTGACTTTGATTTTGGAAGAACAAAGATCATTGTGGCCTCAGGACGACCGTTTTTCACATTGGGTTCAAAAGGAAGCTCAAGAATTTCGGCTTCATTTGTGGCGAGATAGCTGAATAAAGTTCTTGAGGGTTCGCAATCTGGTGCTGGTCCAAATTCATTGCCAGAATCCATATTCATTGTAGCTACTTTTTTGACAACAGATTTTCCCCCACTGAAAGTCATGAACTCCGAATCGATTGTTTTTCCAGAATAGAATTTTTGTGTCCAATCGCCCTTAAAGTAGAGGGCATTGACCAGCATCGTGACCAAGTCTGGATCACTTAGATCATCTGGTTTGATGAAATCTTTTATGAGATTGTTTGTTTTCTCTTCAACAAATACAGACATGTCTTTAGCGGATTCGTCGGGACTCTTAGAAACTGCAAGCGCGCCAAAAGGCTCTGCTGTGACATCATTCATCCATTCTTGCCCGAGTGGGCTGAATCTTGGATTAACATAGATAATATTTCCATACGAGAGCTTCACAGTTCCTTTTAGGTTGAACTGCTTGGCCTGAATCTCTAGCTGCTTTTTAGACTGTGCATGGTTGCCAGAAAGTCCAAGCTTTTCACCGAGGATTTGGCGGCCCTTTTTATCACCATCAGTTCCCAGGTAAACTAACCCCAGAAGCAACTTGATCGAGGCTGGAGACATCAAGAAGTCGCCGCCCTTAGTTTTAGCGTTTTCGGCGAAGTACAAATTCTTGAAAAACTGCAGCCGAAATCCATCGATTTTTCTGAGACCTTCGTTTCGTCCACAGCCGACACTGAACGGTGAGGTTCACTGTATTCTTGAGATTCCATCTCGGCTTTAATCTTGGCATCTTTAATTTTCGCACTTGAGCAGGCAAAAAATATTCCTGCTGTAAAAATTCCTAATAGACCTAGTAAGACAAACCGATGACGATTTGATATCAACATATTTAGACCTCCATTTAGGTAACTGTCTCAGAAGCATGACAATTAATAAACTAGACCTCGGGCTGGTTTCTCTGGCTAGTTTGGAATCGTCAAACTTGCTGACTGCCTTGAAATTCCTTCTTTATTTTCCAGAAAACCTGGCCTCTTCTGAGGCCTCCGCGTTTCTGAGATTCAGTGCAGGTGGCCTCCGCCTTGCTCAAGAGATCCGCACGTGGGTCTCGTTGCCTCTGAGAAGGAACAGGAATGTACATTCTTTCTGTCAAAAAGCAGTACATCGCTATGGTTGGGGCCATTTTGTTCCTGTCCCCCTTCTCAGAGGTTTATTCAATGGTTTATTCTCGGCCCGCCGAAGTCGAACCTGAACAAATAAAATCCTGCGTGCAATCCCTTTGTGGAAGTGATCAACATCGCCGGAACCTGACCACCCTTCCTTCTTCCTTTAAAATTGAGACAGTGCCTTTTCGTCTTAAATGGGAAAATGAGCTTGAGCCACGTTTACTTGTTCAATACCAAATGGATCAAGAGCTTGAAATCCAGAAAGATTTGCTGCTGCGATCGGCTCTGGATACCTATAGACCACTTCAAGAAATGACCGAATCTGAACAAGCTAAAATTCTAAGTCATCCTTTCGCGCGCTTTGCTCACTTTGCACATATCGCTTTCAAGCTGAATAATGCCGATGATTTTATCGATAACACGCAAGTGAATGAAGTTGCTTTGGAAGCAGAAATCAAAGATGAGGTCGAGAGGAACTTTATCCGAGTCATTCTGCAGCGCCATTTAATTCCTACGATTGAAAGAGCAAAGCTGATTGATCCCATCGACTTTATTCTGAGAAAAAAAGAAGGATTTCTGCGGGCTCGATTGAAATATTTGTATCCTAAGGAAGACGAGGTCCAAACTGCTCGAATGATGGATGCTCTAAAACTCGAGACTCTTCATGAAAAAGTGAGCAGGCATTTGGGGGAAGATTTGATGCCTTGGGTGGTCTCTCCGGCCCAAAGGCATTTGCTGACCCGCGCTCGGTCGGGATCCGAGCTTTCAGTCTCTGAAGTGGATCAGTACTTGAAAATCGCTTCCTCGTTGGAGAGTTTTGAAACCTTGTTGTTTTATACGCCTGAGTTCCCTCAGAAAAAAGTTGTACTGAGATTGGACCAGGCTGTGAAAAGGATGCGTTCTTTATTGCCTCCGGGCCTGAGTCCGATGTCAGCCTTTGACGATCTTCGAAGAACTTGTCGAACTCGACTGAACCTGATGAATGCTACGGAGCAATCGCGACTACGAACTCAGGCTTATGGTGAACTCGTAAATCAACTGAAAGCTAAAGCGATGCAAGTGGTGCAACAGTTTGTGGAGAAAGAAGATCTTCCGAAAATCCAAAGAAGGTTGTTGGCCATCAAAATAGGTTACAATCATGTTCAAAGAGGCACTACGCACGGTTTTGAAGATGAGCTCAATCTGCTGACGGACAGTGTGGGATCTGTGCTCAAAAGTTTAAAGGGTGCTCAAAGAGCTGGTAGCACCGAATCTTCAGTCGCAGGTGCTCGCGTTGATGCGCGAGCGACCTTTTCTTCGGCAGAAACGGTGCTTTGGCAGACCTTGATGAAATTTATTCTTCAGGGCGAGGAGCAAGGTGAAGACTATTTCCAATCGGAGAGAACTCCTCCCATCCTGGAATTTTGCGAAAAATTGCCGGTCGAAGCAAATTCGGATGCCACGGATGTATTGAATAATCAAATTTCACTGAGTTGGTTCTCCGTTCATTATCCCGAATTGGGGGCTGGGATTTTAGCCCATGAGATCGGCCATATTGTGTCAAAATACATTCGGCGCAACCTTGATTCCACTCCCTTTACTGAGAGTTTGAACTGTGTTGCAAAAGCAAGCCCTTGGACTTTAGCGGAGCAATTGCCCTTGCAAAAAAGCGAAGACACTCAGTGGTCTGAAGAAGATTGGGCAGATCATTTTGCTTCTTTGATTGTTAAAGACTTTGTACCCTCAGGCAGTGGGGTTGGCAGATTGAAAAATTTTGCCTGCGCTTTGCTTCCGAATGAGCTGGATGTGGATCAGCCAGGTTTTGTGATTCCTCGAGAACCCCCTGTTTCAGGGTAGTTGTCGTGTAACTTAAATAAGCACAGGGGGTTGAGATCAGGATAATGCATGGGAACAATTCCACGATATAATCAGGAATTCAGGGAAGCTGTCGTAAAGAAGCTTCTT
>Ga0247843_1009569_pt1 | contig 10711 bp, 12 predicted proteins | sample LaCruzMarch2017__FD_192420 | JGI IMG/M metagenome (GOLD analysis project Ga0247843, IMG submission 192420) | Freshwater microbial communities from meromictic Lake La Cruz, Castile-La Mancha, Spain - LaCruzMarch2017_8m | ecosystem: Environmental > Aquatic > Freshwater > Lake | place: Spain...
ACACAAAGGATGCGATCCGATGGGTCAAGGCCAACTCCCAGGCCCTTGGGGTCGACCCCGCACGGATTTGCATGTTTGGATACTCGGCGGGTGCCCATCTGGCCCTCATGAGCGGTTTTACCCGGCCGAAGGACGGGCTGGATGACACCACTCCCCCGACCGCACGGATTTTTCGATTTGGCAGTCAGAGTGAGTTAATTCGCAAAATGCCCGCCGATCTGGGCGTAAAGGTGCTGGTCTCGGGTGGAACCCCAAGTGACCTCACGGAGGGCAATTACAACGAATATTACGAGAAGTTTTTTGGGCGCCCGCCGTCTGAGATTCCGGACACCTACCGGAAGGCCTCCCCCGTGACGTACGTACGCCGTGGACTGCCACCCGTGTTTCTTTATCACGGCAATCAGGACTGGATTGTTGACGTCGAGCAGTCCCGGCGGCTTGCCGTGAACCTTAAAAAACAGGACGTTGATACGGAGTATCTCGAGGTGACTTTGGGACACGTCGCGACGTTCCTGTTCGACGACAAGGAAGTCAACGCAGCCATGAACTTCCTGGAATCCCGGATCTAGGGCTGGGTGGCCCCAGATCCTGCCTTGGCCATCAGAAATACTTTTTCAAATTAACAGCGAATAGTGAGTTCTCAGAAGATAATTTCGTCGTCCCGCTTTCATCCGTCTCAGATTTAGTCGACTTTAATTGGACCTGGTACGCTAGATCCGCTTGCATCGAATTGCCAAACCGGGCTTTATACATTGCGCCGACATTGGTGCCACCGATGCTTCCAAAATCAAAACCAGCAATCGATTTATAATATTTGGGCTGATATTCCGCGACGAAGGCGAACTGCTGCCGGTCGGTAACTTTGCCCTCCATTCCAACGACAAAACTCGCCTTGTCATCGTATTCTTTGTAGATCGCATTGTAGGCATGCAAACCAATGCCCGCGGAAAGGTTGAAACGCTCGCGCATCAGAGTCGCCCCAAGCGAGACGGTAGGCTCCTCGTTCGACTCAAGCGAACCGTCCCTTACATTCGCACCGGGCGTATAGGAAAAAACATATTCAACGCCTGACTTGCGCATTGCCGCACTAAACTCGAATAGGTTGTACAAAATGCTTTCATCCGAAGCATCGCTGTCGGACACACTAAGTCGCGATTGCTCGCTGATTGAACGTATTTTTGCACCCACAGCCAGATTGTCATTCGCAAGAAAAGACACCAGTATACTGGTCGACTCCGCCTCGAACTTTTGCGATGCCTTGACCGGCTCATCCAGCCCACTCACAGGAATCTTGATCGCTGATTTTATCTCTTGCGTCTTCCGTTCAATCCCCAGCCTCATCGTTCCTTTATCCAAAGGCTCCGTTACCCCCAAAACAGCGTAACCGGATGCCGTAGCCGCAACTTCTACCTCACCGAGGGTAAGTTGTGCACCGCCAGAAAGTAAACCAAGGCTGAGGAACGGTAACCTCTCAAATGCATGGCCTGCCGGCACGAACAGGGCCGATGTATCCGATGGGTAAAGCAGCGATTCTTGCCCCGTCTCTTGCCCCGTCTCTTGCCCCGTCTCTTGCCCCGCCTCTTGTCCGGCCTCTAGATCCGCGTATGCAGTGGATGCTGCAACGCCGAAAGAAAATACAAAGATGGTCTTCAGAACGTTATTCATCCCAGGCACCTCAAAAAAAATAAGACAAATTGCTACGGATAAAACTTGAACAGCCGCGCCGTGAAGTAAGCAGGGCCAACCAAAGCCTGCAAAAGATTCGTGAAAAATGACGGTTGCTGCTTTTCCCAGATGTAATGTCCGCTGAACTGGATCAACCATCCCACGACCGCAAGGGCGATCACCACGCCCGCCGGCGTGTGCCAGCCCACACCAAGGCAAGCCAGCATGTAAACCGTCAGGATGGCGCCAAGGCGCAAATCGTTGCGGAAGTACCACGACCCCGCGATCACGATTGCCAGAGTTCCACCGGACAGGCGCAGGCCGTCGCCGTTCGCCGTTGCCATGGCAAAGACTGGCCCAAGGTGGATCCAGTCAAGCATGGCGATAATATGAAAAAGGATGACTGGAATCGCGACCTTATGGGTCAGCTGATTGGTCGGATGGCGGTGGCCACTTTCGTATTCTCTGAATAGCTCGATCAGCCTGGGGGTCATGTTTTCTCCCGTTACAGTCGTTAAAATACGGCGAATTGGAGTTGCCCGGATTTTCGTGCTAATCCAATCTTACATTGAATGGGTGGTCTTTTGGAAATCAGGGCGTTTGCGGAACAGGTCCTGTTCGGCTCAAACATCGCAGATAAAACTTCGGCTCCCGCCGGCATCCGCCCATTTACCGATGATGCGCCTGGCGCGGCGTTGGACGCGCCGCCGACTTTGCCCGCCCGCCCGCCTGAACTCGCCTTTGACAGGCGACTACCCCACGCCGCACAGTTTCCTGGTGCCGGGAAATTATCCGACCCGCGTGGCCGGGGCATGGTCCTGCACTACTTTGCCAACCACGAACTTTTGGCACTTGAGGTCATGGCCCTTGCGTTGCTGCGCTTTCCGGATGCGCCGAAATCTTTTCGAGCAGGCATTGCGCGCACGATGGTTGAAGAGCAATCCCACCTGAAACTTTACATTGAACGAATGGCAGAACTTGGCGTGACGTTCGGCACGATGCCAGTGAACAGTTTCTTCTGGCGCACGATGAAAGGCATCGCCACACCACTGGAATATTCTGCAGCGATGTCACTGACGTTTGAGCAGGCGAATTTAGATTTTGCCGAGCACTATGAAAAATCCTTCCGGGAATTAGGCGACGAGAAAACGGCTGACATTTTGCGTCAGATTCACGACGACGAGATCCGCCACGTTGAACATGGTGTGATCTGGCTGAAAAGATTTGAGTCCGAAAAAACACTTTGGGATGCCTACCGCGAGCACCTTCGTTTTCCATTGACCCCGAGCCGGGCCAAAGGCCCTGTCTTTGACGAGGCGGGGCGGGCGCGGGCTGGTTTGGATGCGGAGTTCATTTCTCAACTTAAAGTATTCAGCTCTTCGAAGGGACGTCCTGCAGATTTATGGATGTTCAATCCAGGTTGTGAGCGTGAACTTGCAGCCGGAACAAAAACGCCTTTTTTCCAGGGCAATGCATCGTTCATTGAACGTGACTTGGCGCCGCTATTGATGTTTCTTGCGGCGACTGACGACGTGGTTATGGTCAGTCGCAAGCCGTCACTGCCCTTTCTGTCCCAGATGAAGTCCGCGGGGTTTTCTCTTCCCGAGTTTATCGAAACCGGAGACGTTCCTGATGCGTCAGTGATTTTAAAATCACTGGGCAGCCGTAAATTAGGTGTGCTGCATCCATGGGGAGAAACCCCTGCTGCGCTGGCATGGGCCAAGCCCCTGGCAACCATCCTTCGCGGAATGCCGGCCCAATGGCCCACTGGTTTCACTTCGTTTTTCAGCAAGGATTTTGCCGCGCGCATTGCGCCCGATGCCTATTCTGGACGTCGCTGCGAAAACATGGCGGAGGTTCAGGTCGTCGCCAACGACGTGCAACGCGCCGGGCACACACACCTTGCCGTGAAACCAGTGCTTGGTGCTTCGGGACTGGGCCTTCGCCGCATCGCCCTTGAAAATCGCAGTCCCGACGGAATCCAAATCACGGAAAAAATAAAATTTCCCTGCATCGCGGAACCTTGGCTGGATAAAATTTGTGACCTCAGCGTCCTGTTTAAAGTTGAATCGACCGGTCCCGTCCGCGTTCGCGTCCTCGGCATCACGCGGCCTTTGATTGACCGAACCGGAAAATATTGTGGCCACGCCCTGGGCCGCCCGTTCAGTTTTCCCGATGCCAATGGCAAAGCCTTTGATCAGGATTTTTTCGGCAAGCTTTATCCGGGGTGGATGGACCAACTGCGCGAGGCTGCACTGCAGTGCGGCGAACAAATGCACGCCGCTGGCTTTTCAGGACCCGCAGGGATTGACGCGATGGTTTTTCGCGAGCCCGGACCGCAACCAGTGCAGAGCCGGCCTTTAAGGCTGCGCCCGGTCGTTGAAATTAATCCGCGTTATTCCATGGGACGGGTTGCTGCTGCTTTGGAACACGGTTTGGCCCGAGGGCATACGGCGATCTGGCTGCACATTCACAACAAGCTCCTGCAGCGAAGCGGCTGCGACACTTTCGCCGCCTTTGCCAAAGAAATGACACGGCGGTTTCCCCTTGAAACTGTTTCCACTGCAGGTGCAGTAAATGTGAAAAGTGGTTTTCTTCCAACCACAGATCCAGAAATTGCAAACGGCATCCTGACCGCGCTCTTCGCTGGCCAGGATGCCGCAACCTTTGCCTGGAATCTGCTTTACGCCGAGTGACTAATATCCCAGAAAAGGCCCGGGTGCGGGAATTGGCCTGGTATGTTATATTTTTTTGAAGTTTGAGGGAGGTCCAGTGGCCAAGCCAATCGTAAATAAATGGGCCTTCTCGCCACACGCGGCGACTCGTATGATGGAACGCAATATCTCAGTTGAGACAATTCAACAATTGATTGAGACACCAGATCTTGTCCTTGCGCAGGGACCGAAATGGTTGTTCGCGAAGTCATTTGACGTACGTCACGACAATTTAGTTGCAGCAGTTCTGTTGGAAAGAAAGGACAGGGAATTATGGATCGTACTCACGGTCATGGTAAATTTTCAAGCCAGGGTAAAGTAAAGGCAAAAGACAAGAAAACGACTCGAACATCGAACAAGGACCAGTTTCCGTTCGTGTCCATCGATAAAGATTCGGATTTTGCTGCGATCAAACTTGCGGCCGGAATCGAGGCCAAAAGCTACCTCAAGGACGGCGTCTTGTTTTCCGAGGACGCAAAGGGTCGCGTGATCGAACTTCAAATTTTGAACGTAAGTCTCACAACCAAATCATACCCAAAAAAGCCTGGTAAAGCGGGTTAATGCAGACCTTCAAAAAAAGATTTTTCTTCCAACCATAGATCGTGACAGATGGTGGGAAATTGCAAACGGCATCCTGACCGCGCTCTTCGCTGGCCAGGATGCCGCAACCTTTGCCTGGAATCTGCTTTACGCCGAGTGACGAGCGCCGCGACCGGTAACACCTTTTTTCGCATGTCCCGCAACGTGACTCATACACTGGGCAACGATGCCCTTTGAATGCGCAGCCTTGTAGCTGGATGGAGCGCCATGCTTCCATGCGTCTTCGGAATCGAAGCGCCGGGCAACCTTGGACAATCGGGCCATCGTCCACTCTGGTTTTTTGGCCTTGTCTTCCAAGCTGTCGTTGCTTTTCTTGGCTGGCTTCTTTTTTTCCTTCGCTGCGCCTTCGGCCGGCTTTGCACCTTTTTCCTCGGCTTTGGCTTCGTGAGCGCCTGCCGCAGCGGCTGTATCTTTAACCATGGGACCTCCCTGAAGGGTTCAGCAGGCAATAATCGCCTGCCCTCTACAGGGGTTTCGGATTGCAATCGCCGTGCTTGATGGGTGGGTTCATTTTTATTGGATGGAATGGGCTAGCCAGACTAAAGCAAGGCCCCGTTAACAAAACGAAAAACAAATCATTTTGCCATCTCGCCAACACAACCAACTCATGCCAAACTGGCCCTATGTCAATGCGCCTCATGATCTCGCTCATTATTTCAGCCTTAACCTTGGCCGGCCTCTTCATTGCACTCGTCTGGGTGCCGGCTGAAGCAGCCTACACTTCATACTGCCTCAACAATTACGACCTCGGGATATACGGCCAAGCCCTTTTTCAACTATCCCTGAAAAATCCAAATCCATGGCTGAGTGTCCGTGAAATAAATATCTTCAACGATCATTTCGATCCCATTTTATTTTTTTTGGCCCCATTCAAGTTCCTGGCCCATCCAGCGACACTCTTGATTCGTTTTGAGATGTCGATCGCCCTCGCCACCGCCGCAACATTTTTGATGATGGCGCAACAGCGTGCGATTGCTTTTGCCGCCGCAATGTTCATGGCTGCATTCGTCTTATTCAACCCCGCTAGTCTCGGAGCCTTCACGTTTCCCGCGCATCCCGGTACATGGGTCATACTGCCGCTGACTTGGACGTGTTGGTTTCTCTGGCGAGAAAAATGGCGCGCCGCGCTTTTGACGTTTTTTTTCTGCCTGCTCTGCAAAGAAGAGTATCCCGTTGTTGGAATTGCAGTGGGCCTCACCATGATCGCCGTCAGCAACATGATCACTTTGAACGCCTCTGGACGTCGAAGGTCGGGCGTGGAATTCCTGATTTTGTCGTTACTGTGGGCGTTTCTTGCCTTTGCCCTTCGCCCCGCTCTCCTTGGTCATGCGGGGCAGTACACGGGCTCCGTGAAACAGGCGTCGGGTCTCAGAGGCCTTCTTCAGTGGGATTCATTCCGTGAGATTGCCATTTGGTCCATGCGGTGGACTCTGCCCCTGATCGCTATTTTGATCCCTGCGTTGTGGACCTGGGTCAGGTCTGACCGAAAATTTCCACCACAGGCCTCTCTGGCGAAAACCGCACCTGTGATCGCAATTTTTCTTGCATTGCTCGCCATACGCGCGACGGGCGGTTGGTGGTTTTCCCATCGCAGCATCCCCTTGGCCACGACAGCTGCTTTTTTGACCATGCAACTTGTGTCGTTTTATCAGTGGCGGGGGCGTGGCTGGAATTTCACATGGGCCATTGCAGGAATATTTTTAGTCCTGACGGCCCATCAAAGCCTTCGTCCTGCCCTGCGTTATTGGCAGGGCAAGGACATGGCATCCCATTGCCCGTCACAGCCATCACGCGTCGCAAGCCTGGATCAGGCAGTCGCCATGCTTCTGGCGCGCCCAGCCGGAAAGGCTCTAGTCCAAGGCAATATCCTGCCACATCTGGTTGAACGAAATGCGGTCCACCATTTGGGCGCGACTGCAGAGGCCCCCGAGTCATTTCAATGGCTGCTCGTTGAAAAAAACAAACTTGGGGCAACCTGGCCTGCGGACCCCGGTGTTGTTGCCAACACCGTCAACACCTGGCTGGCCCTGCCCGGAGTAAAACCCATCATCGATGACGAAAACGTTCTTATGCTCGAACGACCTGACCCGCAATCACTCTGATGTCTGCCCCTTTTTTTGGCGCGGCCGGATCAATCTGAACGAGTTCGCCACGGGCAAATTCAGGTGGCTCGCCGTGGCGATGCTGCCACGATAAAAATTCCCTCTCCGTGCCCTTGCAAACCATTTGGCGAGTCTGCCCTTTGAGGTTTTGTTGGTCGCCCGTCAAGCGCGCGGCTGAAATCATTTTCGCAGGAGGAGACAATTTCTTTCGCGCCAAGAGGTAAGAAAAAACCAGCGTCCGGTGCTTCATTGGCAGGTGTTGTTCAATAGCGCTGTAAAAGTCAGGCTGCTGCCACTGGATCCGGTCGTGGCACCAGTCGGTTTTGCTGTGGGTCAATAGTGGACACGCCCCTTGATGGGTGCACGGAGCCCAGACTTTATAACCCTGGCGGATTAGATTTTCTCGAATTGCCAGCAAACGACGCCCATCCTGATTGGTGCCAGGCTCGATGATGGCCAAAGCCTCACAGTCCAGAACCCAATCCGGCAGGCCATCAAGTTCCGTCAGTGAGTAAGAAAACACGGCCATGGTTTTGTCGGGATTGCCTCCCGCCATAAACTCACGAAGTTTTCTGTCGTCGATGGTCAGGGGATGCTTTTCCGTCACAGCGTCGGCCGCAAAAATACGGCGCAGGGCCCTTTGAACATCCAATGCTTGCGTCGAACGATCAAATGCCAGGCTGCTGCCGAGAACTTCGGGTGCGACATCTTGCAGGGCCAGCCAAGCTGCCCCCATTCCGCTGCCCCAGTCGATCGCGCGATGGATCCCTTCGAAAAACCCCAGATTCTGAGCTTCGCGAAAGACGGCCAGGGTACGAACATGGTTTAGCAGGGTATAATAAAGAAGGTAAGCAGCGGGCGCACCGGGCAACTCGTAGGGCGTTTTTCCGCTGGGTTTGGAAATATAAAAATCTGAGATTTTCTGAACGGCCTGAGCCAGCTTTGCCGGGGTAAACTTGTCGTCTCTTGCGGCAATTGCTTCAGCCTGATACCCAAAGACCGTTCGCGCGACATCCGCAAAAGCCCGGAGCAGATCAGGATTAATGACAAATTCAGGCCTCACAAAAAAACCCCATCAGAATTCTGCAGAATATCATTGGACTGCGGAACGGGTCGCTAAAATCACGTCGGGACGAAAATACGAAATCGTGCCCCCGGGAGACGCACCGTTCATGCGAGCCATTGGGCTGCTTGGCAACGATCACTCCATGCCAGCCGATGCCGTCCGCAAGTACGTGCAAATCAACCATATGCTGGAACTTCTCAAGGCTCCATTGATTGATTTGCGAGGGCGGCACAAGCACCTTGCCGTCCTTGACGCCGGATGCGGAAGTTCCTACCTCACTTTCCTGCTGGCTTGGTACTTGAAACATAAATTGCCGGGCGATTTCCCCGGGGGTTTTTTAATCGCTGGAATCGACACCAACAAAGCCCTCATTGAAAAATCCCGATCCATGGCCAGCATCTTGGGCCTGGAAAGCCACATGCATTTTGAGGTCGCCTCGACCAGGGACTTCAAGTGGGACGAATTGCTCGCCAGGCGCCCCGTGCTGGCGGACTTCAAACGCCCCCACATGGTGGTTGGCCTTCATGCCTGCGACACGGCGACCGACGAAGCCATGGGCTTGGGACTTGCCGCAGGAGCCGAGGTCCTGGCCGCCTCGCCGTGCTGCCAGGCCGAACTGGCAGGCAAGTGGCGCGAGTTGTCCCAGTCGCAAGAAGGACGCTCTCACGCAATGGCTCCCGCGTTTCAATCCCCGGAACTGCGCCGGACCATCGCCGCGGAAATGACCGACATGATGCGGGTACTGCTGCTCCGTGCCAGCGGATATGAAACGACCGCAACCGAGTTTGTCGAGTCACGACACTCGCCCAAAAATCGTCTGATTCTTGCTTTCAAAAGGGGAAGATTTTCAAAAGATGCCGCGGAGGCTTACGTAAAATTAAAAGATCATCTTGGCGGTTCTAGCATTCGTCTGGAGTCCCTGGTGTCAGATGAAGTCCGGGAACTTACAGAAGGCAACCATTAGCAGCAAAAATCGATTCAAGATTGTCCGCGCGATCCACAAGTTCCAGACCACAGATAAAGTGACCGACTCGGGTCAAGTGTGGATAGGTGTGAATCACTTTCAAATTTAGATTTTTGCCAGACATCACCATGGTCAACATTTGGCCTGGCTGCAGAATCTTATCGACCAGAATTCCCAAGCCGTTTCGACTCACGTCCGTCGCAAAAGCACGGATGGATTCGTGTCGTTCAAAATCGATCAGTTTGCCGGGAAGTGAGCCATTGACGCGAAGGTTTCTCGCGTCGGACCTTTGCTCCAAGATAATTGGAGGCGCGTCCACTTGAAGCTTTCTGACAGGCTGTCCCATAAGAATCTCTCCATAGAGTTCACTTATTACATTGGGCGGGATTTCCCCGAAAAACTTGACACCCTAATAAAAATCACCAAATAATCATTATATAAATCAATTATTTCAGTGGGTTAAAATTTGACAAATTCATCTGAATTCGCCCTTTTTGTGAACGGCTTTGACTGGCAAATGCCGGAAAGTGAGCTGCTTCGGCTGTTTCAGCAAGTCGGAGATGTGATCGGATTGAAGGTCACAAAACAGGCGGACGGCAGTCCAGCGGCAATCATTACGATGTCCAGCATGCAAGACGCGGAAGACGCAATCTTGAAGTATGACGGAACGAATTACAGAAGTGTGATCCTGCGGGTCCGGAAAGTGGCTTAATCGACGGGAACAACATCGACGATCTGGTCTTCGCCGAATTCATCCTGAAGTTGCGAACGCACGCCGTTCAGCAATGTGATCAACGAACTCGGGCATCCCTGGCAGCCGCCCCCAAGGCGAATATGAGCCACTCCGGCTTCAAAGGCTTCCAGACGAGCAAAGCCCGAATGAAACTTGAGCATCTCCGAAACAGGCCCTTCGAGGAATCGCGCAACATCACGCCCAATACCGGAAAACCGGTCACTGGTCCCGGGTTCCGTAAAGGCTCCCTCATCGTCCATGCCTAAAAGTTCACGCATCGCATCGCGGGCCGATTCCATGCTTGCACCGGCGGTCTTCTTGCCCGAAGGCGTGTGATGGGCCACAAAGGAACCGTCGGGTTCCTTGCTGATGATGACTGAATCTAGGTCGCTGCTCATGATTTTGACCCGTCCTCTTCTTTGTTTTCCCCTGCCTTCGACAGAACCGGGGCCTGGCCATGCCTGATCCGACGTCCTTGTACGATGTACACCACCGTTTCCGCAATATGACATGCAATGTCGGCAATGCTTTCAAACTTGTTGGCACATGCCACCACAAGGAGTCCGGTTTCAGGATCCAAATTGCCAGAAGCATCGCGCAGGCTCTTCAAAACCAGGTCATGGGCATGGTCCTGCAGGGCATCGACCACATTGTCCAGGGGCGGGATGCTTTCGGCAGACTCGGCATCCCCCGACAAAAGGGCGGACACCGCCTTTTCCAAAATCATGTTCGACTTTTCAGAAAGATCCTTGAGGACACCCCAGATCAATCGAATTGACTCACAAAAAAGGTTACCGAAAATCGGCTGGAAATTAGGAGGGTTGGACTCGTTGCGTCACAATAAAAAATATTTTATTGGCGGCCATT
>Ga0247843_1009571_pt1 | contig 10710 bp, 12 predicted proteins | sample LaCruzMarch2017__FD_192420 | JGI IMG/M metagenome (GOLD analysis project Ga0247843, IMG submission 192420) | Freshwater microbial communities from meromictic Lake La Cruz, Castile-La Mancha, Spain - LaCruzMarch2017_8m | ecosystem: Environmental > Aquatic > Freshwater > Lake | place: Spain...
GCGGTGAGGCGATAGAGATCTGCCGCCAGCGTTCCCGCGTCTATGAGCTAGCCCGCATTGCAAATCCAAAACGCTGGAGCAGATCAATTCGTTGCTGGAAACAACCTGATTTGGCGTGGATAAATGAACCATTAGCAACCCAGCAAACAAGCCCCCAAGTAGCCTTGGCAAAGGAGGCATAAAACGCTTCCAGAGGGTGACATCTTTCCTGGCAGCTACCGCTACTAGTTGGATTGATGAATATTATAATTCAAATAGGCGATATTCAAGTAATGCCTACCTAAGCCTAACTATCTCAATCGGCCATTCAACAGCAAAGAAGAAGCCTGCGAGTGGATTTTCTCTTTTGTTGATTAGTGCAACCACCAACACCGCCACAGCGCTATCAAATTTTTATGCCCCAGCAAAGACATAGCGGCGAGGCGATAGCAATTTGTAAAAAGTTTGCTAATTTTTGAATAGGTCCGTCAACTTCATCCCCCGAGATGGACAGCTGCCCTAATCTGTTGGCGCCGACCAGAAGTGGAATGGATCAATGCGCCAGCTGATGATTTCATCGCAAAAACTGCTAAGTTTGAATTGCCCTGTTAATCAGCGGCAGAGACCTCCTCTATCCTGGCTCACACCGGAGGAACACCTTTCTCAGCTGATTGCAACGGTACCCCACTTGGCCGATAAATGCATAATAATTATTGATGATACTAAGTTATTAGATGATTTAACTTGGTGGGGAAAGGGTGCGCTTGCTGTTCCATTCCTTCTTGATATTAATTACACAATTATCGCATCAAGTGATGACGGTGTTGCTCTTTGTTCTCCATCATTTCTACAACCTTAAATGAAAAACGCCAACTTTTGTGAAACTGATGAATCTATTGGTTTTGCAACCCTTAGCCTTCTTGGTCAATCCGGTTGTTCTCTCCAGTTTAAAGGAATAACAATATACATCGATCCTTTTCTTTCCAACTCCGTTCAAGAATTAGACTCGCCTGATCTTGTTCGCCTTGTTCCTATCCCTTTCCTCCCAGAAAGTGTTATTGATGCTGATTGGGTCTTGATTACGCACGATCATATTGATCATTGTGATCCATTATCTCTACCCAAAATTGCACAGGCATCACCGCAAGCAAAATTTATTGCTCCATCTTCAGTTATATCTATTTTGTTAGGATGGGGCATTGCTCCTAACCGATTATTTCATGCCAGAGAGCAAGGTCATATTTTGATTGAAGGAATAGAGCTTTTTGCTATTCCATCTGCACATCCTAAAATAACGCGTGATTCTGAGGGCAAACTTGCTAGTGTAGGTTATTTAGTTCGGGCTTTTGGCGAAAATATCTATATTGCAGGTGATACTTGTGTTGATGATGAAATCATAAAAACCTTACATTTACATGGTCCCATCCATACGGCATTATTGCCAGTTAATGAGCATAATTATTTTCGTGAAAAGCGTGGAATTTTAGGTAATATGTCAATTCGGGAGGCTTTTTTATTCGCAGATGTCATAAATACGAAACAAGTGATTCCAGTCCATTGGGATATGTTTGAAGCCAATGGGGCTTATATTGAGGAAATTTTATTGATTTATAATAAAACCAGGCCATCTTTTCAACTCCAAATAGCGCAAGATTCACTAGTACTTTTTCATGAAAGCTAGTATTATTATACGTACGCTAAACGAAGAGCTTCATTTGAAAAAGCTTCTTCATAGAATAGCAAGCCAACAGCCAAAAGGCTTTGTACATGAAGTTATTATTGTGGATTCTGGATCCACTGATCGTACTCTTGATATTGCTGATGAGCACGGCTGTCGTATCATACATATTGAACGTGATCAGTTTTCCTTTGGCCGATCTTTGAATATTGGTTGTTCTGCTTCGGACTGCGACTTCTTAGTTTTTATCAGCGGTCATTGCATCCCTATTTCGGATGATTGGTTATTCAACCTTTGTCTTCCTATTGTTAATAAAGATGCAGTTTATTGTTATGGTCGTCAAATAGGTGACGATAGTAGCCATTTCAGTGAAAGTCAAATTTTTTTAAAGTACTTTCCTGCATTATCAGCAATACCACAAGACGGTATCTTTTGTAACAATGCTAATGCAGCTATTCATCGTAGTGCTTGGGTTGAAACAAAGTTTGATGAGGATCTTACTGGTCTTGAAGACATGGCCTTAGCCAAAGTACTTATAGATAGGGGTATGAAGATTGGTTATGTTTCTGAAGCTACGGTGTTGCATTTGCATTCAGAATCTTGGCAGCAAGTCCGGCGTCGTTTTGCACGCGAATCATTTGCCTTGAATAGCATACTACCTCGGGTGCATCTAACTTTTATTGATGCTTTACGCTACTACCTAATAAGTTGTTGGTCTGACATTTGTGCAGCTCATGCTGTTGGCAAGCTTTTTTTAAATATTTTAGATATTATTTTCTATAGATTTCATCAATACTTGGGCTCATATATTGGCAATCAAATTCAACGTGATCTCTCTGCTAGAGAAAAAGATGCTTTTTTCTATCCTGATGCTAATAATTTCCATTGGCATCGCCGATGGTTGCGTAGTAACATAAAGTCTTTAAATACTTTATAGCAGTGGGATCTATCTGTATCGTTACCGGTGCTGCTGGCACAATTGGTAAGGCGCTAATCCAATCTTTTTCATCTGCAGGATATCTAACATTAGGCATAGATCTCTGCGATAAGCCTGATAATTTGCATGTAACAAGCTGGCATGTCATGGATTTAGTTAAGTATTCTAATGATAAAAAATACGCTCAAGATGCCAATGTGTTATTAAAGCAAAGCATTGGTAAACATAACCTAAGTGTACTCATTCACAATGCTGCAGTCCAGAGACTTGGGAGCATGCAAAATATTAGTCGAAGTGATTGGGATGAAACTTTCGCAGTAAATCTTACTGCTCCTTTTTTCTTGAGCCAATCTCTTCTGCCCCTCCTAGAAATTGCACAGGGATCAATTATCCACATTGGAAGCATTCATGCCCGGCTTACAAAACCTGGTTTTACCGCCTATTCTACCAGCAAGGCTGCTATAGCCGGGTTGACGCGAGCAATGTGCAATGACTTGGGCCCACGTGTCCGTGTGAATGCTATTGAACCTGCTGCAATACATAGCAAAATGCTTAGTGAAGGTTTTATTAACAACCCGGATGGACTCCGAACATTAGCTTCTTTTCATCCTCAAGGTCGAATTGGCACAGCAAATGAAGTAGCCGCACTTGCCCTAGCTTTAGTTCAATTTGATCTAAAATTTTTAAATGGAGCTTGTATTCCAATGGATGGGGGAATTGGTTCAAGCTTACATGACCCAGAAAATCGGCACTAAAAGATTCTAAAATGAGAAAAAACATGGTAGAAAAACTAAGAATTGTTGCGCTCTTACCCATGAAGGCGCACAGTGAACGTGTCATGGGCAAAAATTTTAAAGATTTTTGCGGCAAACCACTTTTTCGCTGGATTCTTGACACCCTATTAAGCATCAAGGCCATAGACCAAATTATAATCAACACCGATGCGCGTAATTTGCTTGCCTATCATGGTTTAGTAGACACAGATCGCATTTTGATTCGTGATCGCAGTCCGGAAATTTGCGGAGACTTAGTTTCTATGAATCTGGTTTTGGCTGATGACGTGGCAAATACTGATGCAGACATCTATCTCATGACACATACAACTAATCCATTGTTAAAAGCTGATACTATTAGTGATTCACTATATGCTTTTATCAAGGATCGCTTTGCATGCAGAGCGGATTCGCTTTTTACTGTTAACAAGATTCAAAATCGTTTTTATCATTCCGACGGCACTCCTGTAAACCATGACCCTAGCAACCTTGTTCGAACTCAGGATCTAGAACCTTGGTTTGAGGAGAATTCGAATCTATATATTTTCACATCTGATAGTTTTTTAAAAACAAATGCTCGTATCGGCAAATCTCCGATTTTGTATGAAACCTCAAAATATGAGTCTATTGATATTGATACCCCATCTGATTGGGATTTGGCCATTGCAATAGCCCGCCATGTACTTCAGATCTCTTGAATTTTCACCTATGAATTATCGCAATAAAATCCTTGTTACCTGCCCCCCAATGCTGGCTATGATTGATGTCTTTGAACCACTTTTTAGGGAGCACAATTTAGTTGTTTCTGCACCCAATGTTATCCAATCATTATCGGTCGAAGAATTAATAAATTTAGTGCCTAAACATGATGGTTGGATAATTGGCGACGACCCTGCCACTAGCGCTGTATTTGAATCAGGCAAGGCTGGCAGGCTCAGAGCAGCTATCAAATGGGGGATAGGTGTGGATAACATAGATTTTGATGCTTGCAGAGATTTATGTATTCCTTTCACTAACACTCCAAATATGTTTGGTGCTGAGGTAGCAGATATTGCTATGGGTTTTATCATTGCCCTTGCTCGTGAGACTTTTGATATTGATCGTGGTGTACGTGATGGTCGTTGGCCTAAGCCGTGCGGAATCTCCTTGGCTGGAAAGTCCGTTGCCTTAGTTGGCTTTGGCGACATTGGAAGAAATACAGCCAAGAGAATGTTAGCAGCTGATATGCGTGTTGTTGTTTATGATCCCTACGCACAGGACCTTCCTAAACTTTGCTCAGTTCAGTACGCAAAATGGCCAGATAGGCTTGACGAGGCAGACTTTATCGTAATTACTTGTGCTTTAACTACTTCTAGTCGCTACATGTTAAATGCAGAGATATTTGCACAAGCCAGGCCAGGTGTAAGGGTGGTAAATGTTTCTCGAGGTCATATTATTGATGAACGAGCACTTGAGCAGGCGCTCCAATCGGGTATGGTTTATTCTGCCGCATTAGATGTATTTGAAGAGGAGCCACTTCCTCTAGCATCTTACCTTCGAGATCACCCAAGATGTATTTTGGGTTCACATAATGCCAGTAACACCCAGGATGCAGTAAAAAAAACAAGCGAACTTGCTATTAGTTGGATTGCAAAGCAGTTAGCAATTACTTAAACTTTTTATGAATTTTTGCAAGGGTTACTCCCAAATTAATAACTTGTTTATTACAGCCTTTACTTGGCAGCCTCATTTAGACACTTCAATTGAGTTAGCGATTTTATTGCAAAAAGCCTCAAAAGATGTTCATTATTGTTTTATATGGGTTCACAACATAGAAGAAGGGTCGTCCTTGCCTCATTTTTTAAAAAAAATCTGCGCTATAATGCGTCTTGTCAGGATATTGCTAAAGTATAAAATTAGATACTCACTTTATTATGTTGGGCCAAGCATTTTCTTTACTATTCCTAAGTTTAAAGATTTATCCTATCTTGAGTCCTATCGCTTGAAGGAAAAGCCAATCGGCCTGGGCATATTATCCACATTGAGTGATCTTTGTGTTGATAAAATTATTAATTCAGATGATTCCCTAAGGCTCGCTCCCATTTTGCTTAAACGCGCAATTTCTGTTCATGATATTGCAGAGAAGGTAATAAGATCGCTTCAACCTGATTCGCTTTACCAATTTAATCCACGTTTTTCTAATACCAGATCAATTTATTTGGCAGCACAGGGTCTAATTGAAAATATTTATACTTATGAAATTGCTTCTACTCCTAATAAATACTCTCTTGTGAATGGTTCAATTTTTGATGGATCACTTAGAAGCAGGTTAATTAAAAAGCACTGGAGTCATGCTCCCTTAAGCAAATTTGATATTGCTAGATCATTTTTTTCGGATCTCAAACATAACTCTAGTATGTTTTGTGGTTCAGATGAGTTTGATTGTGAACCTTATATTGATAGGAGTAGAATTAATTTACTTTTTTGTCCCTCATCGATTGCGGAGACATATGCTTTAGGGGATCTTTATAATCACGGGCTTTTTGTTTCTCAAGATCATGCATTGAAGACCCTCATCAATCTTTGTTCTAATTCTGACAGTTATAACCTCATCATTAGGGTTCATCCAATCGTAGCTTTAAAATCTGATGAGGAGAAATCCTATTGGTCTAATATAACCGCTACTCCGAATATAAGGATTGTTCAATTTTATTCTCGCGTATCTACTTATGATTTAATGAGAAGGGTTGATCGTCTTATTGTTTATCATTCGACCATTGCTATTGAGGCTTCTTTTGAGGGAATACCCTCAATGGCGCTCGGGAGTCCATGGTGGATTGATCTTAATTGCGTATTTAAACCCTCATGTTTTCTAGATGTTCAGAAGTTCATAGATTTAGATACTAACTTGATCCAAAACCTTGATTATTCAAAAGCACTTTTATATGCTTACTACCTTAAGACATATGGGACTAACTATAACTATATTCGTTGACCTGCAATCGTTTGTAATCTTATTTTATTAAACTTAGCTCCTCAGTCTTGTCCATTTAGTTAAATATCTATTTTTTGTTTTCATGTTATATATAACATTTTCTTCATGGTAAGTTTTGCATTGGTTTGAGTTGTTCGTAAATAATGTCCCTACAAGTTTTAACTGATAAAACTTCCTTGCATTTTTTAAGCATTTTAATTTAGCTATTAATATATAAACTTACAGATTGTGCAACTAGGTTCTAAGTTTTATAGCTTTCATGAAGCACTAAAAAAACTTTTTTAGTGGTTTTTCTCTCTTTTTCCCTTAGTTTCATGAACCTGCTCCTTGCTAAAACGAATATCGCGTCCGTTTTGAACAAATTTAAGTCTATCATGATGTTCCTCAAAGATTACTTAGCCTCATCTCTTGATGACAACTATACATCTAGAGAAACTTCTTATTCATTAATGAGGTCTGCTTATTCACTAGGCAGAGGCAAGAGCTCGCAGGTTTTATCTTACTTGCCACGATTATGCAATATGCCCAGTTTGTGCATTTCTGCAACTACTAGGTGTGTAGCCCAATCTATCAAGTAACAGGGTCTCCATAAAATTATTAATCAATCTGGGCCGGTTAAGTACTTGTGCGAGCGCTTTGTGCGCGATCTTTCTCAATATCCTATTTTTGCACAATCGACTGGTTCCCAATATTCAAACATTAATAAAGCTCTGCTGGATCCCTCCATGACCAGTGCACGCATTCATCACCGCAAAATGGATGTAGCAAGTAGTATTTATACATTCAATTTAATATCTTCTCCTCAAATAGTTGATATTGCGACTTCATACTTGGGGTGTGATCCTTTACTAACTTCTATTGAGAGCTGGTATGTTTTTCCAGTAAGGGGTGAAGATCTTTCCTCTATCTATGATGCTGCTGCTCAAACATACCACTACCATTTAGATTGGATTAAATTTGTCAAGTTCTTTGTTAATTTAACTGATGTCGATGAATCACACGGTCCCTGAGTATATTCGGAACTCCCATAAGCTAAGAAACATTGATTATTACAAAGACTCCAGATTTGAAACGCTCCTGGATAAGCCAGATCTGATCAAAGCGACGGGTCCACCGGGTCTATGTTTATAGCCGATACGCAAGGTATTCACAGAGATGGACACGCCACCAGTTCGTTTCGCCAGGTCTTGCTGGTAGAGTTTGCAATCTCTTCTTTTGGTGCAAAATTTGCTAATAATTCTGATTACCGAGAATGCAGTCAAACAGTGCCATTGGAAAATTTGCCAGCTGAGATGACTAGCCGGTCGCGGTTGCTTCGATTATTCCGAGGAGCTTAATCACTTTTTTCTTCCATAATCTATTTATTAAGGTTAATCTTATTTTTTGAAAGTTTCTTTTTCGTGCTTGGTTGCATAAAATCAAACGGTTTCGCTCGAATCAAAGATTCCCCCATTGGTTCAATTAATGAAAATAAGACTGATCTACCCTCTATATTTACTCGTGAAAAATCTGCAAACTGATGAGTCTGCTCTTCAGGGAAACAGTTACTAATATCTCATTGCTAGCAGGTATAAGCCGTCAAATGCCTTATAACCTGTAGCACATATGGTAACGAGAAGTAAGATTAGTGTTTATTCTCTGTAGTACAATCTTTGTCCTTAACGATGCTGATCTAGGAACCTATTGCAGGGGAAGAAGTCTTACACCTATCAACTTGCCTTGTGGTATCGAGCCGCTAATATCTTGGCCAATGTATGAACGTATAAGAGTAAACTCAAGTAGGTGGACTCAATGCACCGAACATTGAGGATTAATCGGAATTCCATAGTAAAAACATGAAGGGCATCTCAAAAATTCAACCTAGCACTAAAAAAAGGTGCTTTATAATTCATCCTTAACATGCAACAATGATTTCTTCTAATGGGCCAGTATGGTTTCTGGACTTAACAAAGTATTGTTTAGCAGCACGTTAAAAAGCTATTACTTTCTCGTCTATGGGAATTAATTCCGTGGGAGTCATTTCTATCTTTGCATGATAAAGGTTATAATCAGTAGAGCAAGAGCAATGTTGGCCGTTAAAAAATTGTTTCTCTTATTCTATTTAAAATGCTGGTTCTCCAACAATGTTTTAATCTGAGTGATGAGGAGGTTGATTTTCAAGTTAATGACAGGCGTTCGTTTGAGGAATTTGTTGGTTTAGGCGTAATGAATGATATCCTCGACGCAACAACAGTGGCTTTTTTTATAGAGCGTCTGCGTAAGGCGAATGTAATAGACGAGCTTTTTGAAATGTTTGAGGGCTACCTACGAGATCAAGGATTAGAAGCCCGTGGTGGAGAAATCATTGATGCCACACTTGTTCCTATCCCAAAACAGCGCAATAGCCGGGAACAGAATAAAGAGATAAAGGCGAATCGCCTACCAGATGGATGGAATGACAGTCCAAAGCGATTGCAGCAAAAGGAATTGAATGCGCGTTGGATTAAAAAAATTGATATCAATCACTAAGGTTATATGAACAGTATTTGCATTGATGCTGAGCACGGTTTTATAAGATCCTTTGTAGTTGCCCCGCAAATTGTCAACATAATTATGTATGTGCAGATTCTGAATCTTCTGGCGAGCGTTTTAAAGATTTACTTAGCTTTGCTGGATTTGAAAATAGGAACCATGAGAAAGGTTCAAGAAATTACCCTCTAAGTGCAGCTGCAACAGATCGCAAATCTATTAGGTCTCAAATTAGAGCTCGAGTAGAACATGTATTTGATTATTTTGCCACATCAATGGGAGGCAAATTTACAAGAAAAATTGGGATTAATAGGAATAAGGCATGGCGGAGCCTAAAAATCTTACATTTAATTTCTTGCGCTACCTATATCTTTCAAGTAATTCATCGGACAGCATTTAATTAACTTATAAAAATACATAAACTGGCAATTTTATCATTATTAGTGTGTTCTTATGATTAACAATCTCCTCAGAAAACTCATTTTTCATGAACAGTTAAAGTTAGGAAAAGACTTTTTTCGAGGTGCCTTAAATTTAATTAAATTAAAGCGTTGCACGACGGTAATATTGTTTGCAACTACCCTAGTTTTTCAAAGTTGTTCTTTTTATCGTGAATAAAGTGGTCCATACATTTTCTTTTTACTATATACTTCCATTGATTCCCTAACTCCGATAGTAAGATTTTTATTGTGCTTCAGTTTTAACATGTCTTTTCTTTATTCGTTAAGCTTTTATTTAATTTCCAAATCTTACTCTAATTTTTTTATTCAGAGGTAAAGTTTGTCTGATTCCCAAAAAAGTTCATCTCAATTGAACGCACCGGTATTGCTTTTAGTCTTCAACCGACCTCTTACAACAGCAAAAGTTTTTCAAGCAATACGAATTGCCAAGCCCCGTAAACTCTATGTTTCTTCTGATGGTCCACGTCCGGGGGTTGAGTATGAATCTCAACTTGTACTTAATGTACGCAAAATCATTACTTCAGTAGATTGGGATTGTGAATTAAAAACATTATTTAGTGACACTAACCTGGGTTGTAAATATTCTGTGAGCCGAGGTATATCTTGGTTTTTTGAGCATGAGGAGCAAGGCATAATTTTAGAGGATGATACACTTCCTCATCCTGACTTTTTCTTTTTTTGCGAGAATTTATTGTATTTTTATAAGGATAATCCAAGTGTTGCTATGATTACTGGATGTAATTTTCAGAAAGGAAATTCCTTCGGAGATGCCTCATTTTATTTTTCAGTCAATAATCACATTTGGGGCTGGGCATCTTGGCGTCGTGTATGGAGTCAGTACGATGTTGAGATGACATTTTGGCCTGCAATGAAAAGAAGTGAAGAGTGGCGAGCTTTCTTGAACGATAGTATCGAGAGGCGCTATTGGGAAAGAATATTTGATCTCACATTCTCTGGCTTGATTGATACATGGGATTATCAATTTGTTGCATCTATATGGAAAAATCAGGGTCTTACAGCGACTCCCAATGTTAATCTTATCTCCAATATTGGATTTGGTTTGGATGCTACACACACTTTATCCACTGATTCTTTTTTGGCTAACCTTCCGGTGTTTCCGTTGGGCGAGCTCATCTATCCAAGCGAAATAGTTCGAAACTTTCAAGCAGACAAATTTGATTTTGATCATACTTTTGGCGGCAGGAATATGCGAGGATTTTCTGCAGTATTTTATTTTATTTATCGTGTCTTTTTGCGTTTTTTTGCTTTAGAAAAAGTTTGTCGGCTTTGTCTCATGACTTCAATTAGTTACATGTTGAATGCCCCAGCCTTTTTGGCCCTCTTTCGTAAAGTTGCAAAACGAATCGTAAGATTTATTCTTCCAACTGCTTTATCCAAGC
>Ga0247843_1009573_pt1 | contig 10706 bp, 14 predicted proteins | sample LaCruzMarch2017__FD_192420 | JGI IMG/M metagenome (GOLD analysis project Ga0247843, IMG submission 192420) | Freshwater microbial communities from meromictic Lake La Cruz, Castile-La Mancha, Spain - LaCruzMarch2017_8m | ecosystem: Environmental > Aquatic > Freshwater > Lake | place: Spain...
CACTGCATGGATTCCGTGGCCGCCAACACCATCATGATGGCCAAGGGATCAAATACAGCCACGATGATGATAATGACCCAGCGTACTGCCTTTTCCAAGAGGTTGGCATCGGGGTTGTCGCCGTAGATCAAGGCTGCTATATATTTGATTGGGCCAACTTCTGCTTCAACTTTGCGTACTTCAGAGGCTATGGGTGCGCGGACTTCATTGAGTTTAGCGATCTCTGCCTGTGCTCTTCCTATGTCGGCTTGCAGGGTGCCACGCTCCCTGGCTTGATTGCGACGCAGGGCCGCGGCTTTGTCTGCGCCTTTTTCGTCCGATGAACGAGCCATGGTCTGATCCACAGATTCGTCCATTTGTTGTAGGGCCTTGCGAGCAGTTGCGATATTGTCGCGCTGTGTTTTGATCTTTTCATCTACTAGACTTAGTTTGGCCTGTACATCACCAGAAGGAATGGCTTGATCAAGGTGTGCCTTGCTTAGAAATCCAAAGATACCCATGCTGGTCAACAGCATGAGGAAGAACACAGCCGGCACCAGGTAGGCCTTCATGATGGGTCGACATAATCGCCAGTATTGGTGTAGCCACACTGTGATGGCTACTTTGGCTATTTCCAGTGCTCCGCCCATGATAATGATTGGAATCACAGCGGCAGCAAATATTGCAGTTAGACCTATGATGCTGTACCAGGCTGCTATGACGCTGAGACTGAGTGCTATGGATAATATGAGATAACTTAAGAACATAAGAATATTTAGCGGTCTACAAACTTGTGATTTAAACCATGTTTTAGCACAATTTTGAATATCCAGGGCACACTGGGCACATCAAACCATACAGGCACAGCATCTAAACGATGAGATATCTTGGGATTATTATGCCGGAAAACGGTGTTGATGAAATGCATCATACGTTCCATACGGCTGAGTTTTAACTTTCTCAGCACACGCTTTTGGCTGCTAAATCCCTGCCTACCAAATTCTTTCATGGCATCGTGCAAGATATCATACCATTGTGCTGTGCTGGTGATTTCAAAAACAACACGGTGCATAACTCCGGAATCCGTTGATTCTAAGGAGGACAATTCTTCATTACATAATGATTCAGCATTAGCGGTAAGACGACTGTCAGACATAGGTCCTTTCACTGATCCTCTTTTTTGGCGTTACTTTGCTTCACAGGGAAACAATTTCGACATCTGCTGGCGGGAAATCGCAGATACCAAAGCAGTGCTCCAACCTCGTGGACTTACAGATCTTCGCCGCGGAACTCAAACGATACGGGTGTTATACCGCATCTCGCTCCATAATCCAGCCACTGATCCCGGGTATGCTTGACAATACTAACTGTTTTACCACTCGTTGTCAATGTCTTCTGGTGGAATAATCTCACCGCCAAATCTCAATCTAAACAACATGGCCTGTGAAGCATCATCGATGTGTACTATCAAACAGTTCATCAACATGGAAGTTGTTTCTATGGTCCACCCGCGGCCAGTGACCTGTGCAGATCGCCAGGCCAATCTTGGTCCTAAATTTTCCTGCAGCCATTGATAGACCTGTAGAAAACTCACCTTATCCTCGGCAGTCTGATCATTTAACTTGATGGTGGTGTGCATCCTGGAAATCTCATGGTCAGCACTGTGACAAACTTATCCAGTTCTTTTCTGCTGTGGAAATACCACTGATCAAAAGCCATGCGACGTATTTCAGGTTGATTCTCTGTGTTGGCAACTGTCCATTCGATGACTTCCATCCAATCGTAACCACGGTCTTCCTTGCCATAGTCGCGATCTACATAGGCCAATTCGTCCACGATCTGTAGACTATGCCAACGACCCCGGCGACTGTAGCAACATACTATATCTCCCACTATTGTATCCGTCCGCCCCACCGCAGAACATACAGCATGGCGTCAAACTCATCCGTGAAGTAGATGTTCATGATCTCGGCATCAGCATAGTAGTTCCATCTGCGACTGGGCCGGCCAAAGTTTTGCAGCAACCAGTCTGTCATCTGATCCCAGTCACGGCTGGTTTCAAAATCAGGAGATATTACTGTGACCATCTCAACTTGAACAGCGTGGCCTGTATGGGGTCTCGGAATTTGAAATACAGTCTGTCTGCGGGCCAAGCCGATTCTATTTCATAGTTTTCCACGCCCACATTGTTCTGGCACCATTCTACTGCCTTGATCAAACGATCGTGTCCTTGTAGATCAAGATTTACGGAAACCATGTTGGCTTTATCTTGGGAAAAAGAATATTCAACTGTGATTTTCATTGGGTAGCTTCCCGGCACTGATAACTGATCACTCTATAGCCAGCGTTTTGTTGATTCACAAAGTTGGCATAGTCTCCGGCCCAATACAGGCATTCAAAGTAAGATTTGAAATCGCCATCAAGAGTTACGGTAGCAGTAGGAGTCTGCCCCGCAATCATCACAGCCAACAATATCACATACATTATATTTTCTCCCCGGGAACAAAACCACGGAATCGCAGAAATCTCGGAAAACGCAGACTGTATGTACCGTCTTGGTTTTGCGTGATGGCATCTGCTCTTATTTCAACCATGTTACCAATAACTGCATTCCTATCAGCCCATATGTTATTACGAAGGTCATCAGTAAAACCGCTACCGACATTAACGCTGATTTCACGGCCATCGTCCTGACCCTGACACACCAAGGCTCCGAGCCTGCCTTGGTTCTTACCTGTGCCAACTTCGACATCCTGCACCTCCAGTGTGATTTCAATAAAAGGTTTAGATTTCAGCCAAGCAGTGGAGCGCCTACATTCGTACACAGCATCCGGATCCTTGATCATGATACCTTCGTAACCACCTGCTATGGCCTGCTGGTTAATATCACGGAAACGCTGCTGTCCCGCCGCACTGTCCAAGTCCACTAACTCGTGACTCAAGACCTGAACATTGGGCAAGCGATCACGTACTGAGTGATGCCATCCTATCAAGGCCTGGGTGCGTGCCTGCTGTGGTTCTTGTGACTGACCCTGCTGGAATTCTTCCAGTGTGAGTCTATCAAACAGGTGCAACACTGAATCATCGGCCTGCACATCACTTTTACGATGCACTTGCCTCATGAGATCCTGGAATGAACTAGACATAACTTCACCGTCGTACACCCAGGGTTCTGTGAGTGTGCCGGCGATGGATTCAAACTGCTGTCGGATGCGATCGAAGTTCACGAATTCTTTGCCATTGCGGCTGTATTGGTTCACACGACCATCTGGGTGTACGATAGTGACCACACGCACGCCGTCTAGTTTGACCTCCACCATCTTTTCACCTGTGATCTTGCTTTCGTGGTTGGCACCATCGTGCGCCAACTGCACGGCAAACACAGGCACGATCTCTTGCTTGAACAATTGCTGGGCCACATCATTGATGGTTTTTTCTGACACACCACAGCGCAGGTCCTTGATCAAGATACGTCTGTACCAGCCGTTCCACTGTTCTTGGGTGGCCTGGCGCATGGCATCAGCAATGGCATCACGGGCCGCATCACCAGTGAGCGCTCTGGTGGCCAGTTTTCGAGCAAGTTCACAGAACTCTGCCCAGCCCAGTCCCGGGCCTGACTGTTTAGATTCTGCTACTTTTTTCACACCAAAGGTTATCATGGCATCGTAGGCCATACGTGCGCCTTGGGCAAACTCGCCATCTACACCTTGCTGGGTCAACACCTGCTCAACTATGGCCTGCTTGGCCAGTCTGCTGGCGTCTGATTCCAACTGCTCAATGATCTTGTTCATAGTCTAATCACAGTTCCAATTGAGTAGATTAACACAAGACCCACGTTCACTGTGATCATTGCACCGTCACGTATACGACAGGCCCACCATACAAAAACAGCCGAACCAATGTTCAGGAGCCACACATTCCAGGGCTGAATGTCAACGCTGGTCAATACAGCACCGGCCAGGGTCAAAACAGTACCGATCCATTTTAACTGCCAGGTGAAATTCCTGTAGTCTGGTCTAGTAAACATACACAGCCGCCGATCTGGCATCACGTTTGAGGCAAGTGCTTCTTGTCCAATCGTGTCTGGGTCCGCGATATTTCACGCTGATGATTCTGCCTGGACTGCAGAGTCGGATCAGGCGTTTGACCCGAGCCAACTGGTCAAGGGGCACGCCCTTGACCGTGCTGGATTCTGTGGCAGGACTTAGATATCGATCAATCAGTTCACGCTGATCTCGGCTGAGTCCAAAAGTGTATAAGAATTTGTCCATATACATATTATAACAGATCAGCAATTATTGGTCAAACGATAACAAGATGCTGGAAATAAGCATAATGCTGTTCTAGCGTCCAGGTTTCGGGATCAATTGCCGTACCATCGTAGGTCTGATACTGTGCCGTAAAAACTTGACTGTATCTACGGAATGGCCGCCACATATCTGGAGTTTTGGCCGCCCAGCCGGCATCTTTCAGCGCACGATGTTTGGCACGGCTGAGAACCACGGTGGGTGCATTCAAAGCCTGCTCTACTGTGATTCTCTGTGCCAATAAGAGATCACGAATACGAGCCGCAGGTATCAAATGTTCAAAGTCGCATTCCTCATCTGCACCCACTTCGTGATAGTGTGCGCCCATACCATCTCTTTGTTGGATACAGTATTCGTGATATCTGCGAATGTAATTATCAATGTCGTTGCGCATCTCGCGAAGCAATTGCTGATTGTTTTGTACCGCATGATATTCTGTAATCAATCGCAATAGATTCTTCAAACAGTAGTCGGCCACGGTTCGATAGGTTTCGAGTGTACGAGAAGTCTTGCCATATACTGGCGCAATAAAATTGTCGAGAGATTCTTTTAGCATTTTTCGATTGTAAAAAGATTAGGATCTAAGATGACTTCATTGATATATCTGTTTTGATAATGTCGATTATCAACGGTTACTTGGGCATGACATACTTTACATAAACATTCAATATTACTGGCATCGGTGTTTCTTTTGTTACCATCGATGTGATTGATATCGATTTGTCCTGCAGAAGTTATGGTGCTCGTACATCTGAATCCATGATGTCCATCCTTGTTAGAACAACCATGTGATAATTTCCATAAATCAAAAGACGGTTTTCCAACACCTCTGTGATAGGCACAGGCTTGTTTCCATTTATAACTTCTGGTATTGTCTTGTTTGATATATCTTTTATGATAATCAACTATATTGTTGCATCCGGGATAGCTACATCTTGGTGCAAAAAGTTTGTAAGTCATTATTCTGCTCCTTGTGGAAATAAACCCGATGCTATGTTAGCATCCAAAATGCCTACTGTGGAACCTGTGCCATGGAAAGGCAAGTTTATTTTGCCGCCGGCATAGATGTACAGTTCACGTAAAAAATTGCTCATGGCCACCGGTGCAACCCAGCCGGCCCCAGGGTGGCTGTGTTCCCATTGGACCTTGGCCTTGGAGTGTATAAGATGGCTAGATTTGAAAACAGTTTTGCAAGTTTCCAAGATGTCACACATCCAATTGTCAGGCAAACCTACATTGACATTGGTTCCTGCAAGGCGTTGTATTTCCAGCAGGCCTATATATACACCTTGATCAATTTCCTCCTGCAATGGAAAAGTTTCCTTGATAGACTCGAGGATTTTAAACAAGATTTTGCCCGAATCGTCGATCTCGATGCTTTTCTGGGCATACTTAAAATGGCTAAAAAAGTAGTCGTGGTCACCGCGGAGATTATCACTTTGTCTGCTGTTCTTATTCTGCAAATCGATCAAGAGATTGTCAAACTGGTCTTGCATGGTACGGGCATCCACGTTGCGTTTCTCGTGGCTACCATTTTTGTACCTCACCAAGGCATTGCGATGCAAATCCCCCGGGGTCAATCGTTTGACGCCAGTGTCGTTGAGCATTTCAAACGCATAGGATGAGAAGTTTGGATCGTTGGTTTCGACCACAGCACAAGGAATCACGGTATACCCCAACAGGGCCGCGGCCACTGTGCGGTGTTGAGCGTCATACAAGTAAGTCCATTTCTTTCCCACGATGCGGCAAGCAGATCCCGGACTGCAGATACGCGGGTCCCACTTTTTCATGATGTTGATGATGTGTTTGTGTAGCACATCTCGCTGTACCTCATAGTCGATGTAAAGTTCATCGATGGGCACTGTTGTGGATTGGGGAAATTCTAAACCTAGATTTTTTGCTCGATGTCGCCAAGCGTCTAGATCTTTTTGGGTAACATTGTAGTGAGCCTTGAGTTGTTGCTCTACTTCGGTTACCACATCCGTAAGTTTGCGTGTTAGGCGTTTCGCCATGTGATGTTTCCTTTCTAGCGGACTGAGTCCGTCGGTTAATAAACAATATGCCACAACATTGATATAAAGTTAAATGATGTTAGCAATTAGAATAATACTATAGATTACATTTAAGGTCAACCTTGATTAGACCAAAAGTTAGTGCGCACTAACCTAGAATAAACTGCTTGACCCGTCGTCTCGGAATTGGCTTTCTAGTTGCCCCAGAGATAAACGGCTCAAGGCACGATCCAGGCTATCTTTCCTGGCAGCCCGAGATTGATTGCCTGCACTGATCAGCGCATAACGATGATTATCGAGTTCTATTATCATGGCCAGACAAAATCCTGCTGCACGAGTGTATCCGGTCTTGGCCACCACAGTGGTAAACGACTGCGGATCTCTCGCATAGGGATTGGTGGCGCGGCCTATGATCTTTTCGATCCAGGTGCGTTTCTTGGCAGATTTGACTATGGCGATTTCAACTCCGTCTTGGTTTGAAAATTGTTTTATTATATCAAATCGACTGGATCTGTCCAAGATCCGGATCAAATCATCTGCGGTAGATTTGTTTGCACTGCCGATACCAGATGCATCTACGAACACAGTGTTCTTGGCACCAATATTGTCGGCCAGGGTATTCATGGCTGACAAACCCGATTTGTTGCCGCCAGGGTAATGGTGTAACAATGTTTCTGCTGCGAGATTATCTGATGTGACCAACAACAACTGCATCAACTCTCGCCGAGTCAGTGTCATGCCCGGATGTATGCGATTACTGGATTCGCTGCCGCGCACTCGTAGTTTTTGATCCAGGTCCTGGCCCGCATCAATCACCACCATGGCCGTGGCCAGTTTGGTGATGCTGGCTATTGAAATCACCTGATTGGCCTGTTGGCCTTCTACATAGGTTTTACGATCAAGATCATAGATCACCAGTATCTGGCTGTGTGCCGACACTGATGCCAAGCACAGCAGTATAGCTGCCGAAAATTTCCACATCTATTATTTAAGAGTTTAGACCCTAGCAGTGATCAGCAGGTGCCAGCCAAAGTTGCGTTTTAAACAGTTGAAGATTTCTGGGGGCATGGTGTCAAACCAAGGCTCCCGAACATATTGATAATTTTTGTATTCGGGGATTGAATAAGGAAAGATATGATCTTGCCTGATCTGTACCGACTGGAACTGGTTGAATGCTTCGTATACTTCTTCGTGAGTATAAGTTTTGGCCTGAGGACAGCCTGGTTGTGCTTCTGGCTGTTCAAGACCGTCACGTATCAATGCTGCTTTGTAGGAGTTCTCAGCGTACAACATGATACGGGCTTCGCCTCCGGCATTGAGCAATAGATGCAGTTGATCGATGATCAGTTGTGGTGTTTCTGAGTGATGTATCACTCCAAAACTATAGATCAAGTCAAACTTTTGGCCTGCAAATATCTGGCCAATCTCTTCGGCATTGCCTACTAGGAATCGGCCTGCCAATCCTTCCACTGCAAATCTCTGCTGGGCTAACTTCACTGATTCGTCTGATAAATCAAAACCTGTGTAGTCGGCACCTGCACGGGCAAACTCAGCAGCATCGGTGCCTATGCCTACACCAATTTCAAGCACACTTTTGCCTGAACAATTGTCAAATCCAGCAAATTGTGGAATATGCGGTTCTACAAAATATCTACGTTGAGTGACTTCTTGGTAGTACTCTAGTGTGCCCACGGGCTGTGTGCTGTGCCTGATGTTGCAGGGTCGGCGATTCCAGTATTCGCGGATGTTGGCCAGTGTGGCTTCTGCGGCGGGAGTACTTAACTCGTGTTTGATTTCTTCTGTGATCATCGGATTTGTCCTGTGTGTCTTGCCAAGCGCTCGCGCCAGGTCATTAGATCGCGCTGACGATCAGGGTGTGCATAGTCCACAGGATTGGTAGGATCTTTGCCATCTGCAGAGTAACTGGTCTCTCGATAGGTTTCGTCGTTGTTGCCGCCAGTGATGTCAGCACGATTGTGATATACATCCACGCGGATATTCAGCATACGAGTCAGTGGTGCGGTAACATTGTATATCCACCAATCCGAATGTACCACTGGAGAAATCTCTCGAAACAGTTTGACCCAGCCCTGTGGTATGATAGGAAACAATGCAAATGGATGCTGATGATTGATGCACTGCATACGCAGGCATCCAAAATAGTCAGGATACTTTACCACTTCCCGATCCCAGGCATTGGTCAGCATGACCGCATCGTCGTTCCAGAACATGATCCAATCACCAGTGGCGTGGCTGCCTAGCAGATTTACATAGCGATGCAGTTGGGTATATCCATAGCGCTCACTTTCAAAAATCTGCAGTGTCACGCAGGGCCAATATCTGTTAAGATCGGGCCAGACCTTGGCAAAGAAATTTCTGCTTTCGTCGTCATCGCGATCATATGCTATGAGTACTTCTAGTTCGCCGTCACCGGAGAAGTTGTTACAAATGCTGGTAAGGCTAGTGACCAAGGCCCGCGCACGCTTGCGTGTGGGCAGTATCACTGAGATTTTTTGTGTTTTCATACTATTATGTAGCGGGCTTGTTGAACTTGAGATAATTTATGGCAACGGTATACCTTGGCTATCTACTTCGATCCAACTGTAGTCGCCTAGCCATTTGACTCTGGCTAGATATTGATAATGATCTGGTGCGCTGGCGTGCCAGTCGTTGGGTCCCAGCATACTCAATCGTAAGGTATTCTGTGACCTGTCCTGCAGCAACCAATAGCATTGATTGTGATAAATCTGGAAATCGTAACGGGCCGAATGCACCCAATCTGTGACATCTAGCCTGCGTTTGATGCCAGCGGCCTGCTGTTGTAGCACCGAAACCAGTTGCATGATGCGATCGTACTCTTGTTGTGCGTGCAGCCTGGCCACATTCAGCATGATATCTTTCTGCTGAGTAACTGGCACCAGATCAAATGCCGGTGCGCCAACTTCTGTGGGATAAGGTGTTACGTTGCGATTGATGAATGACACCAGGCTGTTGCCGGTCTGCATATCAAAACTGTCACGACCCTTGGCTGAATTATTCTTGTCCAATTTTGGTATCTGCTGCCAGACCCAGCATGGGACGGTGATCGTATCGGTAGTCTTTGTATTTGCCTCGGGCATCCACATAGTGTAGAAAGGCCTGTACGTGTTCACGGCCTTGATACTGTTCGCGCCAGTGTTCTAAATCAGTACCGTGATAAATCAACATATCACCTGGTTCCATGGTCACCGCTGAGGTTTTGCCAGCATAGTTTTTGATATAGATAGGATAAGGATCTTTAGCATCGTAGTCAATACAGGCTGTGGTGCTGTACTGGCAACTGGGACGATCCCGGTGTATTTTCATGTCTGCCCCTGCATACATGATTCTAGCATAGGTATAGCAAGGATGCAGTTTTTTGCCAATCACCACTTCCATAGCGGGCTGTAGTTCTACCATGAGTGCTTCAAATGCGTAAAAACCATAGTGCGGGAAACTGAAAGGCACTTGATCGTCCTCAAATGCTCGAACGTTTTCCAAAGGCACGTTGCGATAAAAATGGCTGCATCTGCGATGCATCCTGAATTGTTCAGCCAGAACTCGGCGGGTCTGTGGTTCGATTATGCCACGTGCTACCGCATACCCTTTGGTTACAAAATCTTCATGTAGTTTTTGTAATTTACGATCGAGAGCAGATACAACCTTTGCGACAGTTTCTACAGTTTTAACTTTTTTTATTGTTTTACTTTTCATAATTGTCTTTCTTTGGTATGGCGGAGAGCCAGGGAGTCGAACCCTGTGACCGTATTACTACGGTCTACGGATTAGCAATCCGCTGCATTACCATCCTGCCCGCTCTCCAAATCAAAAATTGGGTGATGTGTTGGCAGAGTTAATTTCCATTCCTCTTCGTGTCTTATTCTATGACAATTCGCACACAAAAGATCACACTTGGTTAATTCTTTAAGAAGATTTTTCCAGTTTGATGTTTTGTGATGTCCCCAACTCCATTCCTTTTCATTTGGGTCTTTGTGATGAAAATCAAAAATCCAAGAACTGCCTGTAATACCACAATCTACACATTTGCCACCTAAATGTTCAACAGCCTTGGCCTTCATTAATCTTTTGTACTGGTGAACTTCCATGGTATGACATTTTTTACATTTGCTCTTTGCATTATTACAACGATAAAAGTTTTCTGAGGCAGTCTCGCCGCATCTTTTACATAGGTATTTTGACATATCTTAAACTCCTTAAGTTTAAGATATTTACCCATATTATCATCAAATGGCCTCTCGGTCAACTCTCCTTTGTTAATAATTATTCGTTAAAGTGGGGTGATTTTTTTATTTAGATCACTTGGCCCACTGTTGGGCATTGGGGGGCATAAATACACCTAATACCAGGTAATAAATCATGATCATAACCG
>Ga0247843_1009574_pt1 | contig 10705 bp, 8 predicted proteins | sample LaCruzMarch2017__FD_192420 | JGI IMG/M metagenome (GOLD analysis project Ga0247843, IMG submission 192420) | Freshwater microbial communities from meromictic Lake La Cruz, Castile-La Mancha, Spain - LaCruzMarch2017_8m | ecosystem: Environmental > Aquatic > Freshwater > Lake | place: Spain...
CGGCACATTTTACGAACTCCCTGCGGAAAATGCGGGCGGCATCGCCAAGGTTCGGCCCGTGGCCACCCATGGTTTGCGCATTCAGGATTACTGTTCCTATCGCGGTCTGCTGGTCATGACTGGCATCGATGGCGGCAAAAATAATCCCCGCATCGTCAGGTCGAGTGATGGACAAGCCGCTGTCTGGCTCGGTGTGGCGGATGATCTCTGGCAACTCGGCAAGCCACGCGGGAAGGGCGGTCCTTGGATGAAATCACAAGTTCGCGCCGGTATTCCCTCCGATCCCTTTTTGATGACCGGCTTCGATCGAAAGCAGTTGGACCTCTCGAATGAGGGCAACAAAGAGACGACCATCACGCTCGAAGCCGATGTGACTGGCGACGGTCATTGGGCACTGGTCAAAAAATTCCAGCTCAAACCCGGCGAGAGCCTACAGCACAGCTTCCCGGCATGGTTCCAAGCCTGCTGGGCTCGCTTGGTTTCCTCCAACGACACGGTGGCCACGGCACAATTCACCTATGAGTAAAATCCTCCTCGCGCTTGCGCTCACATCCATTGCCGCATTTGCAAATCCTACCCCGATTGATCCGAGTGTTTACAAAAGATCCATCCGCGTCGCGTGCGTCGGCGACAGCATCACTCAAGGCGCGAAGTTGGCCAAGGGAATGACCTATCCCGAGCAACTCCAAAAAATGCTCGGCTCTGCGTGGATTGTAAAAAACTTCGGGAAAAGTGGGCGCACGCTCCTGAAGCAAGGCGACCATCCCTACTGGAACGAGTCAGTCTACCACGACGCCCTCCAATTTGCGCCGGATGTCGTGATTATCAAACTCGGCACGAACGACACCAAACCGCAAAACTGGAAACACATTGCTGATTTCAAGAATGATTACCGGGCTTTGGTGGAGTCATTCCGTTCACTCCCGGGCAAGCCCCGCATTTACATTTGCACGCCATGTCCCGTCGTGGGCTCAGGCGCTTTTACTATCAGCAACGCGGGCATCATCGAGGAAGTCGTTTGGATCAAAGAACTCGCCGCTGAACTCAATGTGGGGCTCGTTGACATGAACGCCGCCTTCGCAGGCAAATCGGAATTACTCCCCGATAAAGTTCATCCCAATGAAGAAGGAGCCACCCTTTTGGCCAGCACGGCTTATTCCGCGCTGACTGGAAAAGAACCAGCCCTCAAGGACACCACAGATCGCTTGGGTTGGTGGCGCGAAGCCCGCTTCGGAATGTTTATCCACTGGGGCGTCTACTCCGCGCTGGCGGGCGAGTGGAAAGGCCAAAAGGTCGAGGGCTACGCCGAGCACATCCAACGCATCGCAAAAATCAAGCGCGACACCTACCTCGAGGAGGTCGTGAAGCCCTTCAATCCCACCTCCTTCGATGCCGACGAGTGGGTGCGCGCGGCGAAGGAAACCGGCATGGGCTACATCATCATCACCGCCATGCACCACGACGGCGTGGCAATGTTCGATTCCAAAGTCGATGACTACAATGTGGTTCAAAGCTCCGCATTCGGCCGCGACCCGCTGCGCGAACTCAAAGCCGCCTGCGACAAACACGGCATCAAGCTGGGTGTCTATTACTCCCACGCCGTCGACTGGTCGCTCTCCGGCGATCCGCGTTTTCCTGAGGCCAACGGCCCCGAGCGCCGCAAGGCGTGCGTGGAACGCAAAGCTCTCCCGCAAATGCTGGAGCTCATCCGCAATTACCAACCCGCGATCCTCTGGGGGGACACACCGCACCACAACCCACAGGAACTGAACCTCCAAATCCTCGCCGCCCTGCGCAAAGAAGATCCCAATTTGATCCTCAACGGCCGCATCGCAGGTTCCGCCCACGGGGATTACCACACCACCACCGACCGTCCCGCCGAATTCGGACCCATGACCGCCCCCGAGGAGCAGGACTGGGAAGCGATCCCCACGACAAATGAATCCTACGGCTACCACGCCCACGACAAATCCCACAAAACGCCCGGACACTTCATCCAACTCCTCGCCAAAGCCGCCGCCCGTAGCGGAAACCTCCTACTGAACATCGGCCCGAAAGGTGACGGCACCTTCGCCTCCGAAGACCGCGAAATCCTCGACGCCATCGCCAAATGGTGGAAGGTCAATGGCAACTCCATTCGCGGCACCGAACGCACCCCGCTCGCACCGCAGAGTTGGGGCGAATCCACACTCAAAGGAAACGATCTCTACCTCCATGTCTTCGATTGGCCGAAGGATGGGAAACTGCTCGTCGGCGGGCTGGATGCCGAAGTCTCCAGCGCCTCACTTCTCGCCGATCCAAAGACTCCCCTTCCTGTCGAGAGCATCGGCCCCGATGTTCAAATCACCCTTCCCACATCAGCCCCCGACACAGCCGACAGCGTCATTGCGGTTCACTGCAAAACCCGCCCAAAAGGCGAACCCTCACGACTCCTGCACACGAACACCGCCAATACGCTGAGCGTCTTCTCCGCCGAGCTTCTCGGCCCGGTGGACCGCAAAGGCTGGAGCCTCGGCAAAGGCACCTCGATCACCTCGCATGCGAAGGGCTGGAAAACCAAAGACTGTGCCGTGCGCTGGAAAACCCGCCTGACCCGCCCAGGCAGATTCCAAGTCACCGTCCACTACGACGCGCCAGAAGCGGACAAAGCCAAAATCGAAACTGACGGCGGCGCCGTTGCCGCCAAGAGCCAACAAACCTTCGGCGGCACATTCACCGTCTTGATCGGAAATCAAACGCTCAAAGGCGAAGTGCGCCAACAAGGCATGGCTGTTGCCCTCGACCTCGGCAAAATCACCCTCGACCCCGGCAACTATGACATTGCCATCCAAGCCGACGAAATCACCGGCAAGGAACTCATGCTCCTGAAAAACCTCACACTCCTTCCTCTTCGATGAAACCTTCCTTTTCCCATTTCCCATTTTTGAATAGCGGCCTTCTTCTGGCCGCGTGCCTCCTCGGCGCATCCGCCGCACTCCAAGCAGCTCCCGCAAAGGCAAAGCCAAACATCGTCTTCATCATCGCCGACGACCTCGGCTGGGCGGACCTCGGCTGCTATGGGAGCACTTTTTACGAGACGCCGAATCTAGACCGCCTGGCGAAGCAGGGCATGCGTTTCACCGCTGCCTACGCTGCCGCGCCGGTCTGCTCCCCCACCCGTGCCAGCATCCTGACTGGCAAATCTCCAGCCCGCCTGCGCATCACGGATTGGCTGCCCGGCCGCAAGGACAAGCCGGAACAGCGGCTCAGGCGCTTGGAAATCCAACCCTTCCTGCCGCTCGAAGAAATCACCGTCGCCGAGGCGTTGAAAGCCGGCGGCTACAAAACCGCATTCTTCGGAAAATGGCACCTCGGCGAGTCGCCGGAGCATTGGCCCGAGCACCAAGGCTTCGACCTCAACCTCGGCGGCTGCGGCAAGGGCACGCCTCCATCCTATTTCAGCCCGTATCAACTCCCGAACCTGCCCGACGGGCCGGAAGGGGAATACCTCACCGACCGGCTCACCAGCGAGGCGATCCGCTTCATCGAGCAGAACCGCGACAAGCCGTTCCTCGTCTACCTCTCGCACTACGCCGTCCACAACCCGCTCCAAGCCAAACCCGCTTTGCTCGAAAAATACAAAGCCAAAGCCGCCAATCTCCCCACCGGCGAATCCCCTGAGTTCCTCGACGACAACGACCGCCCCGTGAAGCAGGTTCAAAACAACCCTGCCTACGCTGCGATGGTCGAGAACCTCGATGAAAATATCGGCCGCCTCCTCGACAAACTCGCCGAGCTGAAACTCAACGAAAACACCATCGTCCTTTTCACCTCCGACAACGGCGGCCTCTCCACCGCCGAGGGTTCGCCCACCTCGAACCTACCCCTGCGCGCCGGCAAAGGCTGGCCCTACGAAGGCGGAGTGCGCGAGCCTCTCCTGATCAAGTGGCCCGGCACCACCCGCCCCGGCAGCGTTTACTCCAAAGCTGTGGCGTCCCCGGATTTTTTCCCCACACTCCTCGCCATGGCCGGCCTGCCGCCGTTCCCCCACCAACACCTCGACGGCACCAGCCTCGTGCCCGAACTCCAAGGCGCCGATTCGCCCGAGCGCCCGATTTTCTGGCACTACCCGCACTACAGCAACCAAGGCGGATCGCCCTACGGGGCCGTGCGCTTGGGCGATTTCAAACTCATCGAGTGGTATGAGGACAAGCGCGTGGAACTCTACGACCTCCGAAACGACCTCGGCGAAAAACACAACATCGCCGACACAATGCCGGAAAAAACCGCCGCACTCCTTGCCCAGTTGCACGATTGGCGCAAGAGCGTCAACGCCCAGATGCCCACCGACAATCCGCTCAAAGCCAAGCTCGGCGAGCCTCTCCGGGACGGCGGTTTCCGGCGCGAGGGATTCCACCTCTGGGACCCCTCGATCATCAAAGTCGGCGACACCTACCACATGTTCGCCTCCTGCTGGCCGAGTGAAAATTTCCACCTCTGGAAATCCAGTTACATCGTCCGCGCCACATCGAAAAACCTCCTCGGACCCTACTCCTTCGCCGGCGAGGTCTTTCGTCCGCGCCCCGGGGATTTTTTTGATTCGGATGGTTGCCACAACCCGAAGATCGCCGTCCACGACGGAAAATATTACCTCTACCACCTCGGCATCCCAGCTTGGAAAAGCGGCGTGGCGATGAGCGATTCGGTCGAGGGACCCTGGGAACGCCGCAAGGATTGGTGCATCCCCGCAAACAACCCGGGGCTTTGGATCCACAAGGACGGCTCCGTTTACGGCGTCGGCAAAGTGAAAGTAGAGAACCCCCAATTCCCCGGCAGCAAGGAATTTGACGAACTCCTGCACCACATCCACGCCTTCCGCGCCGACTCCATTTTCGGACCCTACACCATGCTGCACAAGGGCAGCGAAAACGCCCTCCCTGCCGGTTTCCAAAACGAAGACCCCTGCCTCTGGCATGACGGCGAGCGCTACCACATGCTGCTCACCGACCTCCACGGCTTCGCCACCGGGTTCCACAAAAGCTTCGCCTACTACACCTCCAAGGACGGCCTCTCCTACGAGTTGGTTTCAAAAGACCCACTCTTCACCAACCAAATCCCCATCCGCTTCGCCGACGACAGCAAGGAGAAATTTCTCCGCATCGAGCGGCCAAATATCGTCCTCGACGAACAAGGCGCCGTCATCGCCGTGCTCGCCGCCTGCACACCCGAAAATCAAAAAGACGGCTCCCGCATCCTCGTCTTCCCAGTAGATCGATTTGGAAAGTAGCCCGCTTGATCAGCGCTTGAGTCTCCTATTCGCAGAATGACCAAATTCAGACAACCAACGGGCTCAGCACCGAAACGCCCGGCAGGTTCAGCGCATGCGTGTAGATCATCGTCGTGCTCACATCGCTGTGGCCAAGTAGCTCCTGCACCGTGCGGATATCGGCTCCGCCCTCCAGCAAGTGCGTGGCAAACGAATGCCGCGCGTGTGCGCCGTGATTTTTTTGCGATTCCCGCAGGCCGCACTGCCACGCCCAGCGCTTTGCCTACACCATTGTCGTGCACATGGTGCCGCCGCTGCACCCCGCTTCGAGTATCTTTGCCAATGCTCTTGGACGGAAAAACCCACTACCTCTCCCAGCGCCCACCCACCTGTTGGATAACCAGAAGGATGATCTTTGCCTTGCTGACACCCTGCTCGCTGCGCCCTTTCGATCTTCTGGAGGGCGATGCTCCGTCGGCGCCCACTTTTGCGGCGGAGCCGCACCTTTTTGCTTTTAGAAAATTAGAGTTCGGCAGCGAAAGATTCGATATCCGCGCAGCGGATGGCAGCGCGCAGGAGTTTCGTGAGTTTTGCTGGATCATTGATGTTTCCAATCTCCTCGCGAAGACCTTCGGGAATTGAAACGAAGCGAATGTCCAGTGCTTCCACGATGTCCTGCTGCTTGGATGCAATGAGGCCTTCTTGGCGACCTTCTTGGCGACCTTCTTGGTGGCCTTCTTGGCGGAATTGTTCGGCGAGTGAACGAGTTTCTTCGCGGCCTTCTTGGCGGAATTGTTCGGCGAGTGACATGGCGTTTTTACTGAGTTTTGGATTGGTCAGTGTTTTCAGTTTCCTGCGAAAGGCGGGCTTGTCAAGGTCTCGGTCCAGAATGTAGCGCATGAGCATCTCGAAAGAGACGGATGACAACTGGATGAGTAGCGATTCATCCCAGACTGGGTCGTCCAGAAGCGCTTCGAGTTTTTCGGCTTTCAGGGCGCGCAGGGTGAGAATTCCCATCGGCGTGCCGAGGATTTTGTCGAACGGCATTCGGCAAAGTTCCAGCAGTTGGAACTCGAAGTTGGGAATGTGCTTTTGCATTTCCTCTCCTGCGCCATCGGGAACGCCTATGAGGTCGGCGAAGCGGGTGGAAGTTTTCCAAGGTTTGTTGTCCTGCGCGAGGACGAGAGGAAGGATGGGCGGGAGTTTCGCGGTGCCAGGATCGTTGCGGAGGTGGTCGTTCCAGATGCGAATCATGTAGGTGAGCAGACGCAATCCGATGAAGGGGTCTTCTTCGTTTTGATGCTCAAAGAGGACGTAAAGGAAGGCCGTTTGGTTGTTGATTTGCGCCGTGAAAAGAAGGTCGCTCGAGGTCGCGGCGAACTCGGGGTCGATAAAACTGCCGCTGACCAAGTTCAGCGTAGTCCAATCGATGCAGCTGGTGAGTTGGAGCGGGAGGTGAGCTTGCAGAAAGGCGCGGGCGTTGTCGGGGTCCGAAAAAGTCGACTTGACCAGCTTGTCGTGGGGTTGGTGAAGAGGACTCTCGGGCATGGAGGCAAATCAAAAAGCGGAAAGGGAAATGTGGAAAGCGGGAAATGGGATTTTTTTGCACCATGGCGCGGTAGCGCCCCTTCGATCTTCTGGAGGGCGATGCTCCGTCGGCGCCCACTTTTGCGGCGGAGTTGCCGTTGTTTTGAAACAAAATACCTTGGAGACAGCGCTGCTCTGCCGGTGTAAAGTTTGTTCTGTAATTGGGTTCTTCGCGACCTGAGCGCCCCTTCCGGGGGCGGCAGAGCGCAGCCGGCCCCGGAAGGGGCTTGCGCGAAGTTCGCCGGGGGCTGGCCAGTGTGGTTTCCTGTTGGGGTGCAGCAAACACAACCAACAAAAACACACACATGACCAACCAAATTGATACTCAACTTCTGACAACCGTTTTGCAACTCCTCACCACCGAATGTTCCTCCGGCTTTGCCGAGGGCCTGCGCCTGCTCGTCAACGAGGCCATGGTCCAGGAACGCTCCGCCGTCCTGCAAGCCCGCCCCTACGAGCGTTGCGAGGATCGCCTGGGGCGTGCCAATGGATTCAAACCCAAAACCCTCGCCTCCCGTGTCGGCCCCCTCCTGCTCAGTATTCCTCAGGTCCGCGACGGCGTGGATTTTTATCCCAGCGCTCTCGAAAAAGGAGCCCGCAGCGAAAAAGCCCTCCTGCTCGCCCTCGCCGAGATGTATGTCCAAGGGGTTTGATTCGCTTGCGCTCACCCCTTCGGGGCTGCCTGCGGCAGTCTATCTCCGCTACGCTTCGGTTCCACCCGCAAAGTCACCAAAATCGTCGAGGAACTCTGCGGCCATTCCGTCAGCTCTACCCAAGTCAGCGCCTGCGCCGCCAAGCTCGATCTCGAACTCCAATCCTGGCGTGATCGCCCTCTGGGAAGCTATCCCTACATGATCCTGGACGCCAGATACGAAAAAGTCCGCCAAGGCGGGCAACTTCTGAGAAAGGGGTCAGTCAAAGATTCGTGACTTATTTTATGCCAAATCAGCGTTGTGTATATAAAAAAGTGTCACGAATTTTTGACTGACCCCGTTCCCCGAGGGATTCGAGGGTGTAGAGCTGGGCGTCGAGGAGGGTGGTGGCGATGAGGCAGCTTGTCGTCCGGAAACCTTTGGCGGCGAATTGGATTTTGACGACTCGGACGGTGAGGGTGTCGGGGAGGGAGGCGAACTCTTCTTCGCTGAGGCCTGTGGGTGGGGTGGCGGGTTTGGTCCAGAGAAAGGGGTCAGTCAAAAATTCGTGACTGATTTTATGCCAAATCAGCGTTGTGTATATAAAAAAGTGTCACGAATTTTTGACTGACCCCGTTCCCGAGAGGGGCTTGATGGCAGGAAAATCTCGACCCAGACAAGGGGTATCTGCCGGCGGGCTGAACACCATGCGATCCTGCACAATAGCAACGCCCCCCTCCCCTTCTGGTTTACTCCGCGCAAGCGGGCAGGCTCTGCCCGTCCAGCGGACTCCGCAAATAGGTCTTGAGTGACGAAGCACGATGAGACTACATTTGCGCATTTATGACGCCTGAACCTATTCAGGTTTATTTGGTTGACCTTGGCATGGCGACATCGATGCCAAAAAATAGTTCCAATCTTATTTTTAGTCTGGCATCCGATGACCGCCTGTCCCTCTCATTTCCCAGACTCGAATGAGAGATATTCCGCGCAATAATATGCCCTCAAGACGAATCGTTATTGCCGGGGGATGTGCTCTCGCTTTTGGAGCCGCCTTCGCGAATACAGGATTGGTCTTGCGCACAGGCACTTCAGTCAGCCATCTCACTGGAGATATAGCCAGACTGACCATCTCCTTGGCCGGATGGTCTCCCGAGATTCTTCCTGAAATCTATCGCGTCGCAGCGGCTGCCACATGCTTCTTTCTAGGTGCTACTCTGGCGGGTGTATTAATTCATCATCCGGTATTAGATGTTTCTCGCCCTTACGGTAGAACGATAACAGGAATCGGAATTTTGTTTCTCGTGTCTTCATTATACGCCGATAAAAATCCTGTCTTAGGGATCGGACTGGCCGCCTTCGGATGCGGAATCCAGAATGCTTTGGCCAGTCACTATCGAGGGATTGTTTTGCGAACAACCCATTTGACTGAAATGTTTACAGACTTCGGTATCACGCTCGGAATGCGACTTCGTGGCCATGATGTTCCAGGGTGGAAGATTGCTGTGCCAGCACTCTTGATTGCTTCATTCTTTATCGGCGGTGTGGCCGGAGCGTTAACTTTTTACTCAGGATACGATGCCATCCTCGTGGCTGGTGTATCCTATTCCCTAGCTGGTATCGGCTGGAGCATTGCAAAGCATATTTTGTGTCGAGAATAAAACAGCCAAACCATCCAGAGTGGGCGGAGGGCAATAAACGAGTCCTCCACCTGTAGCAGGCTCCAGCTCGCAAAGAGGGTTCACGCATCCTCGTCTTTCCCGTGGCTCGATTTGGCGCGCATCCCCCCCCGCAAAAGGCTCCAGCTCCTCCTCGACCGTCAGAGACAGCCGCTACAGCAGGATTCCAAAAGCATTCCGCTCTTGGTCTTATATTGTATTTGGGGCAATAGGGATCTTGGAAGATCGCTCGTTTCCGGCCTCCAACGGTCTGAGAATTATTCGCAAGAGGTCTTTCCTCTTAGCGCGCACCTATGGATGCAGTCTCAGGCAAACGCTACTGCGAAAATCCCGAGGTCGGTCTGTTTTGAAGAGGTGGCCTTACCTTTGTGCCACAAAGCGAATGAAATTCCACCGCTCCACCGCGCGGCGGTTGCCGTTTGCACTGGTGTATTCAAATACGCCCCCTTGTCTGGCTAGGACATTGATCCTCTGGTCCTTCGCCACGCCGTGGCGCAGCCCCTGGAAGTATAAAACCTTCGTTCCCGGAACAGCTATTAAGGGCACATGTCCGCCCCCCCCACCGATACTTTGGAGGTAACTTACAGGCCCCGAGACATATTCCATCTCTAGAGCAATCGTCCCCTCAGCGGTGACAGAGAGGACTTGGGCTTCGCAAATCTTGAGTTTCCCCTTTGTGGGAGCTTCGTCCAAGGGCGGTGGATAGCCTCTGGATGCGGGACCATCGACTTTGGAGGCCAATGCGGAGACCAGAGAGTCAGAGATTGGAAGTGTCAATGTTGGGTTGTCACCAACCAAACGATCACATTGGCTTTGCAGTTTTTTGAGGCGCGCGAGGACTGCAGCGACATCGCGGTCGATCTCGTTCTCCAGGTTATATCGACGCAATTCTATGCGCCGGCTGAAGGATTCTTCTGTATCCATAAGACCTTTTTCCATAAGCGCAAGCTTGAGCAATTTCGATATTGACTTGATTAACTTCGAGCGCAATTCACGAACTTCCGAAAAGACCGAGCGGAGTGAGGCGGAAATCTCGGAACTGTCCCGCAAGCCCTTGGATAATTGCAGGGATTTTTCATAGAGCGCCAAATCCTCGAGGGCGATTTCCTCCGGGACCATGTCCCGAATCGAAAACTCAACGCTGCAGAGGTAGTTGGAAACACCCTTGGCGACCTTTGAAAAAGGAATGCGCTCTTCTGGCACGGGTTTTGAGGCAGGTGTGGAAAATGTGTAGCGACTCGATGGTTCGAATCGAAAAAGGTGGGAAAACAAAAACAGGACCCCGGCGGCGAGAAGCAGGAGGAGAAAGAGTTTTTTCATGTTGGTTTTGATTAGCGGGGTCAGGGAGTTTCGGGTTTGTAGCTCAAAACGAGGCCGCAGGAGGCGACGGCGCGGTCGGCGGCCTCCTCGAATGTCGGGGGTGAGATTGACTGTTCGCTGGTTTTTTCCGGGAGGAAATCCTGAAGGAATTCGGCGAGTTTGGCGCTTGTGACGGCGTATCCGACATGGCCCGCGCCTTGGAGGAACAATTTGGAGACGACAATTCCGAGAATGTGGCCTTC
>Ga0247843_1009576_pt1 | contig 10704 bp, 9 predicted proteins | sample LaCruzMarch2017__FD_192420 | JGI IMG/M metagenome (GOLD analysis project Ga0247843, IMG submission 192420) | Freshwater microbial communities from meromictic Lake La Cruz, Castile-La Mancha, Spain - LaCruzMarch2017_8m | ecosystem: Environmental > Aquatic > Freshwater > Lake | place: Spain...
CTGACATAGGCATTGCGCAAAATAATTTTTCGTACGGGAACTTGAAAATCCGGTGGCCAAGCATTTTTTTTGGCCACTGCGTCAGGGGATTTTTTTTGTTTGATTAAGTTAGGCAGACTTTCCAGGTCATCGATCTCAAGGCGCGTGTTGTTGGCTTCGAAGGAAGCAAGTTGAGGTCGCCCGATCAAGATGGACCAGATCGACAATGTGACACGAATGTGCGCCGCAGCAAGCATCTTCCTGTTGGCTACACTGAGGTCATCACGCGAAACATCGGTTCGCGCAACCTCCAGTCCGTATAGATCCAGGGCAGGCGGAAACAAATGGACCCGCATCACCCGGTAGTCAACAGACAGATTGGTTGATTCACTTAAAATTTTGGCGACGGTGTTCCGTATCAGACGGTGGCTGTATGGATTATCAACCACCAGGTTAATCAGATACATCGCAGCCAAAAGCATGACTGCAAGGATGAAAACTTTCTGCTGGCGCCTGCTGACAATCACCGCTGTACATAATCCTGTTCAGATTGGTTTTAAAAGATCCATCAATCCTGGCATTCCCTTTTGTGTATTCGGTACGGCAGCCGATGCAGCCTTGGCGCTTTCTTGCCCCAAGGCTGAAGCAACATGTTGTACCTCCACTTGACGGGAGCCAGCCATGAACGCCTCGATCATTGCTCTTTCAGCCAACTTACCGAGTCTGGTTAAATTTTGTCCTGAGGCCGATATCGCACGCTGGATTGCCGCACGGGAAAAAAATGATCTGGCCAGGTTTTCATTACACCCGGCAAGAATCAGCCGGTTTTCGATCCATCGGGCCTGATCTGCCTCAGAAGGTGCGGACAAGGGTATCCGCATCGCCCTTGCATCGAGAGATTTTGGCCACGACGAAACAATCTGGTGCAGTCCGTCTTCATGACCGAAGAGAAAAAATTGAACGACGCCATCGATTAACTCTCCCTGCCTGATGACAGCCAGGATATACGCAGCCCATGGTTCGCCAGACAATAAACCGGCATTGTCGAAAATTAGTGCCAGGCGCTTTTGCTGGTTCCTCAGGACGTCGAAGACGGGAGCCAGCGCGATCAATTGGCCTCGCACAGGACCGTTAAGAGCAGCCGGGTCTGCCATGGCAACACCCAGTTTCGATCTACCAAAATCGGCGATGCGAGAGGTCAGGGCTGACGGATCTGTTCCTGCCGCACCGGGCGCAAGGAGCATTGCATGGTGGGTCGATTCCGGAAGGCTGTCATATAACCATCTTGCCAGCAGTGTTGACCCGGCGCCGTCACGTCCGCCGACGCTTACCACCGGCGCGCCCTCTTGCGCTGCAATTAGCACACGGGTGGCTGTGGATCGCTGGTTCTCAAGCAGCAAGTGAGCCGGCACATCAACGCGACCAAAAAAAGGCGAATGCCGCACTCCCCAAAATGTGGCGAACCCAGACGGTGAATGGTCAGGAATTTGGGCATCTGGCTCAGAAAAATGGTTGTCTATCATTTCGCCTCCACCCAGGCAGCCTTCAATGCATTAAATCGGCCTGACTGTTTCGCGAGAAGTTTATCGGCCTGATCAAGGCGTCCGACGGAGCAGTATAATTTGGCCAGGGAAAAACTGGTCTGCTCGGGCATGTAATTGAGACGCATCAGCTGGTTGAGAACAACGATGGCGTCTTCCATCTCGCCCAGCAGAAGATGCAGCTGGGCCAAAAAGACTTGAGGCAAAGAGAATCGCGGCACGGCAGACGAAGCACTCTGCATCAGCCGGCGGGCCAGAACCGTCATTGAAACTTCCGTGTAGAGATTGGCCAAAATCAAAAATGCAATGATGTTTCCAGAATGGGATTTCGCATGCTTCAAAAGCTCGCCCTCGGCCAACCTGAATGCGTCCATCGTTAATGTGCCAGAAGGGCTACCAAAAAGACTGCCCCCCAAGGCGTTCAACTTTGCCATGGCGCTGGCGCATGCCGCTCGATGCACGAACAAGGCGTCCATGGCGAGGAGTGCGAGCTTTGCGATGGCGTCATCTTTTTCTTTCGCGATTCCGCTCGCAAGAGCCGTCGCGCAGACCTGAGCCACGATTCCGGATGGAGACTGAATCCGTTTCGTCAGACTGCTGAATGTCTGAATCATCATCATTCGCGTCAGCGGTTTCACCATTGTGACGAAGCCGAATTGGTTGGCAAAAGCGGTTTCGTCATCGGCCCGATCCTTGTCCACCAGAACCAAAATCGGTGCCAAATACAGAACGGGATTTCTCACCTCGCCGAACACGTGCAAGGCAGCAGGATAATCCTGAGTATCCTCAAGCATGATCCCGGCATACCTGCCTGAAACAAACCCCCGCAACGCTTCGCTTAATGTGATCACGCCAGCCGCAATGCGCCATTCCGGCGACATAACGATCTTCGCAACGTGACGCTCATGATTGTCGCCGACGGCGACGTAGGCAATTTCCCGGATATCAGCCATAATCGCGAACCCGCTCCAGACTCGAGCCCGCAGCCAGAGTCAGAAATAGTGGAATTTATTAAAATTTTAGCATAATTACGGCCCCAGCCGGGAGGTGCAGCGGGCAATGGAAAAACACAAACGGTTGAGTCAGGGCCAAGCAGGAATTCCGCGGATTATCCTTGGCAGCTCCTCGCCACGCAGGCGCGAACTTTTGGGGCACATCGCCATTCACGATGCGTTCTCGCCCGATGTCGAAGAAAAGCCAAAATATGATGAAAAACCGGATACTTATACAATCAGGAATGCCACTGAAAAGGCCGCTGCGACCGTTGCCTTCGTGACAAACTCTGGCAACCCGGCAAAAAATGCCGGGCCAGCCGTTATCATCGCCTGCGACACCATAGTCGTTCTTGACGGCCAGATTCTTGAAAAACCCCTCGATGCTTTGGATGCCCGTCGCATGTTGGGTCAACTATCCGGCCGCACCCACACTGTGATTTCAGGCGTCTGCATTGTGGCGCTCGATGGCGCAAAACCCTTGAAGGACAGGGCTTTCAAGGTTGAAACGCAGGTTTCCATCAAATCACTGTCGCCGGCAGAGATCGCCGCCTACGTCGCCACGGGGGAGCCTATGGACAAGGCCGGTAGTTACGGAGCCCAAGGCATCGGGGCGTACATGATCGAACGCATCGATGGCTCATACAGCAACGTCGTAGGTCTACCCTTGACTGAACTTGTACAAGCCCTGCGAGACGAGTTCGGCGTTCACCTTTGGTGAGTTTTGCTTTAAGTTCGCCCCCATGGCCTTGATCTATTTCACATCAGAAGACCTCGAAGTCGATGTCGACGAAGGCATTGCCTTGGTTGACATCGCGGCTGAAGTCGACTGTGACATCACTTTTGGCTGCAAATCTGGCAGCTGTGGCACCTGCCGGGTCCGCGTGGTTTCCGGAATGGACAACCTGTCCCCCGCTGCGACGGAGGAGAGGGATTTCCTGCAAGGTTTTGGTGCACATCCCGATGAACGCCTCGGCTGCCAACTCAAAATCAACGGCGATTGCAAGATCCGCTATGTCGGTCTCGACGACCTGGAGGACTGAGGGATCTTGTCGAAAACCATTTTAAAATCAAATCCTGGCCGCCCTGGAATCTCTGGCAACCGCCGCAATCATCCCGGTTTTTTTGAACTGGCGAAACACCAGATCATGTTCCTCGATGGCGGAATGGGCACACAACTTCTGTTGCGAGATCCCTCGCCTGACGACTTCGGCGGAGCCATCTACGAGGGTTGCAATGAAATCCTTTGCGCCACCCGCCCGGACTGGATCCGCGAAATTCACGCCGCCTATCTTGACGCCGGTGCCGATGGGATCGAAACCAACACTTTTGGTTCAAACGAAATCGTATTGGCAGAATACGGAATTCCGGAGAGAACCTACGAATTAAACGTCACGGCCGCCCAACTTGCACGGGAAGTCTGTGACAGTTACACCGCGCGGCCAACCTACGTCATCGGTTCCATTGGACCAGGCACAAAATTAATCACCCTGGGCCACGTCGACTACAACACCATGCTGAAAAGCTACCGGACCCAGGCCCTTGGGCTAATCGATGGTGGCTCTGACGTCCTGCTCATCGAAACTGCCCAAGACATCCAACAGATCAAGATCGCCATCCGGGCTTGCCGCGAGGCCATGCGCGAAAGAAAAATCGAACTTCCGATCATGGCCCAGGTGACGGTTGAATTAACGGGAAGCCTTTTGGTCGGCAGTGACATCCAGTCGGCATTGGCCACGCTTGAGATGTTTCCACTCGCAAGCCTTGGCCTCAACTGCGCCACTGGCCCCGACGAGATGCGCAATCATTTGCAATACCTCAGCCAGTCCGCGCCGTTTCTTCTAAGCTGCCTGCCCAATGCAGGGCTTCCGGAAAACGTCCGTGGCCAGACGGTCTATCCCCTCGGTCCGGAAATGTTCGCGGAAAAGGTGGCTGGGCTAGCCCGTAATCACGGCGTCAACATCGTTGGCGGTTGCTGCGGTACAACTCCAGATCACATCCGCGCCCTGAGTGCCGCTCTTTCTGACCGCAAGTTGGGCGAACGGGAACCACGCTATGAGAACGCCGTATCGTCACTTTACAACGCACAAAGCCTTGATATTGATGTTCGTCCCCTTTACGTCGGCGAACGCACCAATGCCAATGGGTCAAAACTTTTTCGCGATAAATTAAAAGAGAACGACTACGACGGACTGGTTCAGATCGCAAAAAGCCAACTCAAAGAAGGCGCGCACATCCTGGACTGCTGCACCGCTTACGTATCACGCAACGAAGTGAACGATATGCGTGAGTTCCTGCAGCGCACTGTGACACAGGTCAACATTCCGATCATGGTGGATTCGACGGAAGTTCCCGTCATCGAAGAATCGCTGAAAATCATCCCAGGCAAAGCGATCGTCAATTCCATCAACCTTGAAGACGGCGAGGATCGCGCCCGTCAGGTCTTGGAGCTTTGCCGCACTTATGGTGCCGCAGTCGTCGCCCTGACGATCGACGAAGACGGAATGGCCAAAACCCGCGAGAAAAAACTGGCGATTGCCAAACGCATCTTCGACATTGCACACGGCGAGTTTGGCTTAAAGCCAGGAGACATCATCTTCGATCCCCTGACCTTTACCTTGGGGTCGGGCGATCAGGAATTCCGCAGCAGCGCCATCGAGACCCTGGAAGCGATCCGGATGATCAAGGAAGCGATGCCCGGGGTCAAAACCATACTTGGATTGTCCAACGTCAGTTTCGGCTTGAATCCCTATCCGCGCCGGCTTCTGAACAGCGTCATGCTTTATCACGCCGTCGAATACGGCTTGGACATGGCGATATCGAATGCCTCAAAAATTCTTCCGGTTTTTAAGATCCCACCGGAAGAACGAAAAATATTTGATGACTTGATTTTTGACCGCGTGGCACCGGGCTACGATCCCCTGAAGGAACTACTTGCCCGTTATACCGACAAAAAAGCCACGCTCCGTGTTGACGCCTCTGAGTCAGCCAATTTGCCCCTGCCGCAGCGCCTGGCAAATCACATCATCGATGGCGAAAAACTGGAAATCATTCCAACTTTGACGTTGGCACTGAAGGAATTCCGGCCTCTCGATATTATCAATAATTTCTTACTGGAAGGCATGCGCGTGGTCGGCGAAAAATTTGGCGCCGGCGAGATGCAACTTCCATTTGTACTTGAATCTGCCGAAGCTATGAAGGCTGCGGTTGCGCACCTTGAACCGTTCATGGACAAAAACGAATCGGGCCAGAAAAAAGGCAAAATCCTTTTGGCCACTGTCAAAGGCGACGTTCACGACATCGGTAAAAATCTGGTCGATATCATCTTGACCAACAACGGATTTGAAGTCGTTAATATCGGCATAAAACAGCCAGTCGAAGCCATTTTGCAAAAGTATCATGAGGTCAAACCAGACGCGATTGGCCTGTCGGGGTTGCTGGTCAAATCCACTGCCATCATGCGCACGGATTTGGAAGAAATGACCCACCGCAACATCACCGTTCCAGTCATCCTTGGCGGCGCGGCTCTGACGCGCCAGTTTGTTGAGGAAGATTGCCAGGCCGGTTACCGCGGGAAAGTCTACTACGCAGCGGACGCCTTTGAAGGCCTTCGCATCATGGGACAAATCACGGGGCAAATTGCTGCTAACGCGGCTGCGACAGATAACGGATCTGTCGCAGCAGGCCGAGTTTCCACCGTAAAAGGTAACGCCACCGTCAACCCAGCCGAACCGCAATCATCCCGACCCAGGGTCCGTGCCGTCCGCCGTGGATCAACGGCAACGGAATTGACTCCGGCTGGCCAGTCATCTTGGGTCCGTCGATTTAAACAAATCCCGGCGCCACCTTTTTGGGGCACCAAGGTTCTGGAAACCCCGCTTTCGACACTGTTCACTTATCTCGACGAATTTGCCCTCGTCCGCACACGCTGGCAGTTTGCCAAGGGCGAGATGTCCGACGAGCAGTTCAAAAATATTTTGGAATCCAAGGCACGTCCGCTGTTGAACAGTTGGCGGGCGCGGGCAGAGCGTGAAAAGCTGCTGCAGCCAAAAGCGGTTTATGGTTATTTTTCGTGCGCCGCCGAGGGCAACCAACTGCATGTCTACGAGGCGCCAGACAGCGACAAAATCATCACAACCTTTGACTTTCCGCGTCAACGTTCTGCGCGCCGGCTTTGCATTTCTGATTTTTATGCACCCGTGTCATCAGGCCAGCGCGATGTGATCGCCATGCAGGTTGTTACCATGGGACCTGCGGCCAGCCATTTTGCCAACAACCTTTATTCAAAAAACCTGTACTCGGATTATTTTTATTTCCACGGCCTTGGCACAGAAATGGCTGAAGCCTACGCCGAATGGCTGCACGCCCTGATTCGCAAGGAACTCAAAGTTCATACACGGGATTCACGCAACATCCGCCAGCTGTTCAGTCAGGGATATCAGGGATCACGCTACAGTTTTGGATATCCGGCCTGCCCGGAATTGGAAGACAACGCTCGTTTGTTTAAGTGCCTTGATGCGACAAGCCAGATTGACGTCCATCTCACAGAAAACTTCCAGATGGTTCCCGAGCAATCGACCTGCGCCATCGTCGCCTGGCATCCTCAGGCCCGTTATTTCGCGACCTAAGTTAGTCAACCCAAGCATTAAACTTTGAGGAACCATATGAAAACGATCAAATCTATAATTTCTGCGACCCTTGCCTCGGTTCTGCTTTTGGCAGGCACCAATGCCGCTCGGGCATCCTCCTCCGACGTTTGTCAGACCGGCTATTCCGACGCGGTCGACGCTCTGCTGGATGACGAAGGGTTATGTGGCGATCTGAACGACAACAGCCGCAGCGCCATTATTGGCTGGGCCATGGCAAAACTGGAAAATTTCGAGGCGCATTGCACGAACAACGATGACATGGAGGCCTTCAGCCTGACCGTGAAAAAAGGCGTAAGGATTCTCGTCGCGTCGGCCTCATCTGGCGAAATCAACCGTACCGGCTGGCTCTATCGCCACAAACTGGTCACCTGGCGTCAGGCAACCGCACTACAGAATCTCGTCCTGGATCAAAACAACCCGGACGACAACATGTCGGCGATCGGAAAGGTCATTTTTTAAACAATCGAAAGCCGCATTCAGAGCACTGTGCGCAACCAACAATCAAGGGCGATGCCATTTGTTTTGTTGAGGAGCAGCTTGTTTTGGGGTGCAGTAAACGACACGACAGACAGAGATGGCGTCCGAGTAAACGCCTCCGCCGAAGTTGTACAGGTCGACTGGAACCGAATCCGACTGGACCGCCCCCAGTTCGAGGCACTGGCCGTTGACGCCCGGGTTCCATGCGCCTCCCGAGGCCTCGCACGCGGCGATGAAGGTACTCGGCGGTGCCTTGCAATCTGCCGTCGCGCGGCCGAGGGCTTGCTCGTAGGTCACCCCGATGCCGAAAAAGCCAGCAACCGGATTGCGGACCGTCTCGGCGGAACCGCAGTGCAGGTATGCTTTTTGGAACTGGACGCCTTCACCTCGACGGGGTGTGAGCCTCATGCTGTGATCAGGTATCTGGGCGGCATATGGATCGCGTGGTTTCGTGCCCGCGCCTTCCGCGTCAGCAGTCTGTTCTTCTGCCTGACCCGACTCATCGAAACGTAGCTGGGCTGAATTCTGACGTCGGTCGGAGCAGGACGTCAAAATCCAGAGCGTCGCGAGTGTCATGACGATTTTCATCTGCTTTACGGCCATGAGATCCCCAAAAAAATTGAAAAGGTTGCCGTCAATACGCAGTGGATGGGGCCGATTAAAAGAGGCGACGACACTGGCGTTGATCGTAATCTGCCGCAAATACTTGCCGTTGAGTCCCAGTTACGTTCTGGAGCATGCACGAAAGGAATTTACACCGATAGATTTCCTGAGCGCCGGTAATGCACCTGTTCAGGAATTCTTGTTCCGAGATTCGCGGTCTATCGTCCCGCTCATTGTACCCGATGTGGGGGGTGTTGTTTTCCATGCTAGAGGCAACAAAGGATGGCTGCGTTGATCCATAAGGTACGACATTACTCCAATATTCTGCGTAAGTTCTCTTCGCCTTGGCTGCCTCAAGCTTGGCCGGGCAATCTTCGGCGGAGCTACGGATATTCGCGTAACAAGAGTCCTGAATGGGCTGCAGGTCGGCAGGCTTGTCCCCTGCTGAATTAACCGGTTCATTCCCCTGCTGGGCCAAAAAATCCACTTATTGTTCGGTCTCATCGTACGACTTCAGATTTCCGCTGACGGCGGGTTTGCAGGCGATTAGTCCGATACCGAGCGCGATGAACATGACACCGGATTTGATCGACATACGAATCATTTGGTCCCCCGAAAAAAATATTCCCATCTTCATCGGCGAGCAGGATGTGACGATTGAGGTATGGCCATTAAGTCCTTTGATTCCGGGACTTTGTCCAACTTCATTTTTTACGTGATTGGCCAATGGCGCAATATAGCGGCTACCACTTCGCCAAGTCGGCTTCCGTGCTGTCACCCATGACTACTTTGCCGCCCGGGAAATACTCGGACCAACGGCGATCAACCGTTTTCGAGGTTTTTTCATCGCAAAAAAGTTCATCCGGGTACCAAGGCTTCATCCGGGCATCCAGCAAGACAGGCCCCTCATACTCTACGCGATTGCGTCCCAGACTGGTCTTGGCTGCGTATAAATCAGTTTGTGGATTAAATCGGGTGAACGCCGTCCAGATGAAACTAGGTTCGTTGCGCGTCGCGCGCGCTGCATTGTCCACGGCAACAATCAACGGCCAGCCTTTAAACTCTGGTAACGCAGATATTGCGGCTCCGATATCCGGGGCATTTTTATAATCAGGCACCTCAACCACCAGACACCCGGGACAAAAGACACGGACATCACGAATGCGGTTGTCGGAAACGGTTCCGTGCCACTCATCAGGCAATTTCCGGATTGCGTCGCCCAGCCCAAGGATTACGCCCTTGCTGCCCTTGTTCAATTCTGGCCCGGCGTAATCCAGCGTATCCATCGATGTTTCAGAGAAAATCAAAAGATCCCTTCGCCAGTCGACACGCTCAAGGACATGCACGAGGACTTTTGAAAAATCCCGCAGAGGAATTGGCTTGTCGATGGCAAACAAGAATTTAGTCAAAGCCAACTGGCCTTCACCAAGAATACGGAAAACGGATGAAAGAGATTCGCGACCATAACGTTCACGAATAACCGCAGCCGCCAGCGCATGATAACCGGCCTCGCCATAACTCCACAGGTCACGCACTGCCGGCATCACAACCGGAAACAGCGGAGACAGCAATTCCGTCAAATAATCGCCCAGGTAAAAATCTTCCTGGCGCGGTTTGCCGACCACGGTACACGGAAAAATCGCGCCCTCACGGTGATAGATCGCCTTGGAACGAAACACAGGAAAATCATGGACCAGCGAATAGTAGCCGTAATGATCTCCGAATGGCCCCTCGGGGCGCCGAACGCCAGGAGGAACGTATCCCGCCAAACAAAACTCCGCCTCGGCGATTGCCGGCAGATCGGGTTGCACTGGAACCTTGCAACGCTTTAGCTTTGAATTTTGCAGCAGAGACGCCAGCAGCAATTCAGGAACATTTTCCGGAAGTGGGGCAATGGCAGACAGCATCATCGCCGGCGGTCCGCCAAGGTAAATATTAACGGGCAATGCCTTGTCGGCGCGCTCGGCTTCGTGCAAATGAAATCCAGCGCCCTTGCCAATCTGAAAATGCATCCCGGCCTCGCCAGGCTCAAAAATCTGAACGCGGTACATGCCGAGGTTCTCGGGTTTGCCGCCGGATATTCCACTTTCCTCTCCAACTGGAATCCGCGTGTGAACCAGAGGCAAAGTTAAAAAAGGACCGCCGTCTTTCTCCCAACTTATCGTCGCCGGAAGTTGGGTTAAATCAGCCCCGGGAATCTGGTGGGCCAGGACCGGAGCCCGGCTCGTGTTCTTGAAACCTATTTTTGCAGCACGCAGGCCAAGGTCACGCAGTCCCCAAAGTTTACGTATGGATGGAGGCAAAAGTTCTTCTGGGAGGGCCGCAATCCGGCGCACGAAATCTTTTGCCTCTTCGCCAAAGGCAAGATCGACGCGCTCCCGCGTGCCGAACATATTGCAGACCAGAGGAAATTTTTTTCCTTTGACGTTTTTGAAGAGCAACGCAGGCCCACCCGCAGCAATC
>Ga0247843_1009577_pt1 | contig 10702 bp, 11 predicted proteins | sample LaCruzMarch2017__FD_192420 | JGI IMG/M metagenome (GOLD analysis project Ga0247843, IMG submission 192420) | Freshwater microbial communities from meromictic Lake La Cruz, Castile-La Mancha, Spain - LaCruzMarch2017_8m | ecosystem: Environmental > Aquatic > Freshwater > Lake | place: Spain...
CGCTCGGCGAGCACCTTCGCCAGCGACCGCAGGAAGATGTGGACGCCGCGCAACGGCTCCAGATGGCGGTTGATATTGGTGACGACTTCATCACCCGGCTTCAACACGATATCTGCGCCAGGGATCGCCAGCCGCGCATCGGCGCGAGGCGCAGCGCTGCTTGTATCAATGCCGTCGTGGATGACATCGATGCGGCCGCGGATGTCTTCGGGAAACGTGTCGCGCTGGAACCGCGTGGGAGATACCGCGCGCGTCGCACTCATTGTCGACATGGCGAGAGCGCCGTTCTTGGCCCGCACGCGGATGGCGTTATCAAGGTCCATCGGTCCGAACTCGGGATCGAAGCCCACGTCCAGACCGCGCGCGCCAGTGTAGAACTCGGCGTAGACCAGCTGCTTCACGCCCGGCCACACATCGTCGAGAAAAGCGTCCCACCCCAGCCGTTGTGGCCGATGACGAGATCGAGAACAAATCCCCTCTGCTTCACCGCATCCACCAGCCGCGCGGCTGCGGCGCCGCGCAGGCAATCGGCTTCATAACGAACCGCGAGCGGCACGATGCCGGGCGTCGTGCCGCGCTTGATGGCGTACTTCGACAAGGGAATGCTGGCAATGGGCCTCGCCGTCTGCGATCCCAGCGCCGCCACCTCATGCCCACGGGTTTTCAGCGCGGGCGCGAGATGCACGAACTGCGCGGGAAAGTTGTTGTGGACGAAGAGAACCTTCACGTCGCCGCTTTCAGCCTTTCAAGGGCGGCTGCGAGTTTGGCGCTTGTGGTTTCCGCTTCCGCGAGCCGCTCGCGTTGTTCCTCCACGACCTCTTCGGGCGCGCGTTCGATAAACTGCGCATTTGCGAGCTTGGAGCGAATCTTATGAGCCTCGCCATCGAGACGCGTGATCTCCTTGCCGAGCCGCACGACCTCCGCCGCGAAGTCGACGATGCCGTCGAGCGGCAACGCGACGGTCGCCTCATCGAGCACGAACGTCACCGATCCCGTCGGCGGCGCCTCGGCGCTGGTGGAGTATTCAAGCCGCGCAAGGCGATCAATCAGGTCCTGATAACGTTCCAGGCGCGCCGCGCTCTCTCGGGTCGCGCCAACGAGCAGCATCGGCACCCGGGCAGCCGGCGGCACGTTCATTTCCGCCCGCAGCGCGCGCGTTTCCGAGACGAGGCGGATGATCCAGTCGATCTCGGAGTCCGCCTTCGCATCGATGAGGGACTCCGTCAGCACCGGCCATTGCTGCACAAGCAATATGTTGTCGCGTTTGGGGCCGCTTTCACTGAGGCGCGTCCAGAGCTCTTCCGTCATGAACGGCATGAACGGATGCAGCAGCATGAGCATGCGGTCGAAGACCCACGCCGCCGTGCGTCGTGTCTCGACCTTCGCGGAGTCGTCGTCGCCCATAAGCAACGGCTTCACGAGTTCAAGATACCAGTCGCAATAGACATTCCACACAAAGCGATAGAGCGCGTTGGCGGCTTCGTTGAAGCGGAACGCTTCCAGCTCCCTGGTCACGATCGCCGCCGTGCGCACGGTCTCGCCGACAATCCAACGGTTGACGGTCTGCTTTGCCTGTGCGGGATCGAACGTTTCCCACCACGCACATTCGTTCATCTGGCAGAAGCGCGCGGCGTTCCAGAGCTTGGTGCCGAAATTGCGGTAGCCCTCGATGCGCGGCTCGGCGAGCTTGATGTCGCGGCCCTGCGCGGCCATCGCCGCCAGCGTGAAGCGCAGCGCGTCGGCGCCGAACTTGTCCACGAGCAAGAGCGGATCTAGCACGTTGCCCTTGGACTTCGACATCTTCGCGCCCGAGGCGTCTCGCACCAGCGCGTGGATGTAGACATCCTTGAATGGCGCTTCCTTCATGAAATGCATGCCCATCATCATCATCCGCGCGACCCAGAAGAAAATGATGTCGAAGGCGGTGACGAGCGTGGTCGTCGGATAAAACTTCTTTAGCTCCTCGGTATTCTCCGGCCAGCCGAGCGTGGAGAACGGCCACAGCGCTGAAGAAAACCACGTATCGAGGACGTCCTCGTCCTGCACCAGTTTCGTCGCCTTGCCGAAATGCGCGTCGGCGGCCTGCTGGGCGGCGACTTCGGTTTCTTCCACGAAGATTGTGCCATCGGGCGCATACCACGCAGGGATCCGATGCCCCCACCAGAGCTGGCGCGACACGCACCATGGCTCGATGTTGCGCATCCACTCAAAGTACGTCTTTTCCCACGACTTCGGCGTGAAGACGGTCTTGCCGTCCTCCACCGCCTTGATCGCCGGGACCGCCATGGTCGGCGCATCCACGTACCACTGGTCCGTCAGCCACGGTTCTATGACGACGCCGGAGCGGTCGCCGTGCGGTTGGGTGTGCTTGATCGCATCTTCACCGCGCCGAAGACCGAGACCTTCGAGCGCCGCGAGAACGCGTTCGCGCGCGACGAAACGGTCGAGACCGCGATACGCCTCCGGCACGTTCTCATTCGTCGCCGCGCGACTGGTGAAGATATTGATCATCTCAAGGTCGTGACGCTTTGCAACCTTGAAGTCATTGAAATCGTGCGCAGGCGTGATCTTCACTGCGCCCGTGCCCGCTTCGGGATCGGCGTAGTCATCGGCGATGATCGCGATGAGGCGACCGGTGAGCGGCAGCACCACCTTCTTGCCGATCCACGCCGTGTAGCGTTCGTCGTTCGGATTCACCGCGACGGCTGTGTCGCCGAGCATCGTCTCCGGCCGCGTCGTCGCCACGACGATTTCGCCTGAGCCGTCTTCCAGCGGATAGGCGATCTTCCACATCGTGCCGTTCACGTCGCGGCTCTCAACTTCGAGATCGGAGATCGCGCTCTCGAAATGCGGGTCCCAGTTCACCAGCCGCTTGTCGCGATAGATGAGCCCTTCCTTGTGCAGCTGCACAAAGACCTTCCGCACGGCGGCGGAGAGACCTTCGTCCATCGTGAAGCGCTCGCGGCTCCAGTCCGCCGAAACGCCAAGACGTCGATCCTGCTGGAAGATCGCGCCGCCCGACTTGTCTTTCCATGCCCACACGCGGCTCAGGAATTCCTCGCGACCGAGGGTGCGGCGATCCGCATTGCCCTGCGCGGCGAGTTCGCGCTCCACGACCATCTGCGTGGCGATGCCTGCGTGGTCGAGACCGGGCTGCCAGAGCACCGCCTTGCCGCGCATCCGCTCGAAGCGGATCAGGATGTCCTGCAGCGTATGGTTGAGCGCATGACCGATGTGCAGCGTGCCGGTGACGTTGGGCGGTGGAATGACGATGCAGAAGGGTTCGGCGTCCGCGGCCGTCGAAGGCGCAAACGCCCCGGATCGTTCCCAGAGCGCATAGATCCGCGGCTCGGCGGATTTCGGGTCAAATGTCGTGTCGAGCATGGGGGACTGATAGCGTCCGAACGCGCGTTGCGCGACTGCTTTCCAGCGAGCCGCCTCTGGAAGCCGAACCTATCGCAGCGCCCGATGATCGCCGCCCTGACTGGCGTCGGGGCCGCTTGACTGGGCAAAGCGCCGCAGACTAGCGGGCAAGGCGGGAGATACGGTCGAGCTCCGCCTCGACCTTGGCTTCGACAATGGCCGGAAGATTCTGTTCCAGCCACTCGCGCAGCATGGGCTGGAGCAGTTCGCGCACCACGCCCTCCACTGTCTGGCCTTTTGTGTCGGTGAGCCGCAACGACCCCGCAAGCCGATTGAACGAACCGGCCGCCTGCGTCATCACGGGATCAGACATGATCGCCGCCGGACGCGGTGTAGCCGCCGCCGCTGAGGCGTCGGCCACGTGAACAGGCGGTTCTCGCTCGACGCTTTCTTCAAAGACCAGAAGATCGTCGTCCTCGACCCGATGGGCCTTCTGCGCAGCCGGGGTGCTGAGTTCCAGCACGGGGGCGGGTGATTGCTGCGTCTCATCCTCGGATATGATCCGGCGGATCGAGGCGAGGATTTCCTCCATGGAGGGCTCGGCTTGGGGGTCTTGCAGCGCCATGGGGGCATCCGTGAACAGAGTCGTCGTGAGGCGATAGAGCCGTTTCGGCTTCGTCACGTTTACTGCGGGTCAGTCGTTCTTGCCGTCATCCGCAGGCCACGTGCGAAGCGTCGTCCAGCGCACCGCACGACGATGATCGTCGGGATCGTATAATGGAGCGTTAACATTGAGCGACTGGGCGTCGAGTTTGCCGATCGACAACAGCAAACCATGCGCAGCGACATAGGCGTCGCGCTCGGCGCGGATAACGGCGAGTTGCGAGTCGAGCAATTCCTGTTGCGCATCAAGAACATCGAGCGTGGTGCGCAGGCCCACCTGCTGCTCCTGCTCGACGCCTTCAAGGGCAAGCTCATTGGCGCGAACCTGCTCTTTTGAGGCCTCTATCACGCGCTGCGCGGCGGCGTAGTCATTCCATGCCGAGGTAGTTTGACTGACGACGCTGCGCCGCACTTCTTCTGTTTGTGATGCGGCGCGCAGGACGCCAAGACGCGCAGAGCGCGTGCGTGAGCGCGCACCCCCCCCCTCGAACAAGGGAATCGTCACCTGCGCTGCGGCGACCTGACTGTCTGTCTCAATGCCAGGGCCGGAGGGTTCAATGTCGCGCGCCATGCGCCCGAACACCGAAACTTGCGGCAGAAGGTCTGCGCGTTCGATGCGCACCTGCTGGCGGGCGGCGCGTTCGGCTTGCTTGAATCGGCGCAAATCCGGGTTGAGGTCGAGCGCGACCGAAACCGCATCGTCAAGGTTGCCCGGCACGCCGGCGACCGGCGGGGCAGGATCCAGCGCACCGGCAGGCGCGCCGACGATGCGCATGTACTCTGCACGCGACGCCGCGAGATCCGACCGCGCCGCCGCCAGCCCGGCCTGCGCACCCGAAAGTCGCGCCTGCGCCTGCGCCACGTCGGTGCGTGTGATTTCGCCGACTTCAAAGCGATCCCTGGCAGCCTGTAACTGGCGCTCGAGCAACGTCACGTTGTTCTCTCGGATGCGCACGACATCCTCGTCACGGCGCACATCGACATAGACAGAGATCACCTGCAGCAACACCTGCTGTTCAGTCGAACGCAGACCTTCCTGCGCGCCCTCGATCTGTGCGTTCGCCTGACCAATCTGCGCGAGACGGCGCCCGCCCTCGAACAAGGACTGCGAAGCGGTTATCGTGGCGTTCTGCGGCTCGAAGGTATTTTTCGAACGCTGCGTGCCGATGATGGTTTCGGCCTCCGTGATGCGCAGCTGCGATCCGTAGGACCCGGTGACGCCGACCTGCGGCAGGAACGCCGCGCGGGCTTGCGCGAATGATTCGTCGGCCTGGCGCGCCTGCTGACGAGCGCCATCCAACGTCGGATTGGTTTTGTATGCAGCCGAGAGCGCGTCGGCGAGCGTGTCGGCGTTGGCGGCGGTGGGCGCGAGGCCTGCGGCAGCGAGCAACGCGGTCAAGATCATGCGCATGGTCGACAGGGCCTCGTTCTGATGGCGACCGCGAAGGACGCGGCTGATTTTCCATGAATATTGTAGCGAGCGTTCATCCGCCACACCATGCGACGATCATGGCATGCGGTCGCCTCGCCGCGCTCGGGACGCAAATGACAAGGTTCGCTCAAAAGGCGAACTGCGGCTTGGCTGCGAGCCCCGGCGCTAGCGGCGGCGCGGCGTCGAAGACCACCCTGAACGCGGTAGTCGCACCGGCCTTGGTGTAAAGCCGGGCATGCCCGACCCGTCCCGTCCGGACGATCACGCCCAGGCGCCCGCCCTCGGCGAGTTGCCCTAGCCACGCCTCCGGCACCACCTCGGCAGACCCATTTAGCATGATCACGTCATAAGGGGCCATGTCCGGCCATCCTGCGGTGATTTCGGTAGACGCGGTCTGCACATTCTCGATCCCGCAGGCGCCGATCGCCGCCACCGCCGCGAAGTTCAGCGCCGAATCCGGCTCCAGGAGCGTCGTCTCAACGCCGCACCTTGCTAGCACTGCCGCACCGTATCCCGTGGCTCCGGCAATCTCGAGCCCGCGATCCCCAGGCTGGGGCGCCAGCGCCTGAACGAGCTTGCCAAGATCCCTGGGCCGCATGAGGGAGCGACCGTCGGCGACTTCAAGCTCCTGATCGGCGTAGGCCAGAAGCTTGCGGCCCGAAGGCGCAAACGCTTCCCGCGGGATAGCGCGCATGGCCGAGAGGATCGCCGCATTGGTCACCTCGCCGGGGCGGACCTGGGTTTCGACCATGAGGTGGCGCGCGCGCGCGAAGTCCATAAGGCGTCCCTAGGGCATGTGGAGGGCGGAATCTCGACCCCGGCTGATACGCTTGACCATAGCGGCGAACAAGCAGGTTTCCCCGCTGTTTTGACCCCGTTGCTTTGCCCCGCCGCTTTGGCCCGACGCTTTGGCCCGACGCTTTGGCCTCGTTTCTTTGGCCCCGTTGCGTTGGCCCCGTTGCGTCGCCCCCCGTGACTTCGCGGCGCGGCCTTGCTATCTCCCCCTGCTCACCCCCGGAAACTTCCTGGACACGGCCTCGTGGCGGAGTGGTGACGCAGCGGACTGCAAATCCGTGCACCCCGGTTCGATTCCGGGCGAGGCCTCCAACTTTGCTGCTTTGCATGCATTTACGCCTTTTTGGCGTTAATCGATTATTTACCAAGCGGCCCCATATCTTGCGTGTCTTCCCTTGGAGACACCCCACCATACCCAACGCCTTTCGGGGGCCCCTCTCGGGCCCCCGTATTTTCTTTGGGATCTGGAGATAGAAGGCTCCGCCCGCGCCGGTTGCATATCGAGACGGTGCTTCCCCCTTTCGGACCGGCGCCGAACTTGATAGACACCCGCGACGCGAGAGCGCTGTTCCTCGGTAGCTCAGTGGTAGAGCAGTCGACTGTTAATCGACTGGTCGTAGGTTCGAATCCTACCCGGGGAGCCATTGCGCTGATTTTTCAGCATATTTTTCAATAACTTGCGCCGAGAGTCGCTCGCAGAACCGGCCATATCCCCTCCCATGTCCGCTTTTCGGCTGCGTCTAAACGCGAACAGATGCGAACGCGGGCGGCCATTTATTCACAGATTTGGAGAACGCCCCGCATCCGGGACGGCGTCGTGAGCGGTCTGGCGAAGCCTCCGCCACCGTATCGACGGTCATTTCGGCTGCAGGCCAGTCGCACGCCTTGATCATCAGTGCGATTCTCGCCGGTTCTAGACATCCCCGGCGTCGAGAGGCTTAGCTCCAACGCTAGGTCCGGTGCGAAATTGGCGTCAGGGAGAACAATCAAATGGCCCGTGAGTTCGACATCGTAGTCTACGGGGCCACAGGATACACGGGGCGCCTCGTGGCGGAGTATCTCGTCGGGCTTGGTGATGAAGTGAAATGGGCGATGGCGGGTCGCAGCGCCGCCAAGCTCGCCGAAGTCCGAGATTTCATCGGCGCGCCGAAAGACGCAGCACTTATTGTAGCTGATGCAAACGATGATGCCGCACTCCGCGCCATGGCGCAAAGGGCGACGGTGGTGCTGACGACGGCAGGCCCCTATCAACTTTATGGCGACGGTCTTGTCGCCGCCTGCGCCAAGACGGGGACCGACTATGTCGACCTCACCGGCGAGCCGAACTGGATCGCTCGGAAGATCGTAGAGCACGCGGCCACCGCCAGACAGAGCGGTTCTCGAATTGTATTCTCGTGCGGCTTCGATTCTATACCGTTCGAATTTGGCGTTCTGTTCGTACAGAGCGAAGCGAAAAAGAAGTTCGGCGTCTATGCTCCACGCGTACGCGGACGCGTTCGCGCGATCAACGGCGGCCTTTCGGGTGGAACCATGGCGTCCGGGATGGTCACGGCGCAGGCCATGCAGAAAGACCCATCAGTCGCCGCATTGCTCGCAGATCCGTTTGCGCTGACCCCGGGCTTCAAGGGGCCCGTACAACCCGATCTGAACGCGACCTATGAGGACAAGGTGACTGGATCCTGGGTCGCACCGTTCATGATGGCCGGCATCAATACCAAGGCCGTCCACCGTTCCAACTTCCTGCTTGGCCACATCTGGGGCGAGGACTTCGTCTATGATGAGATGGTGATGACTGGGGGGCCGGGCGCCGCTCCTCCCGCCGGCTTCTCGTTCGGCGCGCCCCTGCAGCCCGGCGACGGCCCAACCAAGGAAGAACGTGAGGCCGGCTTCTATGACCTGCTCTACATCGCCGAATATCCAGACGGCCGAACTCTGCGCGCCTCGGTCAAAGGCGACCGCGATCCAGGATATGGCTCCACGTCGAAGATCATCGCCGAGAGCGCCATTTGCCTGGCGCGCGACATTGGTCGCGAGCTCACGCCGGGCGGGTGCTGGACGTCTGCATCCGCGATGGGCGAGACTTTGGTGCGACGCCTTCAAGCGCGCGCCGGGCTGACATTCACCGTAGAGAGCTAGGGGCGGGCGCATATGACCACCCAACTGGATCCAGGTCGCCGACGCGGCAGCGTCTTGATTGTCGGCGTCGGCGCCTCACACGGCGTCGGCGCCGCGATTGCCCGTCGTTTCTCACGCGAAGGCCATCCGGTGGCCATTGCGGGACGTAATGTCGACAAGTTGAGCGAAACAGCCGCCGAACTCGAAGCAGCAGGCGCGAAGGTTGCGGTCGCAATCGGGGACGTATCCGTTGCCGACGACGCGCGACGCTTCGTCGAGACCGCCAAGTCTCTCGCGCCGCTTGCCGTGGTCGTCCACAACGCCGGAAGCAACATGCCGGCGCCGTTTCTGAAAGTGAGTGAGGAGCGCTTCGAACGTCACTGGCGTGAACATACACTCGGCGGCTTCCAGACGGCCCAGGCGGCGATTCCCGCGCTATTGGAACATGGCGGCGGCACTCTCATCTTCACTGGGGCGTCAGGCAGCCTGCGCGGCAAAGCGAACTTCGCACCATTCGCGTCCGCCAAGGCGGGACTACGGGCCCTGGCCCAGAGCCTTGCTCGCGAGTTCGGCCCCCAGAACATCCATGTAGGGCACGTGGTGATAGATGGCGGCATTGCCGGCGAACGCTTGCTCACCCTTATGCCGGACTTGGCCGAACAACGCGGCCCTGACGGCATGCTCGATACTGAGGCGATCGCCGACGCCTATTACATGCTCCACAACCAGCACCGCAGCGCCTGGACATTGGAAATCGATCTGCGACCATGGGTCGAGCAGTTTTGAGCTTACACCCCGTCTGCGGCTCGCTTCCCTCCGTCATCCGGCGAGCCATTAGGCCTTATTGCTGGTTCTCGCTGATGAAGATGTCGGCCATTTGAGGCACCCCTGTTTGGTCGCTCGTTTGAAGTGACAGAAACCGGTTGCGCTTCCAGCGACGGGCAACCTCCGACCCAGGCTACCCGCTCCGCGAACGTCGCATTTGGGCCGCGGCGTCGGGCCGTGGTTGCAGCACAAGCCGCAAGACCATGACCAAAGATCTCATCCACTGCCTGGAGCCCGCGCGTCGCGGGAAGGGCTCGCCCGGTCGGATCAACGCCGGCAAGCTCACCGGCCAGAAGCCGGCGCTCAAATGAAGCAAGTGTGGGCCATCCGCGCACGCCTTGAACTGCGGCGCGACGTGCGCGAGCTGGCGCGTTTCAGCATGGCGATCGACTGAAAGCTGGGCGGCTGCGATCTCGTTCGGCTCAAAGTGGGCGATGAGGCGGCCGGCGGCGAGGCGAAGAACCGCGCCATCATCGCGCAGAAGAAAACCGGCACGCCCGTGCAGTTCGAGGTGAGGTCCGCCCGCCACCGGTCCGAGGGCGGGCCGAACGAACAGACCCCGCGCGCCGTTGGCGATCTCCTCCGCCGTGACCAGGTCGGGGCCGCCGACTACCTCTTCCGCAGCCGGCTCTCCGTTTCGGAACACCTGTCGACCCGCCAGTATGCGCGTATCGTACAGGCGTAGGTGCGCTCAATCGGGCTCAACCCCGCCTCCTACGGGACGCACTCCCTCGGCCACTCCAAGCTGGAGAGCACGGTCGACTATCTCGGCGGCGAGGTGGACGACGCTTTGGCCATCTCGGAGGGGATCGACCTCTGAGGTTGCGTGCGGCGTCGGACCGTGCGTCATTGCAACCATAATAATCAAGGGTCGGATGCCGCATGTCGTCACCATCAACCGCCGAGACGTCATCGTATTGATCGAAGAAGCAGCGGAGAAGCTCACGCGCGGCAACAAGACCGAGGCGATAGCCCTTGGCAGTAGGACGCTTCTGGAGGCTGACGCGCGCGATGGCGCACTGTTCGGCGCGCATCCTGGCTCGGTCAAGGTGAAGCCAGGCGTGGATCTGACCGCGCCAAGCCTCGATGCCGAGCCGGAGGCGCAATCCGGGCGCGAACTCGAGCATTGACCACGCGGCTGCTGCTCGACACCCACAAAGTCCTCTGGCTCGATGCGGTGGACGCCGCTCTGCGCCCCGCCAAGCGTTTGATGCTGGAAGCGCATTGGCGGGCTGGAAACGCATTGTGCGCCAGTGCAATTACCGCCTGGGAGGTTGCACTGCTCGCCGATGTCGGGCGTATCGAACTTGACTTGGCTCCGGACGCCTGGCTGGGCGATTTCTGGCTCGACCGGGCTTAGAGGCGGTCGCGCTTTCAGTCTCTGCTGATTCCGACGCGAAGGCGCCCACCATTCCGGGAAATCAGCGCCCGGCCATTCCGATAAATTGACGCCCACCCATTCCGATAAATCGGCGCCCACCCCTCGGAGGGGGTCGGCGACCGGTCCGG
>Ga0247843_1009578_pt1 | contig 10701 bp, 8 predicted proteins | sample LaCruzMarch2017__FD_192420 | JGI IMG/M metagenome (GOLD analysis project Ga0247843, IMG submission 192420) | Freshwater microbial communities from meromictic Lake La Cruz, Castile-La Mancha, Spain - LaCruzMarch2017_8m | ecosystem: Environmental > Aquatic > Freshwater > Lake | place: Spain...
GACACTGATCTATCGGGAGCCGGATGCGGTAGTTCCGCAAGTCCGGTTCTGAGGAGGGTTCGGCTGGAGTGATCTGGCCGTTCTACTCAACCCAGGACCCCATGAATGGATGTATATTTCTAAGCTGCCTGTGCGGCAGTGAACCTAGCATTCATAACCTCACTTTTCATCTACTATTTCTAAGCTGCCTGTGCGGCAGTGAACATATTCATCATTTTCATAAACTGCATCGGCTTTTTCTAAGCTGCCTGTGCGGCAGTGAACTGCAATGCAAAGTGCGTCCTGACGCATGGCTTTTTCTAAGCTGCCTGTGCGGCAGTGAACCTACTCACATAGTTGCCGCTATTCCAGTACCATTTCTAAGCTGCCTGTGCGGCAGTGAACCTACGACAATTAATCAACTTTTATATTCTAGTTTTCTAAGCTGCCTGTGCGGCAGTGAACAAACTGGGATGGAAAGGCTACACATGGCATATTTTCTAAGCTGCCTGTGCGGCAGTGAACTGTTTAATCGAACATAAGAACGAAGCCCGAATTTTCTAAGCTGCCTGTGCGGCAGTGAACTAGCCACTGTTACCATAAAGCTGTCCCTTAGCTTTCTAAGCTGCCTGTGCGGCAGTGAACCAACTGCAAGCAACCCGTCTCCGTACATGCAATTTCTAAGCTGCCTGTGCGGCAGTGAACCTATTGTAAATGGTATTTTGCCGACGCTTGATTTCTAAGCTGCCTGTGCGGCAGTGAACTTCCGTGCTCTAAGTTTTTGGGCTTAGTCAAGTTTCTAAGCTGCCTGTGCGGCAGTGAACATTAGACGAGCTGCACAAGCATTACGGTACGTTTTCTAAGCTGCCTGTGCGGCAGTGAACGTCAATCTTGGGTTATTTCTAATGCTTCTACCTTTCTAAGCTGCCTGTGCGGCAGTGAACTAAAAAGAAAAGTGCGCTTGAGCCGATTAAGATTTCTAAGCTGCCTGTGCGGCAGTGAACATGGTTCCAAAAGGCATGACTAATAAGCCAGCTTTCTAAGCTGCCTGTGCGGCAGTGAACTTTTCAAGCGTTGTAGCTATTACAGGTGGCGCGTTTCTAAGCTGCCTGTGCGGCAGTGAACTTAGAAAATATCCGCAGAAATACTGAGTTTGTTTTCTAAGCTGCCTGTGCGGCAGTGAACAATCAAGCTTTATTTCCATACGCTTACGGCTTTTTCTAAGCTGCCTGTGCGGCAGTGAACTTGCTAATATTTTATTAAAATGTTCTCTGACATTTCTAAGCTGCCTGTGCGGCAGTGAACTTTTTCATCAACAATGGCAAAAAGCTGAGGCTTTTCTAAGCTGCCTGTGCGGCAGTGAACACAAATCTGGACCATTTCGTTTCTTTGGTGATTTTCTAAGCTGCCTGTGCGGCAGTGAACTTCTGTATTGTTTAAGTTTTATCAGCTCTTCATTTCTAAGCTGCCTGTGCGGCAGTGAACTGAGGGTGTAATCGCCTTCAGCGTCTTTGATGTTTCTAAGCTGCCTGTGCGGCAGTGAACGTATACCACCATAAGTTTTTTCAATATCTACAGTTTCTAAGCTGCCTGTGCGGCAGTGAACTCAAAAATACAGCACAAAAAAATAGTTACAACAGGAAGTTAGCTGAAAAATATCAATTTACCCAATATTTTTCTGACATTGTGTAACTAATTAATTTTAAATTAAATTTTTAAAGAGCTAAAATTATTGGTGACTAGGATGCCTGTAACACCAAGTCTGAACTAACTTCTTCATCTATATATGTTAGAACCAGAAAACAGAATCACTTGTGCTTGAATTATTTTGAAAATGAACCAACATTATTTTGCAAACGGATTTGAGTGAAACAACAATAAAATGCGAATAGATTATTTGATGAAACAGAATTATTTTGCAAATGGATTACTCCAATATAGGCCATGGATTCGCCGAATTTAAACAAAATCAGTAAAAACCTGGTTTTATATTTTTTGTACTGCGTGTATTTATCTGGAAAAGCCAGTAAGCAAAAATCAAATCGCCTCATCATCGTCTTTAAGCTCTTTTGATAACTCTACTTCGAGCTCTTCTATAGTTGGCAATAACGTTTTAATTTCCTTGGGCAGCAGCTCCGTGAGTTTGTATTCGGCAAGACCGATAGGCTTGCTCATGTCTCTCAAGGCGTATTCAGCGAGAACACCAACCTTTGATCGACATAAAATTAAGCCAATGGAAGGGTTGTCACCAGGCTGGCGCAGCAAATCATCAACAGCTGATAAATAAAAATTCATTTTACCTGCGTATTCCGGTTTGAATTTTCCAGATTTGAGCTCAACGACCAAGAATGAACGAAGCTTGATGTGATAAAATAATAAATCCAGATAAAAATCTTGATCCTCTACTTGAAGGTGATATTGACGGCCCAAGAAGGCAAACCCTTCCCCAAGCTCAATCAAAAACCGTTCAATATGAGCTACTAACGCCTTTTCAACTTCTCGTTCATGCGCATCTTTGCCAAGACTCAAGAAATCAAACAGATAGGGGTTTCGAAGTGTGGCATTTGCAAGATCAGAGTGCGGCGCAGGGAGTTTCGCACTAAAATTGGTGATGGCCTTCCCTTCTCTTTTGTATAGATTTGTTTCTATTTGCATGGATAAAATGTTTCGTGTCCAACTATGGTCTTTAGTCTTTTGGATGTAGAATTCACGCTCTTTTTTATCTTGTATTTCATACATTAATACGATGTTATGGCCCCAAGGCAATTGGTCAACAGCCTGTTGACCAATTTCTTCAAGACTATATTCTTCCGCAAAGCGCTTCATGTATTTTAGATTTTGCGGACTAAATCCTTTCATTTCTGGAAATTCAGATCGTAGATCGCGACTCAACTGCGAAATGATTTTAGCCCCCCAACCATGCTTGTCTTGAGATCTTAAAATTTCAGCTCCAATGTGATGGTAAAGAAGGATCATTTCTCGATTGGCGCTCAAGGCGGCTTTATAACGCGAAGTCGCCACACGTGATTTCAAATCGTCCAAAAATTTTTTGTAGTTATCGCCTGCAATATTTTTCGTCATTATTTTATTCAATTTAAATTTTAAACAATGACATTGGCCTGCGCCAATGCCTCTTGGATTTCGGTTATCCTCAACTCTGGCAATTTACCAAGAAACCATTGGTTTATTTCTCTTTCGGAGGTGTGTAAAATTTTTGCTAATGTACCAGTCCTATAGCCTGATCTAGCGTACTTCGACTCAAGCAAACTACCAAGTGGTTTTAAAACCTGTTCAATAACTTCTTTATTAATGGGTTTTATGCCTGCTGAAAAACCAATCTCCAATGCCCGATTAAAATGAGAAATGATTTGTAATGGAGTGATCAGATGCTCTGTTAGATGAGACAATGCTTCTGGTGTAATCACATCCGCCCATTTTTTATCTTTGATAAGGCATTGATTAATCGCCCATTGTAAATATTTGTCCTTTTTACCAATTACCTGCTCGTCCAGATCAATCACGTACGCTCTTGAACCAATTTCCTCCATACTCGGTGAACGAATGGTGTTTTTAAGTTTTGGCTGTCCTGCCAAAATAATGGTTAACGTTTGTCGACTTAATTTTGCTATTTCAGCTAATTTTTTTAATGCCGACAATGTATTCCCATGCAAATCTTGTGCCTCATCAATAAACAAAACAACAGGTTTGTTGTTATCTTCCATTAATTTCACAAGGTGACGATCGCGTGTTTCATAAGCCGTGGGCGACGGCTTATCTGATTTGTTGACATCAATTAACAACGCAGTTAGTAAGGTTTTTACATTAACGCCTTCTCTGTCAGAACTATATGAGTAACTGACAATGCACTTACCCTCTTTTTTCAGATCATGCATGAGTTCATTAATGAATGTAGTTTTTCCGGAACCGACAGTCCCACTAACCGCAATTAAACTCCCGAAGTTCAAAGCAAGCGTTTTTATTTTTTCATGTAATCGTTTAATCTTGTCGGTAGAATAAAATCCTGCTTCTGATAGTGGTTTAACCAGACCATATTCTTCAAGTGCATCTAAAATCATGCTTTTTCCTTTTTAGAAATGAGTTTTAGCGCCATGTATTCATTTAATTGGGCAATTAATACATCATGCTCTAATGTTTGTTGGGTTAATGTGTCAATAAATTGTTTTTGAGATGCCGTCAACAAGCTCAGTGGTTTTCCAAGGTGTTTTGCTAAAGCTAATTTCGCTTGAAGTGCAGTTTCGTATTTTTTGAGATATCCTGGCAGTAGATTAGTATTAATGTTGAGTGGTGCTTGTTTTGTCTGATTCTCATAAGCAGGTAAACGTAAGGTAATATGTTTGGATAGATCAACAACATTATCTGCAGCTTGTTCCCTTTCTGATTTTTTATGATGGTCATATTCACCAAAAGGGGTTGGTGCTTCAACTGGAAAAAATGGGCCATATTCTTGCTCGCGGTATTCAATATGGATACTGGTGTTGTCTAACGAAACCAGCAAAAGTACATCTTCCCCTGCAAATTGAGACGATAATTGATAGTGAATATTATTCAGTTGAACCGTGGCATCGCTTTTTACAACTCGCTCAACAGATTCACGTAACAGGAGGCTATAGTGTTCATAGGAGCAAATACTTAAATCGGCATGTGCCGGTAAATTCGTTTTCCATACCTGATAACGAGTTAAATTTTGTGAACGATGTTTTTTGTTAGCAATCTCGACAGCAATCGGGCCAAGAAGGCTGTTAGCCTGATCTAAATGCTGTGGTAATTCAAATCGATACCTAGGCTCAAGCATAGTCTTCATTGATCGATTATGTCTTTCTAATTTACCTTTGGACCGAGCGGTTGTTTTTCTACCTCCCTTACCACGAGGCAGGTGAGTCAATATTTGTATGCCAAGCTTTGTCATCACGCGTACAAATAATCTACTTTTTACAAAACTGGCGTTGTCGGTATAGATAAAATCAGGGATCCCGTAAAGTTCTGGCTTATCTCCAGTAATTTTTGAAAAGGCATGATATAAAAAATCAAGCGCTGTGAGCGTATCCTCTCCTTCAGCAAGATAATAGCGTGAATATGACAATCCACTTTTATCATCGATAACCGAGTACAGCATCAAGCGTCTTGGATCGTTGGCATGTTGTGTAGGAAGACGATGTAATTCAGACGGAGTTATATCCAGTTGCCAACATTGATTACTATAAGATGCCTCGAAGTGATTGACCGTTGGCTCCATAAAAATATCATTAGGGGAAATCAAGTAATGATTGAGATAGTTATTAACAGTTGAAACCTTGAGTAAATTAGGCTCTACTTTAATAATCCGACCTTTTATTTCTATACCATCTTCTTCTAAAAATTTAATGCAACGCGCAGTGGAGAGCATGTGTTTTTTGCCATTCATGGAACGAATTTTCATTGCGGCAATCAGTTGACAATAATGATGAAGATCGTCGTCTTTTATAATTCGTGAGTGGCCTTTGTCTTTACGTACTAAGCGCTCAGGGGGATGTAACATCAGTTTTTTTAATTGTCTGTAAACCGTGGTTTCGGATAATTGATAGCACTCAGCGACTTCCTGAACTAACGCACGGCGCAATTTACCATTGTTTGGTAAATTGGTTAATTTTTCATCTAGTCGATATAAGACTTCCAATGGGATTTGATACACTATGGATTGTCCTTGAATTGAGTTCCATTCTTCTGCAACCAATAATGCAGATTCCCTATAGAGGTATTGTATCGCTTGGCAACGAAAACCTTCGATGATCCATTATTAAGTAATGCCATAATTTCTTCTTTGTACTCATCAAGCTTACTTTTACCCGTGCCTTTAGGCCGTCCTAACGGTAATCCTTTTAGTTTTCGCGCCCTCAATGCTTCAATCGTTCTTTTAGAAATAAGATCACGCTCGATTTCACTGGCGATGGAAAAAATCATGCCAATGATTTTACTTTGAATACTGTTATCTAACCGCCACTGTCCTTTGATTGCATACAAATTAATTTTTTGTTCTAGACAATGCGTCATAATCTCCATGCATTCAAGCATGCTACGACCCAGTCTTGAAAATTCACTAACAATTAAATGATCTCCTTCAGACAAAGAATTGATAACCGATCCGAGCTCCCGTTTTTTCCAATGAATAGCACCAGAAATTTTTTCTTCAATAAAATGCACCTTACCAAGATTGTTCTCATTGGCAAAAAATAAGATATCTGATTTATTTTTATCAAGGTCCTGATCTGCGGTCGACACACGTAGATAGGCAATGGTTTTTTTGTTCAAAATTTGGCAACAATTATTGGTTTCAATATAAATACATATTATCTTATTTATATTGAAATTAACAATACCATTTTGCCTTTGATATTCACATATCGTTATAGGTCAAAATAAACGATCGTTTATTTTGTATGGCTAAGTGCCATTTGCAGAATAACTCTGGTTCAAAAGCAATTCTATTTGCAAAATAATCCTGTTTCATCAAAATCTGTTTGCAAAATAATGTTAGTTCATTTGCAAAATAATTCAAGCAGAGCTGAATCTGTTTTCAAGCCCCAACAGATAGCGTTAATAACACTTTATTTTCAAGTGATGTACTCGGAGTATTGCCTGAAAATAACGAAGGATGGACGACGGAACCGTAAAATGCCGCCATCATCAAAATATTTCAGCATAAAAATTGATTTGATGACGCGGCCAAATTCTTTTAGTGCCTCTTGCAGTGGGTGTTGATTGGAATATTCTCCCAGCCTTTTAAGTAGGGGTTTGAAGTCCAATGGTACGAAAACGTACGCTAAGGATCGGGCATAGCTAAAAATGACTAATGAAATTCAATGGGATGGTGGCCACTGTTGTGCCGCATGCAACACACGAAGTATTTGAACGGCAAAGGTGTCTTCTTGGTACACGATGATATAATTTGCCCACACGACCAATTCCCTTGTTCCTTCTATTCGACCAGGACGGCCAATTTTAGGGAAATCTGGCAGTTTTGCGACTTTCGCCTCAATATCATCCTTTACGCGCTGGGCTGCATCTGGGTTGTCATCTGAGATATAGTCTACAATCGCTAAAAGATCAGCACGAGCTAAAGCTAGCCATTCCAATTCAGGCACGGCGACGCTTCCGGTCAATTAATGTTTGTGCCTCGTTCATTACCTGTTTATGAGATACAGTGGGGCGCGTGTCAGCCAGAGCCTCTTTCACCTTGTCACGGAACCAAGCATCATGTGCTTCCGGATCAGCCGTTAATCCAACTGGCAAGCCGCCTTCTTTGGTTATGCGAGTCAGCAAAATACGGACGGCATCAGATACAGTCAAACCGAAACTTGCAAGATTTTTCGCTGCATCAGCCTTCAGCTCGTCGTCTACGCGAACATGCAACATTGAAGTATGAGCCATGATAATTTCTCCGATTACTATTTATACTTAAATTATATATCTCAATTGAGATACATTCAAGTTGTTGTGTCTAATTTTATTTTGTATACCGTAGATGGGGTATGACAATCTTTCGAGTGAAAAGATACTCTAAGGGGCTAAAGGAAGGAACTTACCATTTTAGCAGGTGGCATATTATGCGAACAATTAACCCACCAATATTGCTAGATTAGTTTTAATTGTACGCCAATGCTAGAGCAGTACGGCAGAATTTACGTGTCTGTATTATGTGAATAATCAACCCTCGCGTTAGCATAGTGGTTTGCTTCACATAATACGCCTAAAGTAGGGTAAATTATTCACATATAACAGATTAAGAGAATAATTTTTAGGGCAAAAACAGGCTGTTTTGGGCTAAAATACGCTTTTTTTGGACCTTAAAAATTTGAGTTAATTCATGCGGTTAGAGCAAGACCTGCTAAAATGGTAAATTGCGTCCTTTAGCCCCTATTTGTCATAATTTTAAGTTATCAATATTGTTTTTCATTTTTCGCCAATGTCCAGCCAGGGAACTAATCCCACCTACAGCCGCTACAACACAAAATATACCAAAAAGACCAAGACAACCAATGCCCATATCAGCACACCATTGTTCAGGACCTTTCTGGATAATGCTACCAATACCAACAAAAGCCACCAATCCAATTAACCATTTATACTTATCCATCTTCTTCCCCTTCGTTTTAGTGTGGTTTCTAAGCTGCCTGTGCGGCAGTGAACCAATATCCTTTAAATTAAGAACTGCCCCCTATTTTCTAAGCTGCCTGTGCGGCAGTGAACTGCCCAAAATTTCATTTAATACAACCTCTTGATTTCTAAGCTGCCTGTGCGGCAGTGAACATATATTAGAAGCTTACATATCACGTCTTCTCTTTCTAAGCTGCCGCCAACTTCGTCAACAATGCTGAAATATTTCCGCATCCAAGACCGTTCTTTTAATGGGCTTATTAGTTAGTATTTGAGAGATCTCATCACGTTCAATCAAATACACCCTCAGTCTGGTCGCTTGTTTTTTAGCGGCTTCATTAAATTTTTTATTACAAATAGCTACTCGTTTAAAAATAACTCCTGGATGTTGAGCCTCGTATGCAGGACTTCCAGCGTAAATTTCTTTAATGGCGTCCCACCCTAATGTTGCCTGAGACGTGTGTTTACATTGGCATAACATGCCAATAGATTCCTCTTCTGAGATAACCACTAAATCAACGCCACCGTCACCACTATCAGCTGTTAGACTTGCCAGACCAAATGATTGACCAAAAAGAATTTTACAAAATATCTCAAATCCACGCCAATCAAGTCCATCTACTATATTCATATCAACTAAATCATCTACATTGGTTCTTAATCCAGATGGGCCGTCCGAAGGCAATAACTCCCCACAAGAAATATCAGCTCCGACGCCGTCTAGCATATCTCCAGCTAAATCCATTTTAGTGCTCATCAAACGATCAAGTTTATCCTCAAAAGTTACGAAATCATTGGCAATAATTGTAGGACAATAGACAAATACATCCTTTTTTTGTCCTATTCGGTAAGCTCGATCAGTTGCTTGGCCTTCTTTAGCCGGATTCCATGTTCTGGAGTAATGAATTACGTGATTAGCAGATACAATATTTACTCCGAAACCAACTGCAAGCGGAGACAGCACAATCACCCCAAACCCCGGTTTTTTTTGAAATTGGTCAATTAGCTCCTGTCTTTCATCGGTACTTCCATTAATTACTAACGGTGTAAAATTGAACTTATGATGAATAAATTGTATAAGCGCTCGCTGTACCTCTCGAAGTTCCGTGAAAATAATAACTTTTTCATGATTGGGTGCAATTTTAGCGAGTTGCTCCAAGGTCCATTTCAGTTTAGGTGAATTAAACAAATGAGTAGTATGTCCCCTTGGATCCATTCCAAAAGTAGTTCGTGGTCTGCAATAAGGTTCGGCACAAACAGCTTTTATAAAATGTAATACCCCAAACGACAAGGTTGCTCGTTTTTTTGCGTCAACCTCTCCTGATGCTGAACGGAGTTGTATAATGCCTTGTTCATAAAGCCCTCTTTGATAATCAGAAATTTGAATGCTTAAACGCTCTCTATTTTTACCTTCAAATTCATACACATCATTAGATACTTTGATTTTTTTAGGGAGATTTTCTGCTATATCTTCTTTCATGCGGCGTAACATTTGTAACTCAATCAACTTTCTTAATAGATCAAGCGCATCTGCTTGCCCATCAGTTTTTGTTTCAATTGGGTGCCTGTATTTTTTTCCAAACTCGTTCAGGTCGCCCAAAAGACCAGGCTGTATAAAGTCATACAAACACCATATGTCCGCCAAATTGTTCTCAACAGGTGTGCCTGTACATGCTATTCTAAAATCAGCTTTTTGTTTCTTTAATGCAAGCGTAACCAAAGCATTTGGGGTTTTAATTTTTTGAGCTTCGTCGCAGATCAAAAATGTAAAATTTTGTTTTGCTAATGAAAACTCATAATCCCTGACAGCTTCGTATGTCGTTAAAACAATTTTCGCAGAGCCAAGCCAATTCGGTATGAGTAAATTAGATATTTTCTTATTAAGTAACTCTTGATCAATAAGTGCTCTTGGCTGTCTGCGTTCAGTAAGACCTTCTCCATGCAGAAGCAAAATCGTAGGGAAGTTATTAAAAAACGTTGCTGCTTCGTTTATCCAATTCTTCATTAGTGCCGGAGGAGCAGCAATAAGTGATGGAGCAGCTGTTGGATTTTTTTCATAATGTTCCGCTAAAACTGTTAGTAACTGTAATGTCTTACCTAGCCCCATATCATCCGCAAGGAGAGCTCCCCTGCAATCTTGTGGAGCGCATGAAATAAGGTGTTGAAGCCAAGCAACGCCATCTAATTGATGCGGCATTAACGCTATTCCTTCTCGTAAACAAAAAGGAATTGACGGTGAATAATTTTTAGGAGTCCTTAAACGATTTTCTCTTTCTTTAATTTGTTTGGTTTCAGAATAATCAAGTTGACTTACGTTTGCCTTTATAAGTAATGATTCTTTTATCATTGGCTTTTTAGCCGCCTGCTTATTTGATCCGTTTTTAACTTTTACATCTAGAGAATCAACACAGGACGATGGATTTTCTGCGTTTAGTAAATTGTTAAATTCGGCGAGTAATGGTTCTGCCTCTTCAATTGAAATTGGGAATGGAAGCCTTGAATCCAAGATGTTAGGCTGACCAAGCACTTTGGCTTGAACAATTTTATTTTTAAAATCATCAATCCAATCCA
>Ga0247843_1009579_pt1 | contig 10699 bp, 4 predicted proteins | sample LaCruzMarch2017__FD_192420 | JGI IMG/M metagenome (GOLD analysis project Ga0247843, IMG submission 192420) | Freshwater microbial communities from meromictic Lake La Cruz, Castile-La Mancha, Spain - LaCruzMarch2017_8m | ecosystem: Environmental > Aquatic > Freshwater > Lake | place: Spain...
GACGGTCGCACTCCGGGCGCTGGCGAGGTCTGCCCTCTTGCGACCGTGACGACGACGCAGACGTCGGTCGAAGCCTTCGTCCGCAACGGCGACGCCGGGCTGGCCTATCTGCGCCACGGCTATGCGGTCACATCCGACGAAGGGTTCACCTGGGAACCTCGTGTGAGTGCGGCCCGTGAGGCCGAGATGGCTCGCCACCCGCGGACGATCTCGGAGCGAACGTCGATCAACTCCGCCAGGGTTCGCACCTACGGCTACACCGAGGCCCAGTACAAGACGCTGGGCGCGCTCGTGCGCACGCTCGCGACCGTGTTTCCGGCGCTCTCCAAGGTTGCAGGCGTCGACGCCAAAGGTGAGGTCATCGAGCGTGGACTCGAGGACCCGGCGGCGTCGCCCGGTATCCTCGCGCACTGGCACTGGGAAATGCAGCGCTGGGATCCGGGGCCGGGCTTTGATTGGTCGCGACTCGTCAACGAGCTCTCCGAGCGGCCGCGCTGATCGTCTGCTGATCAATCAGCGGGACGAAAGCGCGGTAAACGGATTCGGTGCGTTCACCCCTCTTGCTACGGAGTGGGGGTGACGCACTTCAAGCGGAAGTCGAACCTGAGTGACTCCTGAGAGCCCTGGAAACCCCAGGTGAGCAGGTCCCCCTTCAGAGTGAAGTCCTGATTGAAGTCGAATTGTTCGACCATCCAGTCCGTCGTGCCGAGCGTCGGGGTCACGTTGGTCAGTGTCCCCTGGTCGAGGTCACCGAGCGACCAGCCGTTGAGGTCCAGACCGCGCAGCGCCACGAGTCCGGTCGTGAGGCTGTCCCGCAGCGAGATCTGCATCGCATTCCAACTGCCAATGGGGCACGAGGTCGCATTGTAGGTCTTGTTCGGAGGGCCACCAGTGAAGGCGTTCGTGAGTGACACGAGCGGATCGTCCCCCGGACCATCGATCGACAGCGACACGGTCCGGGTCGTAGCCTTCCAGGAGAACACGAAGGCATACGGTGTGACCTGGGTGGCGCTGTCGGTTGCGAACCTGTCGTAGTTCACCTCGACACGGTTTGCCGCCACTCCGAGGTCCGAGGAGCCCAAGAACAGCTCTGCACCTCCAGCTTGAGCCCGGACTCGCGAAGCTGCGCCGGTCTCGCCCGAAAAGCCCCGACGTACGGTCGGCACCGCACAGAAGGTCGGTGGCGGTGGTCCGTCGAGACCCGTCGCCGGAAAGTTGCCGAGCAGGCAGTTTGGATAGGTCACCCCCGACGGCGAGTACCCCGTCTGAATCACTGGATCCGGCCTCCCATCCGCGGCGCCGTCCAGCCCATGCGCCCCACAGGTCAGACCCTTGTCATCCCAGGTCAAGGGCAGGCTCACGGCGATTCGCGGGTAACTCGTCCCGGGGGTCTCCCACCGCAGGTCGCCGCCATTCGACGCGGTCATGGCCGTCACCACGCGGCACTCTCCCGATTTGAGGCCGTAGCGTCTATCGAGTCCGAGTGCCACCGCCCAATAGACCTTGTTCGCCGGCCCGACAGGGTTGGCCCCGAGGTTCTGCAGCTGCTCGGCGCCCATCGACACCTGCGCCTGGAACAACGCCGACGCGAAGTCCACGCGCCCAATCGCGCCACCGGTGAGGGTGATCTCCAACCCATCCATAGCGCCGTCGAAGCCGCCCCAGCCGCTGTCGGTCTGGACACTCACCATCTCGACGAGCTCCGCGCCGTGCGCAGCCACGAAGTCCCCCCATGTCAGACCCTTGAAGGTCATGGCGCCTGCGGTCGTGCCGGTCGTGTATGTGACCCACGCCCCAGTGCCCGAATGGGTGCCGTAATCGTTGATGTAGCGGTTGTGATACCAGCTCCTCAGGTTGCAGGTCGGTGGCAGCGCGTTGTTGGCGCACACGGGGAGGTTCGGGACCGGACGCGTGTAGATCTGAATCCACCAATCCCGCCCCGCCGGCGTCGCGGCAGGCCGAAACGTGCTGTACCCGATCGACGCGATGTCGCCCACGGTGAGGGTCGCCGCCCTGGCCCCGAAGAGCCGCGTCAAACCGTCCCCATCAGCGAGGTAGCGCGCATGCCAGTTGGTCTTGTGGCCGGCCCCTGCCGCCGGCCCACGCCAGGAGTCCGGCCCGTACCCGGCCGGTGCATTGGCAAGCCAGAGGCGCGGCGGCTTCTCGTCAGGGACGGCTGATGGCGGCGCGAACAGGGTCACACCCGATGCGTGCGGGGTGTAGTTCAAGAGGTTGCCGGGGCCGCTCGCCGGGTCGATGCGCGCGACCTCATAGGCGCCGGCAGCCGTCCCGCAGACAACGCTGATATCATCCATGTGCAGCGTCGTGTCGTCGCCCGTCCCGGTGGTGCACGCGAACGCGACCACGACGGTGTCGTCCCGCTCCGAGGGGGCCTCGCGCGGATTGTGCAGGAGCTTGATAGGCGCGCCCCCCGCGTATTGGCAGTCGGTCTTGGCCGAGCAGAAGATGTCCTCGAAGTTCACCGCGATGTCGAAGAAGCCCTGCCTCGCTGCGCGCATCACGGTCAGGTTGAACTCGACCAGGGTGTCCGAGTTGTTCGTGCACGGTGCCGGCCTGGTACAAGGGCGATTCGCGGGACAGGGGTTGTTGTAGTCAGAAGGGCCGAGTGCCGGGCCGCTCCGGGCCGTGTTCGGCGTCTCGTAGAGCGCGTCCAGCGTCAGCACGACCGTGTGGGTCTCGCCGGCCACACACGGCCCGATGTAGGTGATCTCGGCGTTGGCGCCATACTGCGAGCCGCAGATCGAGTCGGCCTCCCAGACGAGGCCTGATTGCGCGTTGCCGGGCGTGTAGCGCGAGTCATAGACGGCGAGTGAAAAACACGCGTCGCTCGCGTCGAGGTAGGTCATCGGGGCGATTGCCACGACGAGCTCGGCGCCGGCCCCTTCGATGTTGTCGACGGAGACCTCGTCGCAGCCAGCCGTGAAAGAGATCAACGCGGCGAGGGAGCCGACGATGAAACGTGGGACGGTGTGGTCCGGGTGAGGACGACGCATAGGAGACTCCTGGTGAAGTGACGCCCCGGTCACTCGCAGACGGCGTTGGGATCGGGGGCGTGAGGGCCGGAGGGCACGGGAAGGAGCCCAGTCTGCGCCGTTCCGCATCACCCAGATATCCGGCGATTGATGGAGTTGCCCTGCGTTGGATCCGGATTGGCACTCGGTGTTTCGCTAGTGCCGTGACCGAGGCATGATGACTCATGCCTCGCTGCCGTCCCTCGGACGTCGACCGTTTCGCGGGTCCCGGCTCTGGCCCGATTCGGCAGGGGGCTTTCGCCAGCTTCGAGCCCCGCGTCGCTTCTCGTCGTTGTCAGCGCTGGGACCCGAGCGAAGCGCTCCGGTCCCAAGGCCGTTGTCGCAGGCCGAAAGCAACGTCCGCTCGCCGAAGAACAGCACAGCGAATCGCCGAAGAGCTGACTGGAGTTCTTCGGTTGCGTCGGTTCAACTCCGGCGTCATGCTCCGTCTCCAGCTCTCGAGGTGCGTGATGATACGGTGTGGTCTGCTGGTCTGTTCGATATGGGCGTTGGCGTTGGCGGTCGGGTGTGGCGGTGAGGAGTCGTCACAGACGGTGACCGATCGCTACGAACGGGTGTTGTCCGACGGCTCGATCGAGCGCTGGACGGTCGACGAGGATGCCGTCCCCCATGGCGACTATCGCCTCGAGACGAGCGAAGGTTGGCTGTTGCGCGAGGGCGGGTTCTGGCGTGGTCAACCCAATGGCGAATGGACCGATTGGTATGCGCCGGACGTGTTGCCGAGCGCCGCGCCGCAGAAGGCGATGACCTATGGGTTCGTGGCCGGGCTCGCGGATGGGGCGTTCACCGCGTGGGAGGTCGATGGGACCGTCCGTTGGGAGCGGAGCTGGGCGAGTGGAAAGCCGTGTGGTGTCTGGAGGGAGCTCGGCGACGAGACCCGCGAGACGGAGTATCCAGCGTGTGATGGTGGCACGGTCGCGGTCGACCTCGAAGAGCTTGCGCTCGTCAGTCCGTTCGTGACCGACTTCGGATGGGACGGGCAGACGTGTCCGACCGGCGCAGCGCTGGTCACCGGCAGTGATCCGGAGACAGGGCTCGATGCGGACGCGGCGTTTTGCACGCGTGGCGAGATGGCCGATGGACCGGCCTGGTGGCGCGGGGATTCGGGCGACCTCGTGCAGACGGGGCACTTTGCGCTCGGCGAGCGCAGCGGGCTCTGGGTGCGTTTCCATCCGCGTGAGGTCGGATCTTCGGGAGAGGCGGGGCAACGGGTCGCCGAGGCCGGCGAATATGTCGCGGGTGTGCGCCAGGGTGAGTGGTTCGTGTATCGCGCCGACGGGAGCCTCGAGCTCGAAGGCGACTATCGCGACGGGCTCCGTCACGGTTCGTGGGAGGGCTACGCGACGAGCTTGTTGCTCGCCTGGTCGGGCGACTACGAGGCGGGCCAGAAGACGGGTGTCTGGCGCACCTGGTACTCGGACTGGACGGGTGGCTTCACGTACGCCGGGGCAGGCACGATCGCGACCGAGGAGACCTGGCTCGACGGTGTCAGGCACGGGCCGTTCACGCACTGGTTTCGAGGCGGAGGCAAGGAGCGCGAAGGCACCTTCGTCAATGGGCTGCAGGGTGGGGTGGTGACGACCTGGTGGGAAGACGGCACGAAGCGGTTCGAGACGACCTACCTCGGGGGGATCGCGAACGGGCCCCATCGGCAATGGGACGAGGAGGGGCGGCTCGAGGCCGAGGGACGCTATGCGTTCGGACAGGCCGACGCCGCGTGGACCTTCTGGTCCGACCCGAACTTCGTCATCCTGTTCTTCGGGGGCCCGGCGGCACGCACACGGCAGGGCACGACGTTCGTCGATGGGGTTGCCGAGGGACCGGTCGAGGGGCGCTACGACGACGGCGGCGCGCTCGCGTTCGAGAGCCAGCTCGTCGACGGATCCGATGAGGGTCCTGGGACCTTCTACTGGCCGAGCGGAGGGGTGCTGGCCGAGGGATTCTATCAGGGCGGCAACGCTCAGGGGCCGTGGCAGACCTATTACGAGAGCGGGGCCGAGCGGGCGACCTGGCCGTACGTCAATGGTGTCCTGTTCGGGCTGTTCGTCGAGCTCCACGAGAGCGGACAGAAGAAGCGTGAGGGAACCTACAACTCAGGACGGCGCATTGGTGTCTGGACGAGCTGGAATGAAGCTGGCGTCGAGACGAGCGAGGACTGCGGGGTCGGCGGCGAAGCATGTGACTGCGCGACGACGGAGAGCTGCCGATGAGCCCGCTGCTGGTCACATTCCTGTTGATCCCGAGTGTGCCGTTTCTCGAGCCCCCGGCCGTCACTCTCGAGGACTTCACCCGGGATGCCGCGACCCTATCCAGAGTCTATCCGCAGGACGAGGTCTTCCCCTTCGCGGACGACGAGGGCTACGTCTATACGAAACACCTGAGTGTGGGACTCGGGACGACGGCCGACGCGCGCTGCGTCCCCGAGGACGACCCGAGCGCCATCGACGGCTCCGAGTCCTGCACACTGGTCCGCGCGTGTTGGCACCCCGATGACCCGGCTGGCACGCGCCGCTACCTCTATACCGCTGCCGCTGGTGCGGTCGTCTGGGAGGCCGGGCTCGTGGGTGGCGGCCAGGTCGGCGGAGACGCCATCTTCCGCTGCACGCGCGACGGCTTCGCCCCCGACGAACCGGTTCGCGCGAACGCTTTCGAGTCGCTGGCCAAGCCGCCCTGGCAGCGTCCGCCGGTTGCACTCGGACGACGACTCTGCGGCGTCTGGAACCGCACCTACTTCGAGGGCCCCATCAATCTGGAGCTCGCCTGTATCGACTCCCCTGACGACTTCTCGGTCTTCTCCAACGGCGCCCCGAACTTTCAGGGCGAGACGCTGTTCAAGTTCACCGACCTCGACCCTCACCTCGGCATCGCGCCGCTCGGGACCAACGCCGACGGCACACCGATCCTCGTTCGGACCCCACAAGGCACTCTCACCGAGGCGCGCGAGGAATGGCTCCTGCCCGATGCTCAGCTCTCGCTGCCCGACGGTCGTTTCATCGTCTCGCTCATCCGACAGTCGGCTGTCGCACGCCCCAACGATGCCGGCCTGTACCAGAACAGCGCGTGGCACTTCGTGTTGTCGCCGGGTGCAACGAGCATCGCCGATCTGAAGGTCCTCAATCGCCCCAGGTGGCCACTGCGCAAGCCCTGGCCAAGCGCCTCCGACCCGGACACATCGCTCGGCCGCCCCTATTACGACCACGACCACGACCTCGTCGTCTTCGTCGCCAGAGGCCACGAGTTCGGCAACGACCGCTTCTTCGATGACGTACCCCGAGGCTATTTCGGCGGCGCGAGCTACGGCTTCTTCGTGCTCGACCTCGACGCAGCCAGACCCACACTCGGCTACGTCTCGGCGACAGATGCGGGCTGGTCCAAGGCCATGACCTATACCATTCCCGGTCCGCAGGGAGGCACCTTCGACGACGGCGCGACCCTCATACCGACCGGCGAAGCCCTCGTCTGGAGATACGGCGCCTCGCCCTACACCCCCACCCGTGAGTACCTGGTGCGCCTGCACCCCGAACTCTTCGACCTCGACGGGGACGGGCTCACCGCGGCCGAAGAAGCCACACTCGGGACGTCGGACCTCGACGCGCACAGCGACGACGACTATGTCTTCGACCGCGCCGAGAGCGACCTCGGCTTCGACCCGACCGACCCGCTGGACGTGCCGGTGCCCCAGGACGGCTGGGGTGCAATCGCCGCCACGACATCGCCGCTCATCGCCAAGCGCTTTGGCGCGCTCATCCCCGAGCCCTGGCGCGAGACCGGCAACGCCTCGGCCATCGTCCGGTCCCACGCCCCATGGGGTCCGCTCTGCGCGATGGACAGTCAGGACGGCGAATGGCCCGGCACCTGTCGCGACGCCGCCGGCCAGGTCGTCGCCCACTTCCCGCACCCACCGGTCGCCGATCGCGCTCTCGCGCACGACGGCCGCCACCTCGTCACGCTGAGCACCGACCAAACAACCCTCGAGAGCTTCGACCTCGAGACCACCGCGACCGCGACGATCGGTGTTCTCACCGTGCCCGAGCTCGACACGGGGGCCTTCCTCCGCATCTTCCCGGTCGATGACACCACGGTCTTCGTGCAGCGGGCCCGCTCGGTGCGACCCGCGCTCTGGATCGTGCGCGACGGCGTCCAGACCCAGGTCTTCGACCTCGATACGGCCGAGCTCGCCGCCGGCCAGACCACACCCGCCCCTGCCCAGGTCAAGACCATGGGACTCCTGCCCACCCACTTCGAGGTGCTCGGCTTCGTGCCCGATCCATCACGCGCTGCCAGCTCCGACGCGGTCGAGCTGTTGGTCGCCGTGCAGGGATACTGGCGACGCTACATCATCGCGATCACCCCCGATGGCCGCATCCGGGACACTCACGATTCTACCACGACGGGCTCGGCGACCTGGCCGTCGCCGCCGAGTCTGCCTTCGGCGTCTTCACCGGCGGCCATATCCTCGGCAACGACAGCGGCTTTCTCACGCCCGGTGGCCTACGCCTCTTCACGGGCGACTCCTTCGACCATCGACCGGTACCGGCGTTTGGCACCCTGCTCGTCGAGAACCGCGATCCACGAGCCCTCATCCAACCCCAACAAGCCGGCCTGCACGAGGTCGTCACCTTCGGTCCGAGGCTCGAGCCGGGCGAGACGCTCGTCTTCGTATCGAGCTGGCGGGGCATCTCCAACCACCTGCCACCCGGCACCGTTCTGCCCGACATCCCGGCCATGCTCATGCGCGTCCACCCCCGCGGCGGCATCGTCCCCGCGTGGGGGTGGCGTGACCCTGTCACCCTGGAACTCGATCTCGACCGCCTCGAGTACGACATCGTCGATGTCTCGGGCATGGACCTCGATCGCCGCCACCACCTGTGCCTTGCCGATCGCGGCGCCGACACGCTGCGTATCTATCGCCCGACCCAGTCGGGAGGCGTGCCCGAGGTCCTCCTAGAAAAGCTCGAAATCCAAGATATCCGGGACTGCCGCTGGCGCGCCAACGGCGACCTGTCGGTCCTGGTCGAGACCGACACCGACGGTCGTATCAGTAGTGCCACCCTGACCCGCCCGGCCAACGCCCCGCGTCACGAGATCTCGGCCTTCGTCGCCGACCCCGACGACACCAACAACCAGGCGACCCGCCGCGCCTTCGTCAAAGGGCCGGGCGTCGACCTCGAGCTCATCCCTTTTGGCACGACCGCCTTTGTCGCGGGCCCCGAGGCCGACTTCGCACGCGTCGAGTACGACCTCGAGTCCGGCCGCTTCAGCTCACCCTGGGGTGAGCTCACCCTCGAGAACGTGGCCACCCAGGACCACCCCTCGATCGTGCTCCGCCCCGACGGTCGCGCCCTGCTGCTGCCGTCCATCGTCTACCAGAGCGACCCGTCCGGCGCCGAGCCGCTCGTCCTCGTCGACCCCTCCACCCCCAGGGCCCCGACGACCTACGTCTCCATCGCCGCCTTCAACGGGGGCGACTCCGGCCGCGGCATGGTCACCGCCATCGTGCCCTGGGACCGCTTCGTCGACCCCTGGACCGGCGCCCACCTCGACCCCGCCAACCCCTTCGCGGCACCCTCGACACCGACCTTTCCGGCTCCAGACCGGCCGACGGGCGGCACGCCGATCACCATCACGACGCCCGGAGACGAGAGCTGCTCGTCTTCGTCCGGCCCGACGACCTGCATCGCCGCTCTCATCGCCCTCCTCTTCGTCGCGGCCCTTCGCAGCCGATCCCGCACGACCGTCCTGTCCACGCTCCTCCTCATCGCATGCGATGACTCTGCCGACCCGACCGACACCGTCAACCCAGAGACCTCGGACTGGCTCTGTAAGGACTACGCGGGCGACCCATCCCAGTGCGTGGAGCTTCTCAACTGGACTGAGCTCGCCGCGAGCGCGAGCTGCTCCGCCGCGGGCGGAACCCCGACGTTTACACCGCTGCCGACAGCGGGCTGCTCCTCACGAGTGACCAACACCGACGCCAATTGTGGCTCCAACTGCGCCTTCGTCGGGGCGTGTCTGCTCACCCGCCCGATCGACGACGCCCAACGACGCCTCGCCTACTACGAACCCATCGAGACCACCTCGGCTCAGCGAGCATGCGAAGCCATCGACGGAGCCGGCGGGTGGACGTCGGAGTTCGAGTCCCCGTAGCGGATCAGGCTCGATGCCTCGGTTGCCTCCGCCCCTGACGGCTGGTGCCACGATGGCTTGGCGCCGAGTCCCGGAGCGGGTTGGCACGGAAGTTCGGGCCAGGGCTTGACAAGTTCCGGGTGCAGGCGCCTTCTTAGTCCAGAGGTCGAACTAAGTCGGCCCGCGCCCATTGAAGACGACCCGTTGCGTGGTCTCCACAGGCGCTCCACCCGTTCGGCGTCCTACGCCACAGGGAGTACACGATGATCACTCGCGCCTGGTTCCGCCTTACAGCCCTACCCATTCTCGTCCTCGCCTCGGCTTGCGGCGATAACGATACCACCCCGACCGACACGTCCGGCGACACGACGGCGGATGTCACTCCCGACGTGACCCCCGACGTCACTCCTGACGTGACCCCCGACGTCACTCCTGACGTGACCCCCGACGTCACTCCTGACGTGACTCCTGACGTGACCCCCGACGTGGTCCCCGACACGACTCCCGACGTGCTCCCCGACACGACTCCCGACGTGACCCCCGACACCGTCGCCGACACCGAGATCGTCGAGCCCACCACCCTCATGGTCTTCGGCGACGACTACGCCGCCGGCGTCACCTTCGTGGAGTTCGGCGGCTCGACCAACGCCATCACGCTCGACACGGCCGAGAAGCACTCCGGCACGTCCTCCCTCAAGATCGAGGTCCCCGCAGCCGGCTACACCGGTGGCGCGCTCGTGTCCGACATGGACACCGACCTCTCCGGCTACAACGCCGTCACCTTCTGGGCCAAGGCGAGCACCGCCAACGCGCTCAACGTCGTCGGTGTCGCCAATGACGCGGACACCACCGACCTCCAGGTCGAGTGGAACGGCGTCGCGCTCACGACCGCGTGGCAGCGCTTCATCATCCCGCTCCCCGACGCCTCGCTGCTCACCGCAGAGCCCGGCCTCTTCCACTTCGCCGAGGGCGCCGAAGCCGCCGCCTACACCATCTGGCTCGACGACATCCAGTATGAGACCCTGGCGTCAGGCGTCGTCGGCGCCGCCATGCCTGCCATGGCCACCGAGACCGTCTCGCGTGAGGTCGGCGGTACCGCCACCATCAACGGTGCATCCGTGACCTATCCCGTCAACGGGACCAACCAGACCCTCTCGCTGGCGCGCCCCTACCTCGACTACTCGTCGTCCAACACGGCCGTCGCCACCGTCGACGACGCTGGCACGGTCACTGCGGTCGCCGTCGGCCAGGCCGTCATCACCGCCAAGCTCGGCTCGATCGCGGCAGCCGGCTCCTTGACCGTCAACGTCACCAACGCGCAGATCCCGGCCACCGCCGCCCCGACCCCGACCACCGTCGCCGCGGACGTCATCAGCCTCTTCTCCAACGCCTACACCAACGTCGCCGTCGACACCTGGTCTGCCGGCTGGGACAACGCCAACGTCGCCGACGTCACTGTCGCCGGTAACGACACGAAGAAGTACTCGGCGCTCGTCTTCGCCGGCATCGAGTTCACCACG
>Ga0247843_1009580_pt1 | contig 10698 bp, 7 predicted proteins | sample LaCruzMarch2017__FD_192420 | JGI IMG/M metagenome (GOLD analysis project Ga0247843, IMG submission 192420) | Freshwater microbial communities from meromictic Lake La Cruz, Castile-La Mancha, Spain - LaCruzMarch2017_8m | ecosystem: Environmental > Aquatic > Freshwater > Lake | place: Spain...
TACATGCTGAAAATATTTACAAAGAGATTTTTCATATAGTTCTTCAAAGAGCGAGTTTTCAAATAAATATTTGTAATCAAAATATTTATTAAATTCAGGTGGACACATTTGTCTATAAATTGGTTTAAGCATTCCAACAAGAGTCGATGGATTTATTTTTGGCGAATATGCGATACAATATAGGATTGAAGAATTGTGTTGTTTTATTGCATCAACTACTTCTTTAGAGTGATGAAAAGCGATATTATCCATTAGGACAACCGACCCTTTTGGAATATCTAATTGTTGTATAAATTTGACAAAATCTACCTTTTTACAATTATGATCTAGAATTTCATAACCTACGAGTCCTTTACTTGATACAGCTAAAATCAGAGTAAATTTTACTCTTCTCAAACTTTTGTCACTTTTAATTGCCAACCTTGTTCCTTTGGCATTCCAACCTTTCTTTCTATGATCGCCTAAATAAAAACCTGGCTCGTCTATACTTATTATAGACTCTTCATCGCATGCGTTAATATATCTCTGACAAAATTGTTTTACAACATCGTTTGTATGAGCAACATTAACCATTCTAGAAGCAGATTTAAACGAATAACCTTGAGCTTTTACATATCGATTCACTGTCAGTCTTGATCTCTTTATATTGCAATCAATTGCTATTTTGTTAGCTAGATCATCTATGGTAATAAAAGGATTATTTTTCAACTGTGATATAATGCATTTACGTACTTCATCTTTATAATACACGTTTTTCTTCTTAATTTTTTAAACGATGGACTATGTTTCACCCATCGTTGTAAACTAGATTTGCTTACACCATATATTCTACTTACAGCACGTAAACTCCTATGAAAATGATTATAATGAACAACCGATTTATATCTTGTTTCAAGATCATGCATTTAATATCTGTCAAGTAATTAACGGTTACAAATTATACGTGTCCCATAATATTTGACCTTGGCTGTATGATGAAAAACAGAGCAGGCAAATATGGGGACCCAAGTTGGATAGTATTATTGCAAGTAGGAATGATGATCTACATATTTGGCTATAAACTGGATTATTGTAGATAATCGACGATGGGAGAGATATTGTTAGATTTGTATATAACAACTCTCGTCCTTACTTCCCAATATACATTCATGATAAAAAGCTACGAACCCAAACAATATAGTGTTTTATATAATAAAAAGTGATTTATTAAAAAATACATCATCATTCCAAAAGTTAATCAAGTCTTTATAATAAAAGATGAAGTTTTCTATCCAAGTGAAACCCGACCGCTGGGTCGTGCCGTTTGAAAAGGGATTTGACAAGTGGACCAAGTCGGAATTCGTGTATAGTCCCAACAAGGACCTATTCCCTCACCAATCGTTTGTCAAGGATTACATGCAAGAGGCGGGGCCAAACATGGGCATTGTGTTGTATCACGGGCTAGGTGTTGGAAAGACGCGTTCAGCCATTGCGATTGCCGAAACAAGTGTAGGGCGAGAAATCGTAGTGTTATTACCGGCATCTCTTGTCAAGAACTTTGAAAAGGAAGTGGCGGGACTCAAGGGCAAGAAAGAGTACGAGTACATTGGTTACGACGGGCTTAAGAAGAAGAGCGTGTCAGAACTCGAGTCATTCGACAACAAGCTGGTCATTATCGACGAGGTCCACACGTTTATTTCCCGTGTCATGAGCAAGGGCATCGTTGGAAAAGAAGTGTATCAAAAGCTGATGAATGCGACCAATTGCAAAATCATAGCTCTATCGGGTACCCCTATTATCAACAACCCTCATGAACTGGCGTACACTTTGAACCTGGTCCACGGCTACATCTATAGCCACGTGTTTACACCATCTGCCAAGTGTGAGCAGGCAGACTTTAATGCGGCCGAACAAGAGATCAAACAACACCCTCTAGTAAAACAGGCTGTCACGGCCCAGGGAAGGATCATGTCGATCACGTTTTGGCCCAGGGGCTTTATGAAAACGGGACCCGCTATCGAATCATCGTCATCTGACCCGATCGAGACCATTAAAGCTATTTATGCAAAACATAATGTGAAATTGGTGGGTAAAGTTGGAAAGACCTATGCGACACTGTTTCCGGCCTTGGCAGATGAATTCGAGACCAAATATGTCAATTATAGAGAAAAGTCATGTACCAATGAGCACCTATTCTCTCATCAGGCTCTCGGTCTAGTCTCGTACTTTGAATCCTATGACGAATCATCGTTTCCCAGGACGTTTGAAATGGAAGTGATCAAGGTCCCGATGCGCAAGACCCAGTTTGGCAAGTACCTTACGGTGCGCCAAGACGAGATCAAAAAAGAGAGGAATGCGCAAAAGTATGTGGGGGACGATGGATCAAACTTGGACAAAAAGGACATGGGCAAGGGCAGCGTCTACCGTTCATTCTCGCGCGCCCTTTGTAATTTCGTCTTTCCCGACGAGATCAACCGCCCTTATCCGAGCACCATGAAACAGTTCAAGAGCGAGGTGGACGAGGCGGATGATGACTATGGGGGGACAACTCCTGCTGTTGCCATTGCTCCTCTCGCGGATAAAACGGCCAAGTACGAGCGCCAAGTGGCCATTGCCCTAAAGAAGCTCAGGGAGCAAGCGGACAAGTATCTCAGTTTTGACGGACTCTTGGAGCATGGTCCCAAGATCAAGGAAATCATCGAGCGAGTCACAGCCTGTCCCGGATCCTCTCTAGTGTATTCGTCCTTTCGAAATGTCGAGGGGATCAAGATCTTGTCAATGGCGATGGACTACGCGGGCTATGTGGAGCTCAAGGTGAGAAAAGGAACCAAGGGCGCCTGGGAATTCAAATGTGATGATTTCAAAAAGCCGAAATACATCATTTTCACGGATAAAAAGGACGAGACCAAGATCTTGATGGACTTGTTCAATTCGGACATGGCTTCCCTCCCGGCCGACCTTCAAAAGGAAGCGGCAAAACGCTTTGGTCCCCGACAACTCAACCTGTATGGCGAGATCGCCAAGGTGCTCATGATCACACAGTCCGGTGCTCAAGGAATATCCTTGAAGAACGTGAGACAAGTTCACATAATGGAGCCCTTTTGGAACGAGATCCGCATCAAGCAAGTGTGTGGGCGAGCGATAAGGGCCATGTCTCACGCTAGCTTGCCCCTGGCCGACAGGACTGTGCATACGTTTTTATACGTCATGGACCTGGTGCAAAAGGACCAGTACGAGCAGTCTGCCATCAAGACCAACGACAAGGGTTTGTCATCCGACGGCTACATCTTGGATATCGCTAGGCGCAAGTCGGTGCTGAACAATAAATTCTTACAATTGGTCAAGAACTGTTCGGTGGATTGCGCCCTGAACAAAAAAGCACACGGAACCGCCGTACAGTGCTTTAACCCGTCGTCTGTATCTAACTACGTCGGTTTCACGTACAAGGGACAAACTTATACCTATCTGGCCAATCCGACCAATGCCCAAAAGGCTGAATTCCAGGAACAGTCTGGCAAAAAGTCGGTCACGTGGACTGGACTCTATCAAGACAATGTTCAAGTTGGAGTCGCACGTTTAGAAAACGCCAAGGTCAAGGGACTAAAAGTGTTCTAAACACTTTCACTCGCACACTTTTTAGCTAGTACAAAGAGCACCGACAAGTGATCCCAAATTGCCGTCTTGTTACTCTCGGACAGTGTTTGCCAGAATAGTCGCATCTTTTCACTTAGCCCATCATATCCGACGAGTACAAACTCGGGATCTGTGAAAAAGGGAATGCGTTTAGCCAAATTATCATCATGTGGAACGACCACCATTGTGTAAAAGTACTCGCTCGTCATCTTTTTACTCAGGCTTTTAAGGATGAAGAAAGAACTTGATACCATTTTGAGTGTAGGGTCGTTGGGCATGATGATGGCGAGCTCCTTGAAAAACTGTTTGCTGTACTTGTTGAACCGCTTGTAATTGTCCATGTGTGTATTATATACTATAAACTGTTTCGGTCAGAGTAGATGGACGCATTGCAAAATATACATTTACACTTTTTTTTGTAAGCGCTTGATCAAGTCTTCTTTCTTTATCCGAGAGTATACAATCCCCCTAGCCTTGGCAAGTTTTTGTAAGGCTTTTAAACTTTTTAGCCGTCCTCCAGATGAAACTAATTTACCTAGAATAATTGTATATGGATTTTCACTTTTATGGATACGCGAATACTGTGTTTGTAAATCTGTCAACAATGATTGTCTTGATGTATAAGTAATTACATCTTTTGTTAGCAGTGTTGTTCCATATTTTGGATCATACAACATTTTATTATAATCATTATTTGTAATTATATTTTCCATTTTGTTTAATCCTATACATGTTTCCAAAGTTTGATTATTATTTTCTTTAAATGTATATGATTTAACATTATATTGATATATTTCAATACCAGTTGGAAGTGTTGGAAGTGTTGGAAGTGTTGGAAGTGTTGGAAGTGCTCTAGTTGCTCTAGTTGCTTTTGATTCTTGCATGGTTTTAATTAAAACCAAAGAATTCATGACATCATATAATTTAACTTCGTTAAACTGGGCATAAAACTGAATCATCATCATATCTATCGTTTTTCCAAAATATTCGTAATATCTATTAAAGAAATCGAGTTTTGTATATGTTCCATGTTGTCCTACTTCATTGTTAGATACAATGTGTAGACGATCTTTTAACAATTCCATTAAATCTCCTGCTTTTGTTGGCGAATATACTTGATTCATTGTTGCGATATGAACTCGATTAATTTTAGGATTCATCATTGTTTGTGGAGGTTCAAGAGCATGAACACCACCCATGATGAATAAACCGCGAATCTTATCTTTATTCAAATTTATAAATTGTGATATTTTATTTAAACCATTATAAAATGAACATGGTCCATTCATATCAATATAAATATCAGAATAGTTAATAGATTGTGGTATAGCAGTAACTACACTTTTGTACTTTTCTGGAATAGGTGTATGGACATCCGTTTCCAATAAACTTTCTTCTGTTGATTTAATAGTTTGTGAATCAATTTCTTGGTATACTTTTATAAAATCACTAGAAAATGGATTTATTTCATTGTAAAAGAAATCATGTTCGTTATCTTCTTTATATATAAAAAAACATTTTTGAGCAGGCGAAGCTTTATTTTCTTCCCATATACCATAAACTAAAGTTTCACACATTTTAACTATTTTAGTTGCCTTATTTAGACCATCTTTTATAACATAATTAAACCCAAGACCATAAGGTTGTTCTTGTGTTGTATCTTGTTTAGGATTATATGACTTGGGTAGATTCATTATGAAAATCAGGTCAGCTCCTGTTCTTGCATATAATGCTACTGAAATAAATCCATCAATACCAGATATATCACCGGATGTAATAACAAGTTGTTTTTTAATGATTTCTTGTGGTTCTTGTTTCGTAGGCAATGACTCTGAAAATTGTGCAATCTTTAAAAACTTGTCAGGAATATAAAACGTTTGCATTGTCATATTAGTTGTTGACTTTAATGTAACTTTTCCGTATAGTGATATTTTTGTACTTTTGGGACTTTTTGTAAAATAATAGCCAGGTTTTACAATGTTTTGTTCGTCATTATATTCCTCAAAAGTCTTTGAATACTTGTATTGTCCTTGATTATATTTTATATCACGAGTAAATACTGTACCTTCTAAAATGTCATTGCCTATGCGATTATTTAAAATCAAAACTGCAATACTAGATTGGTTTGTATCTGGTATGGACTCGGCCTTTGATATGTCAAGACATACATGACGAACTTCTGTTGTTCCAAATTGAACGACACTCAATTCCGGAACGTAACCCGTAGGTTGGTGACCAAAAATATTGTATAAAGTTTTTAATGTTTTGTTAGTTTGTGAAAACGATACTTTTTGAACACCACCGCGATGTTTTCTTTGTTTTTTGTGTCCATTCTTCTTCTTCTTCCCTCCCTCCAATATATCGGGGACTACAGTATGTTTCTTCGCTAATGCCTTGGGTCCATGAACAGACAACTTTGACATGTATGAAATTGGCGACAAGTCACTTGTGTAATTTGAAATTTTACCGCCACAGATTGAAAGGTGGATTAATTTTGTAACTTCCGGTTTGTTACGTAGTGGCTGATCATGTGCTTGTGCTTGTGTTTGTGCTTTTGCCAATTGACTTTTTTGGATTTCAGATGGTTCGGCGCCTTTTGATTGTTGGAAATTAATTGGAAGAATCGAAACAGCTAATTGTTGCGATGTAACATCTGGATGTTCAAAATGTGACAATATGTTTTGCTTTTCTTGGTTGATTGCACGAATAGCTTTAAGAAATGATATATTAGCGAGTTCGGGAGACATTATCGTCATTATCGTATCTGTTAAAACAAACCCATTTTCATTAGTTGGTAATCCTGCATGTGATGCAACACCATGTTTGTTATTATCAATTTTAAAAGCTCCAATCACATGACATTGTTTTAAATACTTTATATATAGTCCATTATAAGGTTGTAAACATACTGGCAACAATTCTGTATTCCATATAAAACCCATGATCATTGACATTATAGCGCTTGCAGCGTGCAACACTCCAGATTGTATATCAGCGGAAGTAAATTTGTCTTCAAAAAGTGAGTTGAATTCGTCCATTGCATATATATCTCCTGCTGAGTTTGGCTTGTGAAGAAATCTACCAAGTGTTTTCTCTTCAACAGCAATCACTCGAGCAATTAAATCTGTTGAAAATATTGATTCAAGGTCGCTTGAATTTTTGAACCCAGTCCAACCAGCTTGTAAAGTATTAATGAATGGACCACATAGCTGTATAGCATTAAATTTGAATTTGAATGCTGTATTAAAGTTACTTGCAACATTGTTACATAATTGTGTAAAGCTTGTACTCGTGTCATTTGCCCAACACGGGGCGCCATTATTATCTACAATAAAGTACTCGTCTATTAATCTTATTTTATTAAGGTCCCTATTACCTATGGTGAGCAAAACATTTTGAGGATGTAAAGTTTTCAATGATAAAAAGTTTTGCATCATAATAATATTACTGGGTCCACGATCTATCAAATCTCCTGTAAACACGATTGCTTCTACTAATGGATCTAATGGCTTTCCTGTTTTATTTAAAATTTCTAATAATCGTGTCACATTTAAAAGAGTTGCATCTTTGATATTTGGTATTCGACCTTCAAAATCGGAAAAACAATATATGCGTTTTCCGGAAAAATCATAGGTACCATGTATGTTTGTTTCGGCCATTTATTATAGATGATATTTTTGCTCATCTGTAAAAATGCACATATTATACAGCTAATAACCAGATAATTATAAAAAAATGAATATACAATAAATCAAGTGTATGTATGTATGTACGTACACGACATACAATGGCGAAAAAGAAACAAGTCTACGTAAAAGCCTCTATTCCGATTGCGATCCGAGAAGCCACTTGGGTTACATACAATGGCCAGGCGTTTGTCGCCAAGTGCCACGTGGAATGGTGCAAGAACGTGACCACGCCTTTTTCATACGATGTTGGGCACAATGTCCCAGAGAGCAAGGGAGGATCCATGGATATCGAGAATTTGCGGCCTATTTGCCACAAGTGCAACATGTCAATGGGAAACAGGTACACGATTGACGAGTTCTCTGCATTGAGCAAAGATGCAAAAGACACAACAGTCAATGATGTACCAATAAAAAAGGGATTCTTCACGAGACTGTTTTCATGCTCTTGACCGCTGCCAATATATATACTATTCCTGCCAAAAATACTCCAATGTGAACACACACTTGTGGCAGCCACTTGAACACATAAACGAGTGATGACAGTAATCCGAGGGCAAGGGACAAGAAGAACAACATGTTTCTGCGAGTGAAACCGTACCAAATACTCGTAATTGCATAAAATACTGCAAAAATATGCGCATACAGCTTGTCCAAGACATGAAACATGATTGGCAACTTGACCAATTTAGAATGATTCATGAATGAAAGAAATGCAAGCACGCCTAAAAGTATTGTATCCGTGACTAGTTTATTTTGCCAGGTGAATATGGCGAGAAGAGCAAATAGAATAGACGTGTGCTTGGGATGCATAGGATGCATAATATACTATATCTCTACTTTTTGTGTTTGCTTATCCTGTCTCCGATTTCCTGTTGCTTTCCCCTGATTGCCTTGATCAGCTCTGCCTTGCGCATACTAGATCGTCCAACAATCTTATAACGCTTGGCCTTTTCGTACAGCTCCTTGACGTTTTGGGTCTCCATCTTGACTCCTTTCTTGCCACCCTTGAACATTTGAATAATTGCGTCCATTATTTATAATTATATGCAATAAAATAATATCAAAGTCATAAAAGCATTAAATCGGTCTCGTCATTAAGATGCCACGATCCGCAACGTCTGTTCCAATCGTCATACTGATCACACTTTGTAAAGACGTGTTGATAATCGATCCGGACACGTGCGGCGTGGATACTTGATTGTACTCTTTGAGCGCATCGACCAATTCCTTTTGAACAACCAGTTTTCCTATGGTTTGATCCAGGCGACAAGGTCCGAGCACATATAAAGACCTGTAGAATCCATTTTCATTCGCTTCACCCAATTGAACAATCTCGTGCCCCTCCACCCTGTTTACGAATTGCGCCATGGCAGCGTAATCCATGGATGATGTGCACGGAGGTGCGGTAGGTGGCCTGTACATGCTATAACCGTCAATCATGATCGAGTCCCCGATGAAGAACTCGTTCTTGTCAAAGTACTTGTCCGTCACGATTTTAATGTACAAGGTGTTGTACAATTCGTACTCGACCTTGATGACACTATAGTCATCCTGGCTGTTGTTAAACAAGGTGCCATTCGGTTTAAGGATGGAAAAGGTCAGACGTTGAAGAGATGCCATGTTTTGCGGATAAAACACCTTGGTCTCGTCTTGCGCAGGGACCATGATGACATATCCCCGGCCATTCGGACACTTGTACGACTTGTCATAGATGAATTGCGCAAAACTCTTTTGGACCTGTTGGCTAAGTCCGTCGCACAAGTCCCCGATCTCGTCAACTTGAAGAAGCAGATAGGGATATGCCAGCTTGTGATCATGATGGTGCACAAACTTGGGAGCGTTTGTTATGGACCTGTTTTCAAGTACTTCATTCGGAATAATGAGTTTTGAAAACTTAATGGAAGAAATGTTGCGATAATTAGACGTCAACTTTGTGAAATCAATCCTATAAGAGAAGCGTTTCTTCTGACTCGCGTTCAACCAGTCCCTGTCGAAACCATTAATCGTAATGTATTTCAACATGATGGTCCTTTGTGTAGGCTGATCAATGACGAGCGCAGTGCTATGTGTAGGTGTTTTAGAGTACTCGACAATACCGACATTGTTACTCGTGAATTCAAAAGGAGTATTGTCTGGAGCAGCAGCGACAGTAGCTATAGGTTGTTGTAAAGACGTGAAGAACGCCTTGGGATCGTCCGGAACGAGTGGCATCTTGAGCTCCAAGTTTGACTCGAGGTCGCGTCTATTATTCAACAACTTTTCAAACATGTCATCACTCACGGGCTCGTCCTTTAATTGTTGAAAGTCTGGAGCGGCTGGTGGCTGACTGTTGGTCATGTCGAGATTCCTGTTGGACATGGCCATGTCGAATTGTTTACCCACGTCTTCAAAGTCCTTGTTCGTAGTGTTTTCTGGAAGGAGTAGGGTGGATGTGAGAGCACGTGATCCAAACACATTGGAATCGCGTTCCAACTGCGAGTGATTTGATCCCGTCTTGGTCGCATTTTCCATCTTGGACAGTTTATAAGTATCCACAAACACGTCGGTCAGCCGATTGAGCGACACGTCGTTTAATTCCTTGATCGATACGTCTCCAACATCAATGAACTCGTCCTTGACTGCGCGCATGATCTCGAACAACATTTCAGAACTGGTATTTTCCATGTCGTTTGCGTTTAGGTTGAAGCCGTACTTGGTGTCCATCCAATTGGTGAATGCACTTTTGCATATTTGGAAATTTTGAATCTTGAGGAATTTATCCATTTATTATTGGGACATGAATTGTACTTATATGATGAATGAGTTTGCAAGAACAAGATATATTTAGTTAAAGACAACTTGACGTTTCCTACAGCATATTATAACTTTACTACTTATTGGACTTTGTAAAAATATATCCACTGTCATCTATGGCCCACCCTTTATTCGCTGCATCCAAGCGGACCAACTCGAATGCTGCTGACGCCTTGATAACCGGCAATATGCTCATTGCTAATGATTCAAACACGGCAACACACAAAATAATGATTGAATATATTCCCGAGTTCAAAAGGAGAACTGCTAAAATAATATATATCACAAGATCCATATTGCGACATCTTTGCGATTTTATCGATAACATCAACAGTTTCCTGTCTTCAAAAAGTAGTAGCTGAGGGCGTGATACGATACAAAGCCGATCATTTTTACATTAGATATGATCTATTACCTTTAACCCTTATTCCACATCATGTACTTGGATGTAAGGTACAAAAATCGTATACAATCTGTTTACAGTCAAGGTCATTATATTATGGGATCGGGCGAAGCCCTCGCGAAGCGACAGCTCATATCCACATGTCATAACTTCCTATATGTATTTCCTCCATCATGTCAGTTGTACATAACTTCTGGACAT
>Ga0247843_1009582_pt1 | contig 10697 bp, 10 predicted proteins | sample LaCruzMarch2017__FD_192420 | JGI IMG/M metagenome (GOLD analysis project Ga0247843, IMG submission 192420) | Freshwater microbial communities from meromictic Lake La Cruz, Castile-La Mancha, Spain - LaCruzMarch2017_8m | ecosystem: Environmental > Aquatic > Freshwater > Lake | place: Spain...
TAGTTGTTGTAGCCGCTGCGCCAAGCTCAACGTTGGTAGAACCAATTGTTACTTTTCCAACATAGGCCCAAGCCGCCCCGGCATAAATCTTCAGTGCGTCTTCACTGTTTCCGCCTACGTTTGCTGTATCATACCAAAACTCGCCGGCACTGTTGCCTGCGGACCCACCCGACGGAGGCGTTACGTTTGGGGCCGTAGCACTGACTTCAGCGGGACCGACTTTAACAATGCCAGCACTGTCCTCAAAGAATAAGCCTGGAGCACTGGAATTAGTATTTAGCGCGATCTCTCCGTCAGACAGCGCGGTGGTTGTTGGCCTCTTGCTGGCCGTGCCAGATCGGAGGTTTTGTACTTTAACTGCCATGATGATTTAGTAAGTGCCGTGATTGATAATGTCTATTTCGTTGTTAATGTTCGCTGTGACTCCATTACCGGGTTGAAGAGCAGTAGCGGCTGCTCCACTTGATGCTGGAACCCAAACTGCGGGCCCAACGTTAGGAACCACATAAACATAAAGGATCGCCAATCCAGAGGGGTCGAACCAAACGTCTCCATTTGACGGGTTAGCTGGAGCAATGTTAGAAACACTAACTTTGCTTGTAGTGTCCCATTTGACTCCATTCCAAGCTTGAAGAGCCTCTGAAGACGTATTCCACCTAAGAGACCCCTGTAGAGCGCCATTAACTCCAGTGTCTAACTCAGTTGGAATTAGCAGTTCTGCAGATCCTATAGCTCCTTGCTTAAAAACTCTAAGGTTAGAGTTGATTACGCTCAGGTTGCCATAAACGGAGTCGCCTTGGACGCCCACGTTTCTCAACCTGAATCTTATCCACCCTTTACCAGCTGTTCCACCTGCAACAAGTACTGTCCCACCATCATCGATCCTGATGTTAGAGCCATTCCCAACATACATGTAAATGTTGTAATCGCTTTCAGTTGCCGTGTAGTTATCTACCGACATGTTGAAAGCAAGTTGGCCCTCTTCAAGATCCGTAGGGTGGTTGTTAAACTCGAAAGTTCTAAGCTGTTGAAGTGTTGCAAGTGTTGCCATTTACTTTTACCTCACACAACGACGCGAATTGCGCCGACGCCAGAACCAGCAACTTTGTATAAGCCGCCTGACGGCACCCCGCCGGCAACTGCCGCAGCTTGGCTTGCATAAAGTGTAAGTTCGCTTACAATGGCGTCTATGACCGCATCTGAGTCTAAAATGGAAGAGGTTGGAGGCACAGTGGCCGCAATCCACGCACCCTGATATCGCACAAAAAGTTGGCCATTGTCAGAGTCCCACCAAAGGTACCCGGCTTCTGCATATGCAGGAGGAAGGGTCCCAATGTAAACTGGCACAGATTCTTCAGCGCCAGAAAGAGCAATCCAAGCCGTCCCGTCCCATTTCCAGGATTGGTCGCCTACGGTGTAGATTTGATTAAGAGTCGGTGATGCTGGGAAATTGAGTGCCATGTTAAGAACTAACGGAGTTTCCAGATGTAATCACAGCGCCGTCATCGGCGGGCTGTTGAGGGATTTGTGCGTTACTAGCTTCGCTTCCAAGACCGTCTCCCCAGTTGGGGTCATCATTATTATTTTCTGCATTGTAGAAGTCATAACGATAATCTTGGACGCGGTCTCCGCCCGAATCAGTCCACCAGCCACTTAGACCCTTACCGCTTACGCTATTATAATATTGAGGAATACGCCAAGATCGAAGGATTCCGGCCCGAGAATTAAGAGCCATGTCCGCATCTGGCCGTACAGCTGGGTTGTACGTTGTAGCCGCGTCCAGCTCTTTAATCGCTCGCTCATAATCTTTGAGGACGTCTTCACGGCGACGAACTGTGTCGAGATAGTAACGAGCAAGAATAAGAGACGTGCGACGTCGATTTGAACTTACAAGTAACTTGCCTGCTTTTGTAGACTGGTTAATGTAAGAGTCAATTAAAGCATCCGCGTCTTGGATTGCCATCCAAAGCCTTTCAGTATTTGGTTGAGCAGCATCGGCGTCATCTATGTTTGTAATTTGAATTGCTTCTCGTAACCCATAAGCCATAACAAAATCGTCAGGCGTTGCAGTACGTGGATTTTGTCCTCTGTCATGTCTTGAATAACCTCGCCCATCCGCATATTGCCCAAGATTTGCATTTCGATTCCAGCCAGATCGGGCCTCGTCAACTTGAATAAGATTTTTTGCTTGGACTTTGAAAAAGGCTCTGACAACATTGCGTCTAATTGTTGCTATACTTGCTCCTTCTTTTACTGGGGCTCTTAACGCAAGATTAATATCGTCTGGAGGCGTATAGTTAATAAACGCTTTGTCTGCCGGCGTCATATTCCGGTTGAAAGTTAATTCAATGGAATCAGATGACAAATACTGCCAACTTTTAAGCGGAAGTTTTCCGTAGTTGATGGAAAAAGAACTCAAAGGCACGTTGATCGTCGTGTCCAATGCCTGATCAAAAGTCAAAATACCTTTGGTCTGTTCTTTTATCGTAAATTCAAGAAGTTGAGGGGCCGCCATTATTTACGCCGTGTAGAGGTGAAGATACTGATCGCCCTTGAAATTGGGGCGAAAGCCAAGGGAAGTCCAAAAAGCATGGGGAGGATCAAGAACTTTAATCTCAGCAACACAACCAGGCAATTCGTTAAGGATGACTTTTACGGCTTTGTAGACAGGAGTGTCATCTTGCCAATTAAGGTGTTCCCAATCCGTGATTGTTACAGTGGTTCCAAAAAGTTCATAAGAAACCGACCCAAGCAATGTTCCGGGCGGCCGATCGTCGTAAGCAGTAGAAATCCGCACTGCTTCGATCAAAATTCCATCAACATCACCGTCTCCTGCTATGTCAAGAGACTCTTCGGGGCCGTCATCTCCATTAATAGATGCCCAATAAACATTGTTCATTTCGGCGCCTATTTCATCGCCAGTAGGATCAGTTTCAAGTGGGTCGCCAAAGTTAGGGTCCGTAGCGAGGATTCCAAGGGGCTGTGGTATATTTGGAAGAATTCCGGGTGAATCTGCTCGTTGGTCATATACGAGAACTCTAGCTAACTTTCTTTTCATACGTATGCCTCTCTCGTTGCCGAGATAGAAAGCGCTGTCATAAATTTCTTGACCAACTTGGCCAAAGTAACCAGAGTCAAGGATAACCCCCTGTCCACCGAGTCTGGGGTAGTACTCTTCGTCATAGGCGAAGAAAAGTACCAAAGAAACCGCGACAAATTCAAGAACAAATGATACGTCTTGATGATAGGTCCATGCAATTGTGGCATAAGGCTTTGGACCGTCATTTCCAATGGTTTCCCACCAAGGTGTTTCTTCATCGCAAGAGGAATTATTTTCACCAATAAGATCGAAAGTTTCAGTTTCTAGCTCTTGTTCATTTTCGGCTCCAATAATTTCGAGCCCGTTAGAACAAGCTACATTCTCTTCAATTACGACTTGAGTGTAACTCCATGCCGCTGCCGCATACGGCTTAGGCCCTTCATTTCCAATCGTTTCCCACCAAGGAACTTCATCATTGTCGCAAGCAAAATTATCTTCGCCAATGAGATCTAAAGTTTCCGTCTCTAATGCCTGTTCAGCTTCAGTTCCGACTATTTCTAGTCCGTTAGAACACGCTTCCTCCTCTTCGACCACGACTTGAGTATAGGCCCAAGCAGCCGTTGCATACGGCTTTGGGCCCTCTCCACCAATAGTATTCCACCACGATGGAGAGTTTCTAGTGCTGTCATCAGGATCATAGGCCGGCATCAGAAAGTCCCGGATTCGAAGTCATAAACTATTATTTCGGTTTCCTCTATCACTGGCGTGGGAACCGGACTATAGTATTTGTTAAATACTTGGTCTGGAGTGGGAGTTTTCACTAAGAAAGTAGGGTCTGAGACTCTGATTTTAGCTAAAAGAGCCTGGGCTTTTTCCTTTTCCCCAAAACTAACTAAACGAAAATACTCGAAGATTAGAGCTTGGTTGGAAACTCCCATACAGTTCCTCCAGTTCTTTCGAGATTTTACCCGCAACACAGGGGCCGTTATTGAGGCATAGGGACTGGAAGGCAAGAACTAGGGTCGCTATCGGCGTAGATGGATTGGGATGCAAGAACTAAATGGGTTCCAGAAATTGTCTCTATGATCTTTGGAGTAAATTTAAGGCACCCGATCGTGATCTCACTTGGGATAATGTTAACTCCCCCTATGAACGTTGACATTTTGTCTACATTTAAGGTTCCCTGTATAAAAACGTCACGGCAAAATTTGTGGCTTCTACTGACAAAGCGCAATTTGTCTGGGCATTCCGAAGTAGCGCACCCTTGCTCAGAGTTGCTAGAATCTTCGTATTCTAAGTCGTAGTTTGTTGGAGTGGCCATAGAATTGTTAAAAGCAAATTAAATTACTTTGATTGTGGCGGTTTATGCCACTTGGCCTCATCACCAAATGGATTAGGCCTGGGTTTTTCGCCGTATCGAGTATACTTCTTCATTTCTCCACCGGTAGTCGGAAAAACAAAGTCCCATATAGTTTGTTCTTCTACTGGCTGTTCACCATCACCGCTGCTGTCTGGCGGTTGCTTCCCATCATTTTCGCCGGCATGCCCGTGGGCCATGTCAATATGGCGTACCCAGTAATATGTTCCTTGTCGTTTAAGACAAACACAGAGCCAATCAGACTTCATTGGACCTTGCTCTTCTACAATCATACAGCCAAGATTATCTTTTGACGCAGGAGGAACTTGCCCAGACGGATATACTGGAAGGCGTGTCATCGACGAGTTTTGCGGTTGCTTAGCCTTGTTAAATTCGTTAGGATCGTAAACTGGGTCTCCAAAGTTAAGCCTATTTGGGTCGCCATCACGAGGTGTAATAGGAACTCTGGCCTTTTTATCGACTAAAGCTTTAGGCTGTACTCCTTTGAACGGAACTAAGGGATAAATCCAGTCCGTTTCTGTGGATTTGCCGCTTTGCTCAAAACCCTTTCCTTTAAGGTAGTCCGGATTAACTTGGTCAAGAACCACCCGAACTCTACCTTCCTTTTTAGGGTCATTGACATCAACAACGGTACCGTAAGTACTTTGCATTTGCCCGCTTAGACTCGCAGCTTGCTGGGCTCCACGGAATGAACGAAGAAGAATCCCGGCTAATTGATCTATGTTGGTTGAAGTTCTCAGCATTTTTTGTATGCTATGGGCGGACTTTTACTGCGGCCTTTGTACCACGTTTAGGCGCCATTTTTTTAGGGGCCATCGGGCGTACAAGTCGTTCGTGATGACGAACTTTAGGAGCTTCTGACTCAGGCTCAGGCTCAGGCTCAACCTGCTTCTCTTGGACCAATTCGGTTTCTTCAACAGATGGCTCACTAATCTGATCTGTATCTTCAGAGGCCTCCGCATTGAAGCCGCGAGTCGGGCCTTTTACTCGTTTTGGCTTGGCCTCGAGTTTAGATTGGAATTGCAGTGTTTCGTCCATGTTCTGGTTTTGGCTAATAGAGTTTTACCTTAAGAGCCGGAGACAACTAGCCCAGGCTCTTTACAGCGGGGAATGCTGTCATCGTGGAAGATATAGCGAGATCTGGTAAGAAGCGGAACTTCAATTTGCTCTTTAGGGTTGCCTGTGATTATAGATTCAAAATCCTCTGTTAATAAACCCAAACTATTTTGAGTAGTAATTTCTTCAGAGTCGATATCAGATTTGCAAATAACCTTACTACGATGGCTAATCCAATTAACAGGATCAAACACGGCATCGTCACCCGCCGACATGTCCGCTACGAAATAGGCGTAACAAACAGTATAGTTTGAGAATGATGCTTGATCTGGATCATCTGGGAACTCTACGTTGGGAATAAGAGTTTGACTCGCGTCACTAACTATAGGCTCAGACGTTACAGTGTAGCGTAAAGCAAAACTAGCGACGTCCTCGTCTAAGAATCCAGTTAAAGCCCTATCACGAAGTCCCCATTTCAAATAGTTCCCGACTCGAGTTCCATCTGCATTTAGCAACCGAGTTTCGTAAGGGTCATACAAAATAAGGGTAGCAGAAACAAATGGTAATGTTGCTGAAGAAGCTTCAAAAACCTCACGAGCAAACTCAAATCCATCTTCATTAATGTCGGCGGTTTCGCGTATAGACGAAACAAGATAGTCCTCTGTATAGAAAGTTGCACTATCGGGAATCAAATCAGCATCGAAAAAATAAGTTTCGTCGTAAATAAGTGGCTTTTCGTCAATAATTGGAAGTTGAGTTGTTGAAGGAGGCTGTGCTCGGCTAAAATAACTTTCGTTAGAAAGCACCGCTTGTGTACGATTCCAAAACTTACTATTTCGACTGTACTCTACTGGAAGCCTGGCAAAATGCCTGTAGGAATTTGGACTTTCCGGACCTGAGTTTTTATCAGCCACCAAAGAGTTGATATATGCGTTGTCAGACAACGGGTCAGTGACGTTTAGTACTCTGTTTTTCCACAATCGCAGTGGAGTCAAAGAGTTCATTACGGACGGGCGCATACGCCACCGCGGAGCTGAGAAAATAAATTGATCGAGACGAACTCGAAGCAATTCTACTGGGCACGGAATTACTGGCGCCGATGGATCTTGACAAGGGACACAATAAGGGCCCGGGTCACGGTCATAAACCCCGTCATTAGTCGATTCCGAAGGAGGCAAAGAATCTTCAAAAGTGCCGTTATTAAGCACGCAATCAACAATAATAGGAACGGGTCCATCGCCTGAGCATGGCTCACAATTTAGCGGGTCGGATACCGGAAAGAGAATCGCCGGGTCGTATCCAATAAGATCATTGTTCTCAGCGGTAAGTTCTATCCCAGACTCAGTTGCAAGAATTAAAACTTCTACTATTAACTGTGTGTTATAGAAACCGTCGTCAATTGGCGATTCTGAGTAGGTCGCTGGAGTAAATGATGAGTTGTCTTCTACAACACAGTCAATGAACGGTTTCGGATTTGAATATGAGCCATTGTTGTAAGCAATACAAGCGATAGGATCAACTGGCTGAACAAGATCATATTCAGTGTTGTCATAGATTATGCAAATGTCTAGGATACCGCCGTCTATAAGAGCTTGGTTATCTAAGGCTTGCCCATAAACATACAGACCCCCGTCAACAGTGCCACATTCTGAGCCGCATTCAGTGTTGCTTAGCGGAGGTGTTAGAGGGTTGATTCCAATTTGGTAGAAACCGCCATCGACTAATGAACAGTTTGCCAGAGTAGGGTCTACATAATCACAGTTAGGTTCAACAATTTCATCAAAAACCCCGTCGTCAAACGACAGGAATCCACCAATAAATGTTAAATTGCCAATACATGGCCGATCGCTTTGCGATGTAAATGGGACTAATGGTACGGTATGGTCGTATTCCCCGTCGTCTGTGCCCATCCATGCTGCTTCAGCCGAAACTGGAAAGTAAGAGGAGTTGTCAAGTGAAGGATCGAATACCCATTCAACACAAGGAAAACGAGTTTCTCCGTATGTTGTCTTAGCTTGATAATCAAACGAAACTGTCTCAAGTTCCAGGCCGTCAAATGCTATAGCATCACCATCATAAACATCTCCTGAGGCAACCAACACAATTTCGTTATCAGCGCCAGGATCTGACATCAAAATCGGGCCGGCTTCGCCCGCTACATCCACTACAAGATCATCTCCTTCTATGATTCGTTCATAGTCTTCAGGAAGCCCGTCACAAACTGAGAAAGGATCTCGGTCATAGATACCATCTCCAACTCCATTGGACGGAATTACTGGAAAGTCATAGTCTCCGCCATCAAGATAGAATTGCCCTAAAACTGCAGGAAATTCGCCGTTGTCAATAAAACAAGTTGGCGGAAACAAAAATTGCACCCCGTTGCAGCCAATAGCATTACTAGTTTCTGGCCCGGGATCAGTAGCAATCTCGTTGGGGTCGGTGTCGAAGTATTGTCTAAGTGTCAGAGTGAAGTTTGGGGTGTCACACTCTCCAAACTCCGCATCTGGGGGCAAATAACATGCTGTGTTGTCATAACTAGGGTCATTAATTGCCAGCACGTCAAAGTTTTCCGTGAGCAATTCTGCAGGCTGTTGCCCAAATAAGCCATCGTCACTTACGGTAGAAGACGAAAAACCGGGGTAGTCACCGTTATCTAAATTGTCAACTGGTAAAATGAGATCTTCAAAAGTGCCATTGTCAATAATTGTTGTCGGCTCGTCTGGCCCGTCTGTCTCTAAAATTATTCCTGGAGGAGCAAGTACAGCGCAGGCTCCATCATCTTCTGAAAGTTCAAGCCCATTTTCTGTTAATAGAGCTTCGTAATTTTCACTTTGAATCCTAACAATTTTTGTGTCAAGAGAGACTGTTGGTTGATAGTAATTATCACAGCCTTCGACATAGAAGTTGTAGTGGTTGGTGAGATAGGGTGTAGCTGGCCCTGGCACCAAGCCAACTAGTTCCAATAGCTCTACAATCGTGATCTCTTCAAGAATGTCGTCTAACGAAAGTGATTCTTCTTCATTGAAACCATGAACATCTAAAGCATCAAACAGAAAATGTGACCCAATGGCATTTCCTTTGTTTCCCCAAACGCCAATGAATTGATCAAGAACCTGTTGTGAAGTCCAGTCCGAAGAGTCTTGCCATGGAGCAAGAAAAAAGATAAAGGGTTCGGCTTCTGAGCCTTGAATCTTTACATAAATTGCTTCGACTTCTGTTCCATCTCCCAGTAAACGAACAGATGTGATTCCTTGGTCAAGGTCTTGAACAACATATAGCCACTCTGTTGCCCCGGTATTTGACTGGACGTCAACAAGAGCATTGAAAAAGTACTCACCGCCAACAATTAGACGCGGAGTCTCTTCATAGGCAATTCCGCGTGGTTGCCCTAATGGAACAACTTTTGTGGCGCTATTTTCTTCAAAAATATCAAATGTTAAGTCTGCAGAGGCTCTAACTTCCTTTCGATTAAAAGGTGCTGGCCGCTTTTCGTATTCCTTATCTTTTGCGTAGACGCCGAAAGCTCCGGTCTGTACCGCACGCTTTTCAGATGTTGTTTCAGGAAGACCCTTCCACTTATATGACCCATCAATAGAGGGAATTCGCTTCCCCCAATAGTTTGTCCCGCTAAAACCAAGTAACTGAGCATTCCAATCTATCTGTCCGTTGACTCTAGACAGAACTTGATCGAGAACGGTTTTTTGGCCGTTCGTCATTGGGGTTGGGAGATGACCCCTTAGTTCATATTGTTCTTTGTCAAATACGGGACTTGCCATTTTTATTTAGTACGCCCCATTGTTAGCAGAAGCAGGCAATTCGGCTTGAATCAAAGCTCTTTGATAGTCAACATAAGCTTTTGTTGCCCCGTCTTCAGCGGCTAAAGGATAAGTGTTTACATCCGAGATTAGCCCAGTAATTGGATTGCCGCGCATGTCCAAAGATCCTGTGATCTGAACGCTCGCCCCAGAAACAACTTCAGAATTTGCCATTGTCCATTGACGGAATAAGAGTTAAGTCTGCGTAGTTCTTTGTTGCCAAGTCTCCTGCATTGACTGGGTCGTCAAGCAAGATAATTTTAACTGGTTCTATTTTTGAATTAGATACAAAGAAGGGAATTTCTTGGCCAAGAATAACAAACCCTTGTGGATCAGTTGCAAGTTCTTCATTTAGTGGGCTGGTTCCAAGACTTGCGTCTCCGATTACGGTCCAGCCATACTCTAGTTCAACACTAGACGGAAAGAAGATCGTTGGAGTTTTTGTCTCTGATTCAAGAGAAAAATTTTCTTCAAGTAACTGCTTATAGAATAATTCTCCACCCGTTTCGGGAGACATGTACAATGTTGAGTAGTCCTCAACGCTTGTAATTAGGGACCTTAAAGATTGATCTTGAAAGTCAGTTAGCCAAGAAGCTACCGGCTCATATTTTCTAGAAGTTTGGCTACGAACGTCCCGGATTTCAGCAATTTCATAATTTCGTACTGAAATAATGGCTAAAACCACATGCGGCCGGTCTATTTCGTCATACTCCCCCTCTAGAAAGACTTCTGATTCTGAGGTTGGGCCAGTAGGCCGCTGATTTTGAAAAATTGCCTCTCCGGTATATCTTACCTCAGAGACCTCAGCTAAACCGCCCCAGAAAAATAACCGAAAATAGCGTAGTCCGTTTTCGCTAGCACTCTGCAAAGACCATTTGCCTTCAACTGGCGAAACAGAATCTTCTAAGTACCAAATAATAGCGTCGTTTGAACTGTATAAAGCACAGTTTGCCGTGGCCTGATTTTTTGATGGCGCGAGTAAATCAAACTGCCGAGCAACAACAGTTTCAGTAAAGTCCAGTGTAATTACTGAGCCACCCGCATAGTCACCAACTGCATTAAACTCGGTAGGTGTCCAAGAACCGTCGGAAGGCTCTGAAAAAATAGATACAACTGGGTGATATTTTGCTTCTGCACTAGCGGCATAAATAGTCTGGCTGGCCCCTAACGAGTAATTTTCAACGGCATATTTTGAATAACGGGCCTCATCTGGTGAAATCCGGTTAAGATAGAAGCCTACTTGATAAGACCCGTCTTGAATCCCGCCGCTAATGACTGTTTCAAGATTGATGGCAAGCGTATTTGTAAAGACTTGGCCATAAGCCCATGTAATTGTGCCATTGTAAATAATAAGAACTCGCGGATCTTCTTGCCAAGCACCAACTTCAAGCGAATCTGGCCCCCTTAA
>Ga0247843_1009583_pt1 | contig 10695 bp, 10 predicted proteins | sample LaCruzMarch2017__FD_192420 | JGI IMG/M metagenome (GOLD analysis project Ga0247843, IMG submission 192420) | Freshwater microbial communities from meromictic Lake La Cruz, Castile-La Mancha, Spain - LaCruzMarch2017_8m | ecosystem: Environmental > Aquatic > Freshwater > Lake | place: Spain...
TACAGCTAACGCGAAGCTATGACTAAGACCAGATGTAGATCAAATCACATAAAAATAAAAAGCATTAAAAATGTCCATTAGAGAACATCGTACTCAAAACAGCATTAAAAATGTCCATTACTCCTAAAACTACGGTCTGAATTGAAATGATGTTGGAAATTCGTACTGCACACGAATTCGTTTTCCTGCTTGTTTGCCTATATTATACCGAGGCATAAGCCCATTCACCCGCTGGGCCTCTGCCCCACAAACACCACCAATATCTGAAACCACCTCTATGTATTCTACAGGTCTCTCTTTGTTTACGACCATTTTCTGCCTTGCTTTGCTTGCAATTCCCATAGATTTCGCCTCCACCAGATACCTTAAGTTGGCGTCCCAAAAAGCACTGAATTTTTCTAAAAAAAACGCATTCTTATCCTGTGATTTTTACGGCCAGAATAAACCGGCATATTCACTTTAGCCCACGCTGTTGTTTTAATTTGGTTTCTTGCACATTCTGTCCCCAAGCGTTCATGCTACTGCTTCCAGGCAAAGCAAGCAATAGCCCAAAATAAGCTCAGGGAGAAATCCAACCAGGTTTTATGTTCCCCGTGCACCGCCCTCTCGGTTTAAGCAAGCGCAATTGGTATTAGCAAAGTTGGAAGTCAATGGGCAGTTGGTACTGCACCCGCACAGGCCGTCCACGTTGCTTCCCGGGGGTAAAATTTGGTAAATTTGAAATTACGCGCTTGGCCCCATTTCCGCAACCCCTCGTTTTAGCGAAGTTGGAAATTAATGGGCAGTTGGTACTGCACCCGCACAGGCCGTCCACGTTGCTTCCCGGGGGTAAAATTTGGTAAATTTGAAATTACCCGCTTGGCCTCATTTCCGCAACCACCACCAATGTCGCGCAACACAGTAACCTGGCCAACGCTGCCGTCTTTTTCAACCACAAAACCAACATACACCTTGCCCGTAATTCCCATGTCTTTTGCTGTGGGCGGATACTTTAGGTTTTTACCCAAAAACGCATACAATTTCTCTTGAAAGCAGGCATCTATGTCTTTGGCCTTTTCGCAACCGGCAAAGCGGGGCATGTCTTCCACAATCTGAAATATCTGATCGTCTTGAACCGCTTCTTCTTGCTGACCAAATTCTCCCTGCTGATCCGACACTTCAGTTTCTAGGTCAATTTCAACGTCGATTTCAACTTCTTGCTCTAGTTCAACCTCGTTTTCAACAATTCGAATCTGTTCTACAACCGAGGGAGGGGGAGGCTTAGGAGCGGCCGAGGGCGGTGGTGGTATGTAATTGATTACCTGTTCCTGCACCAAAAACTCTTCTTCTGCAATAAAAATTTCCAAAAGCCGCTCTTCAAAGTACCGAAATTCGGTGGCCATCAATACCGCCGAAACCGATAGGGTAAGGCCTAGAGCAAACATAAGAGTCCCGTATTTACGGAGATCCACTTCGGGTTTTTTCCTGTCTTTCATAACAACAAAGATTGATTAAAGGTACAACATTGCCTCGGACTTGTCAAGGCGTTTCATAGGTTTTTACGTTTCAGGGCAAAAAACGTTCAACCAATTGCCCCGGAAGGCTGCGGCGCGAGGTGTTTTGGAAGGCTATTTTTCCGTACAATGCCAAAAATATAAGGGCTCCCAGCAGCACCCCCAAAGCATCGGCCAGGGCATCTTTCCAGTCGGCATAGCGGTCCACAAAAAGCGCTCCTTGCATAAGCTCTAGGGCGATTCCGTAAAAAATCCCAGCGGTAATAACCAAGGGAAAAAAATGTTCGCGCAGGTATCCAAATCGACTTTGTTTGCGCAGCCCCACCATCCAGCTCAACGAAATCAGAGTAAACAGAGCCAGATGTGCGAGTTTATCAAAACTCACAAAGGGAGACGCAGTCAAATCTTTCCCGGGAATCAGACACAGACTACCAGCCAAAACGGTAAGAAAGAAAGCAATGCCGTTGTGCCGCCAGAACATGGCTTAGCCAATAAAAGCCAAGTAGGCCTCGCTGTCCATCAGCGCGCTTAATTGCTCGGGATTGCTCACTTTTACCTTGACAATCCAGCCTTCGCCGTAGGGGTCGCTGTTTACCAGCTCGGGATTGTTGTTTAGGTTTTCATTGAATTCCAGCACCTCTCCAGCTACCGGCATGAACAAATCCGAAACGGTCTTTACGGCTTCAACGCTGCCAAAAACACCGTCTTTTTCTATGTTTTCACCAACGGTTTCTACTTCAATAAATACAATATCACCCAATTCCCCTTGCGCAAATTCCGAAATTCCGACGATGGCAACATCCCCGTCTAATTTAATCCATTCGTGGTCTTTCGAGAACTTGCAATTTGTTGGTGCGTTCATGTCAATATTTTTGGTCAAATTTATTCAATTTCGCGGGATTTTACGCCGTAGAGACGCAATATTTTGCGTCTCTATGGTGTCGCTACGGTTTGAATTACTGTTGGGAGACGCAAAATAGTGCGTCTCTACGGTGTCGCTACGGTTTGAATTCTCGTCGGGAGACGCAAAATAGTGCGTCTCTACGACGTTGTCGCTGCGGTTTGAATTACCGGCGGGAGACGCAAAATAGTGCGTCTCTACCGATTGGAATTCCATTTGGCGGGGTTTTTTAAAATGTAATTTTAAATGGCATTAAATGCCCTTTCATCTCGTATAATGTGGTCATGGAACCGGGGTTGCCATTTGAATTTCGGGTGAATCAACCGGGCGTTTTTTGTCACGCCTATTTTATATCCACGAACGATGGCCGCCAAATTTTGGGATTGTGGCCCGAATTTGTTGTGTGGCGTTTGTAGAGACGCAATATTTTGCGTCTCTACGACGTTGTCGCTGCGATCTGATTTGTCGTTGGGGGACGCAATATTTTGCGTCTCTACGACGTTGTCGCTGCGATCTGATTTGTCGTCGGGAGACGCAATATATTGCGTCTCTACGACGTTGTCGCTACGGTCTGATTTCCCGTTGGGGGACGCAAAATATTGCGTCTCTACGACGTTGTCGCTATGGTTTGATTTACCGGCCGGAGACGCAAAATATTGCGTCTCTACGACGTTGTCGCTATGGTTTGATTTACCGGCGGGAGACGCAAAATATTGCGTCTCTACGACCGGTTTGTTAATAATCAAAATACCGTGAACGTGGTTTGGCATAATTACATGAGCACCCAATTCTACAAAGGGGAAGTGGTTCGGTATTTCCAACCAGCACGAATTTGCATACGCGCCTAGGTCTGATAATTCCATCTTTTTGTTTTTCACCTTGCCAAACCAGCAAGACCAATTTTGGGTAATGATGGTAATAAAATAGGCGGCATTCCAGCCATAATCCCAGTATGTGGCGCGGGTCGAGGCAATGCGGTATTTGTTCTTGAATTTTTCCATTCTTGACGTTTTAATTTTGAAAAATATCCAGAGATGCGGAACTCCCAATTGCGCTGCGGTATTCCCTAGATTCTTTGAACCAACAAAAATAAACCAATCTCCCTGTTTTGTCAAGGCTTGCAGGTTTAATTAATTGGTAATCAATACATTGTGTTTGATGTTCCCATGCGGCTCTATTCTATATTGTTGGTTTTTCACCCAGGCCGCCCGCGGCAGGGATTGACGCGGCTACCCCGCAAGGGCCAAAGCGGCTGCCGGTGTTGGCACGGCAGAGCGACGCGAGGAGCTACTGCCGGGCTTGCACCGGCCCGCTTTGGACCGCGGAGTAGCCCGGAAAGCCCGGCTGCCGCCCCAACAAAAACCGATGTATGGGAATGCGACCGGCGGAGACGCGATATGTTGCGTTTGTACGGCGACCGGCGGTGACGCGATATTTAGCGTTTGTACGGCGACCGGCGGTAGAGACGCAATATTTTGCGTCTCTGCGGCGACCGGCGGGGACGCGATATGTTGCGGGGACGCGATATATTGCGTTTGTACGGCGACCGGCGGGGACGCAAAATATTGCGGAGACGCAAAATATTGCGTCTCTACTAGTAAATCCTGTGGTTTAGCGAGAAGCCTAGGCCCATGCCGGAATAGGTTTGGTGCAGGGCGTGATCGCGCGAATACACTGGGCGTAAGCCCATGCGCAAGTCGAGGTGCAGGGCGGCTGACCAGCGTCGCGATAGTTTTAAGCCTGCTTTGAGTCGGGCTGTGGCGTCTAAGCCCAAGCTGTTCCACAATGCCTGATCGGCCTGACCCGTGGGAGCCAATACTGTGGCTCCGGCAGCCATGTAGGCCAATCCGCGGCCTTCAATAAAAAGATTCAGAGCCACGCCTACGTCGGCCTGGGCAAACCATCGGCCCCGCTCGTGTCGGTAGCCAAAAGCCAAGGGAATACTCGCATAGGTGGCCCGCGCCGAGTAGGTGATGCGCGTGGTGTCTAGCACGTCTTTTAGCTCGGGCTTGATGTAGCTGTACACCACCGTGGTATCAACTCCCGAACTGTTGGTAAAGGTCAGGGTGTCGGTAACGGGAACGTTTACAATCAATGATTTGTGCTCAAATTGCAGCTCGTTTTGCTGGTAGGTCAAGCGCAGCAAACTTAGCCCCGTGCGCAGGTAAACCGATCGGAACCCGAACTCCAACCCGGCTTGAACCTGGTATGAAAAGTCGGGAGTTTGAAGCCTTGACTCTAAGTCCTGATAAGAAGCGGGATTCAACAAACTGCTTTTTTTGCCTTGGTAATCGGGGTTTTCGCTAAAGTCCATTTGTGTAGCTAAGGCCGTGGCTTCGAATTGTCCGCGCAGCGAGAAACGGGCTGGGCGGCGCTGGGGAGTACGCAGAAATACTTTTTCTATGTGTGGGCGCTTCCAGCGGTTGTTGAAGGAACTCCAGCTAAACACGGGTTCGATGCGCTGTGCCTGGTATTTTTCCCATTTCAACTCCAGCGGCTCCCAGCTTTCACGCTTGCTTAAACCTAGTTCGGCTTTTCCTTTTTGGTCGCCGGCTAAGCCTGAGGCAGATTCCGCCTGCCCGTTTCTATTCCCTCTTCCCGAACGCCGAGCCCCGTTGGGTTGGGTTGATTTTTTCTCAGATCGGTTGGAATGTAGCCCAGCCGAGTTTTTGGCAGCCAAGCCGCTTGCTTGTTCTTTTTCGGAGGCTGCCGAGGCCTTGGTTTTGCCTGTTTCGGCTTCTTCCTGCCCGCTCGTATTTCTGTTTTTCGAACTGCTTTGCTTCGGTCTGCCGGTACCGGTATTGCTGCTGTTTGAAGGCTCTAGGCTTTCTGCTCTGGTGGCTGAAAAGGCTGTTTCGGTGGCAGTTGCCGGTTCTGCTTCGGGCTGTTCTGGGTTCTCTGTACCCGGGGTGTTTTGATTTTGATTTTTTAATGGAGTTTGGGCCGTTTCCGAGCTCTGGTTGGCGGTTCCCAGGCCTGAATCGCCAAAGAATGTGGGCAAGACCCAGGCAGCGGAGCCCAAGATGAGGATTGTGAGCAAGAGGGCCGCTGCACGGCGGCGGCGGCGTGCTTGCATGCGGCGTTGAATGTGTTGAAACAGCTTAGCCGAGGGCTGTAGGCGGAAGTCGGTCGCTTTTTCGGACAAGACGGGAAGGGCCTGCCCTGGAAGTTGCTGTTGAATTTTTTCAAACAGCTGCTCGGAAGGATTTAGGCGAAAAGCATCGGCCTGTTCCTGCAATGCGGGAGCTACTTGGTTGGCCAAACCTGCTTGTATTCCGTCAAACAAGCCTGCAGAGGGTTGCACAACAAATGCTTCGGCCTGCTCCTTCAAACCGGGAATAGCTTGGCCGGGCAGTTCATTTTGAACCTGCCTGAAAATCCGATCCGGGGGAGTCATACGAAACTCCCCGGCACGCTTACGCAGAAGTTCGAACCACTTTACCGACATAGGGAATTGCATCTGTGTTAAAACTCTCTTCCAATATTTTTTTCAGGGCCGATTTGGCCCGAACGAATTGCGAACGCGATGTGCTTTCATTAATGCCTAAGCGCTCGCCAATCTCTTTATGGCTTAGGCCTTCTATGGCAAACAGGTTAAGAACCACTCTGTAGCCGTCGGGCAGCCGGCCAATGCATTCAAACAGCTTTTCATGTTCCATGTTTCGGATCATTTCGGCCTCGGGGTCTTCGTTGTGAAAGGCGGTCTGCGGAGTTACCTCTTCGGTGAATCCCAGGCGTTTTTGGCTGCTTAAAAAGTTCAGGGCCGTATTGATGGTTACCCGCTTCATCCAGCCTTCGAACGAGCCTTGATTGTTGAAGGATTCCATGCGGGTAAAAATCTTAATGAAGGATTGTTGCAAGATTTCTTCGGCATCGTCGCGTCCGTTGGCATAGCGAAAGCAGATGCCCAGAAGCAGGGACGCGTAGCGGTCATACAATTCCCGCTGCGCCGAGGGTTTTCCCCTAAGGCAGTCTGAAACGATATGGTCAAGCGGGCGCATCATTCAAAGGTAAGCGAAGCAGGATTAAGGTGTAAGGCTAAAACGTACAAATTGGCCGTTGGGCCAGCTTGCGGTGTAGGTTCCGGGGGGCAAATTGCCCAAATTTACTTGGTAGTTCGATTGCAGCGTGAGTTCCCCCAACGCCTGCCCGCTGGCATTAAGCAGTTTGCCTTTTTGACCTAGCATGGATTCCGACAAACCACGCAGTTCAACCATTCTGCCCGCACTGGGATTTGGGAATGCACTCAAAAGACCAATGCCGGAATTGTGGGTTTCGATGGAGGTGGCTTCTTGCCGGCTGTACCCAAAATAGTAGGCCGGGATTTGATTTATGGTACTAAACAGCCCCGCGACGTATAGGGTTCCGTTGATTTCGATGACATCGTAAACGGTTGAGTCGGCAAAGCTATCTCCGGTAAGGCCTATGCCGGCATCGAGCCTTAGCATGTTTTGCCCGGGACGGGAATTGGAGTTTTGGGGTTGAAACAAAAAATTGCCGATGGCGTACAGCTGCCGGGGCGAAAAATAATCTGGATGCTGGTTTTCGATGCTTTTTATTTTCCAAAATCCCATGGAGGCCAGCTGGGTAGGCGAGAAGGTCGAGGTGTTGTTGAAGAAGTCGAGCGTAATTAGGTTTGTCCATTGGTTGTTTTGCCATTTGGCCAACCCAAAGGTGTCGTATCCAGAAAGCAATGGGCCACCGGCATACAATTCCCCCTGAAAAATTTCTAGGGAATAAACAGGGGCTCCGGGGCTGCCCGGGACCCAGCCCGAAGTTCCGTTCCAGCCAAACACGTGCAAGCTGGGCATGAGTCCGCTGTGGTTGAATTCTCCGCCCATGACCAACATCCCCTGCCACTCCAACATGGTTTTTACCACTCCGTTAAAGGTAAAGCCGGGGCTGCTCCAAGTGCCGTTTAGGAATTTTGCAATGTAGGCAGATGTCCCGCCCTGCCCGTTCAGGGCAAAGTTCCCGCCCGCATGCAATGCATTTTGATACAGCTGCAGGCAATGCACTTCTCCGCTGAGCAGTCCTACTTCTTCCCAGCCGCTGTTGCCCAGTCGAGCAACCCCATATTCATCTCCGTTGGTGTTCGTGAATAATCCGCCGGCATACAGTATCCCATTCCAGAACATTAAATCGTTTACCTTTCCGGGCAATCCGCCCGCCACTTCAAACCATTGATTGGTGATGGGATTGAATCCTGCAACATGGCCATCGCCCTGGGTTGTTCCAGCTAAGAAGGAGGTGAAGGATCCGCCTACATAAATAATCCCTGAGGCACTGTCGAATTCCATTGCCCGCACAGGACCGTTGGGCCCGCCGGTAACTCCATAAAAAACGCTTAAGCCAGGGGCCTGTTCAGGTCCTCCCCCGTTCTGGCAGACCATGCGACCTTCCAACGCACGGCCTACCGTAGCAAACGGGGGAATAAACAATGCTGAAATCAGCAAAAAGAAATACCGTTGTAACGATTTCACGAATGCAAGACCGCCAAAAGTGAAAAACGCTGCGTTACTTTGCAATCATTGACCAGTAAATCTTCATGCAATCATCGTCTTTATCCATTTTGTTGACCGGAGGTCGAGGTTTTTTGGGTCAGCATTTAGCGTATGCCCTAGTTCAATCGGGGCATCGCGTGGATTTGCTTCGAAGACGCCGGGAAGATCTGCCTTGGCAGCATCCAAATTTGAACTACGTTGAAGGTGATTTTACGGATTGCTTCGATGCCCGCGATGCGGTTGCAGGAAAGGATTTGGTTGTTCATGCCGGCGGCCGGGTTTCGTTTCGGCGGTTGGATCGGACCCGCATTTGGAAAGACAATGTGCTGGGTACGGCAACCCTTGTTCAGGCAATGCAGCAGGAATCTCCTCAGGCCCGCCTGATTCACATCAGTTCCATCGCCGCCTTGGGGCGCAGTTCTCAACCCGCCCAGGTCAATGAGTCCCAAATTTGGAAAAACGACCCAGCGAATACCTGGTATGCCTTGAGCAAATACCAAGCAGAATTGGAGGTTTGGAGAGCCGCGGAAGAAGGATTGAAGGCAACGGTGTTGAGCCCCGCGGTGATTCTTGGTCCTGGCCCCTGGCATTCAGGGACGGGCGTTTTGTTTGCCCGGGTACACAAGGGGCTTGGCTGGTTCCCACCTGGAACAACTGGCTTTGTAGATGTGCGCGATGTTGCCTCGGCTTTGATGCATGAAATTGAGCAACCTTCGCTGGGGCAGCGTTTTATTTTGTGCGCTGAAAACGCTGCCTGGAAAGATGTTTTGTTGGGCATGGCCAAAGAATTTGGACGGGCAAGCCCTCGACACCGTTTGCCTGCCTCAGCCCTGTTGCCATTGGCTAAAGCCATGGAATGGAGCCTGGCTCGTTTTTCCTGGCCTTCGCCCCTGCCGTATGAAATGCTGCTGAATTCCTCCCTGAATCACCGCTATTCCTCGGACCGGTTTTTAGCTGCACACCCAAATTTTCTCTTTCGGCCCTTGAAAGAAACCCTGAGCGATACAGTTAAAGCGTATCTAACCTCCCAATAAACGAAACGATGCAAGGTCATACGTTGTTTCTCTCTACTCGGAATGCCCATAAAAGAAAAGAGGTTCAGGATATTTTGGGGCATAGGTTCAAGGTGGTAGGTCCCGAAGATTTTGGATGTACCGATGATGTGGAAGAAACGGGGCAAACCTTGGAAGAAAATGCGGTTTTAAAGGCCCAAGCCTACGCGCACCTGGGAATGCCGGTTTTGGCCGACGACAGTGGGCTGGAGATCGATGCCCTAGATGGGGCCCCCGGAGTTTTTTCGGCTCGATTTGCCGGGCCTGAGGGCAGCGCGGCACACAACCTGCAAAAGGTGCTGAGCCTGATGCAAGGAAAGACAAACCGAACCGCTCGATTTAGGACCGTGTTGGCGTATTTTGATGGACAGCAAGTGCATACCTTTAGTGGAGCTGTATCGGGGTTTTTATTGGAGGAAGCCCGTGGCTTCGGTGGTTTTGGCTACGACCCCTTGTTTGTTGCGGCAGGCGATGTACGCAGTTTTGCGGAATTGGATTCCGAAGAAAAAAACCGCCGTTCGCATCGGATGCGGGCTTTGGAAGCTTGGCTGGATTTTTTGAAGGGACAGCCCGGTTTCTCTAACTTTTCTTAGCACGGATTTGGCTTTCAAATCCCGTTTAGCTTCGACTTTTTTGCCCTGTTATTTAAAATTTTGAAGGGCGGTCGCGGGCTTTCACAGGTTGTCCGCGGTTGCCGGGGTTTGCCCCAGCGGGCTTGCGGGGGCTCCTAAAGTCGCCTCCGCGCCGCGCGGGGCAATCCCCGCCACCCTTGCGGGCAACCTTGTTCAATCCCTACCGCAGGCCGCCCAAGACCTTTCACCACATAAAATTAAATAAAGCGATGCATTCCCCTTGACAAGCAAAAAAAGCCCCCTTACCTTTCCCTCATCTCAAGTGAAAATACCTTTGATTGTTTGATTTTTGCTTTCTCACACAAGGATTGGCCAAGCTCTGTTCGGGTTCTTTTCGCCTGAAGTTTGATGGGGGTTCGCAGAAAAGCCGAAAAGCAATTTCTCGCTTCACCCAGGGGGCTCAGAATTGCCTTCAGGAACAGGTTAAGGAAATTTTGTTGAAGTCGAGGGGCGGAAATTATGGGCCTGAGACGGATGATATGGCGGTTCCCCATTTTTTCAAGGAGAGTTGAGTTAAGAGGTTGGCGAAGGAAAGGGAATGCAAGGCGGGAAACAACCACTTTTTTATGCCGCGTTTTTTTTCAGGATAAGGCAGGCTTACCAAGCGGTTCTATTCTTCTGTTGCAGTTGTGGTGCGTCTCTATTTATAATAATCCATTCACATCAAAAATCTAAGGCCTCAGATACCAAAGATCCCCCCCAAATTATTAATTTTGAAATTATTCTATTTTGTTTCTTTTAGTTTCATTCTCTTTTTTCAACATTAAATTATGATTAATTTTAAAAACGCTCTTCTATTTTCTTAAAAACGCTCTTCTATTTTCTCTTTTCTTTCTTTTCCTGAGCAGTTGCGGTATTCATTCGGCATATGTTTCAAATGTTAATAGTAATTCCTCTGTTGTTAACTTAAGCATGAAGAATTTCGAGGTGGTTGAAAGAGTTAGTGGAAGTTCAACTGCAACATATTTTTTAGGTATAGGAGGTATTGAAAGTGGTTGGGAATTTCAACAGTTTGTAAATATAGTTTAATGCGTTGAACTTTGCTACGAACTGAAACGGAAATGGGCTCTGCAGAGGTGCAACCCATCAGGGATAAGTTCGCCCGACGGAATG
>Ga0247843_1009586_pt1 | contig 10694 bp, 4 predicted proteins | sample LaCruzMarch2017__FD_192420 | JGI IMG/M metagenome (GOLD analysis project Ga0247843, IMG submission 192420) | Freshwater microbial communities from meromictic Lake La Cruz, Castile-La Mancha, Spain - LaCruzMarch2017_8m | ecosystem: Environmental > Aquatic > Freshwater > Lake | place: Spain...
GGCGGTATTGCTGAGCTCAAACCCATTGCCAAAGCAATTGCTGGTTATGGCCGCAATGGTGACACCATGTTGGCGCACATTACGCCGGCAGAGGCGCGCATGCTGCGCCGCCGTGGTGGCTCTGGCACGATTAATCCTGCTACGGGTTTACCCGAGTTCTTTCTAAAGAAAGCTTTTAAGAGCCTTGGTAAAGCCGTCAAAAGTTTTGCAAACAGCACTATTGGTAAGATAGTATTACCTGTAGCGCTTGGTTTCTTTCTAGGTCCTGCGGCAGCGGCTTTTGCGGGCGTGGGAGCTACAAGTGTGGCAGGTGTTGCTATTGCCGGTTTTGTGGGCGGCGCTGGTTCTACACTTTTAGCCGGTGGTAATTTAAAGAGTGCTTTAAAAGCCGGTGCAATTGGTGGTTTGACCGCTGGTGCTGTTGCAGGAGTTTCCGGAGCTTCTCTTACAGGAACACCAAGCGGTTTAACTCCCGGACAAGCTCTTTCAGGTCAGGTGGATAAATTCACCAATTTCCTAACCCCATCTGCATCTGCTTCTGGTATTCCGGCACCCGCTATTGATGCGGCAGGTCAAGTAAAAGGTCTTGTGCCTACTGAGGCACCTGTTTTTCAGTCGGGCCAAAACTTACCTCAAGCTCAGGTTTCTCTTGTCGGGGATTCAATGAGCCCTGCTGCCGGACCGTTGCCCGGGCAACCGGGTGGTGCCCAAATTGGCGGAAAGCCCAATATTCTTGCTCTTGAGTCTGCTGCTGTACAACCTCCATACAGTCAACTAGAGATGACGGGCACTAAAGTAGATCCGTTTACAGAGTATTTTGGCAAAACGGCTCCGCCTACTAATCCTTCATATTTTGATCAAGCTAAAGATTTTGTTAACAAAAATATCTCTCCTTCTGGTATTCAAGAACAAGCAGCACCTCAAGCACGGCAAGCTGCCGCCGATGCGGTAGCCGCCGCAGAGAAAACACTTCCCGCTAGTATTACAGGCGAAGCTCGCGCTGCAATGTTAAAAACTACGTATGACAATGCACTTAAAACAGCCATGCCCGGCATTTTATCTACCTATGGCCCAGCTACTGCCTTGGGCCTTGGTGCAGTTGGCTTGGCCGGTGGATTTAAAGCCGCTCCCGCTCAGCCCTCGGCAATGCGGGATGAGTTGATGAAGCCTGTAACCCAGCGTATTGCTGAAGGCGGAAATCAACGTAACTATTACATTCAGGGTTTACCCGGAGTTAAGTACGACCAATATGGTGCGCCTATTTTTGGTCAAAACGTGCCTTTGCCTACTTTTGATACGGGATTAGGAATTCAATCTTTGATAAATCCTAAAGGGTTTGCCGCCGGCGGCGCTGTTACTGCTGGCAATTTTGATTCAACAGCATACTTAAATGCCAATCAAGATGTTAAAGAAGCAATAGCCAGAGGTGAGTTTAAAGATGCCTATGAGCACTATACAAGGTTTGGCCAAGCAGAAGGCCGCACAGCTTTTGACAAAGCAGAAACCGCGGCTCAAGCGGCTAAGGATGCTGAAGAAAAATCCGCGGCTCAAGCGGCAAATAAAAAATTAGTAGCTGACGCCAAAGCGGCCAAGAAAGCTGCAGGATTTGGTGACGCATATAAAAATATCAATGCAGGTCTGTCGTATGACGTGCCAGCAGGTATTGCAGCCACTTCCATAGCTGCTCGTCAAGCTGCGTTTAAGCCAACCATGGATAAGTTCACGCAATCACAAGCTGCAAATGCTGCAACCTTAGCGCAGCCGTACACACCTAGAGTTGTAGATCAACCCTACAACAACGCAAGTGGCTATGGCAACATCATTAACAAACCTGTTTTGCCCCCTTTTAATTACGACACAACACCGGTGATCACAACACCTGTTACACCGGGCCCTCTTCCGCAACCTCCTGTTGTACAGCCCCCTGTAAACACAGGCTACACAGGCCGCGCAATCACTGATCAGGAAATTAAAAACTATTTGATAAGCAATCCTAATGCAACGGATCGTGATCTTGTAAAGGTCATGGATCAATACAATGTGCGCCCTGACCAAGTCGCACGGGCCACGGGCATGCAGGGTATTGACCCCAGTTCTTTTCAAAATATTAATTTCCGTTATGCGGATGCTAAATCAGCACTTCAAAATAATCCAAACTCTCTTGCACGTCAAAACCAAGCAGACGCCGTAACAGGAAAGAGTATCCAAGAGTTTTTTGCTAAAAACCCCGGTATGGGAGATGAGCAAATTGCTAATTACATGGATAGAAATATGATTGATCCACGCCAGATGCAAGCAGCCTTTGCAGGCACTGCCGGTGCGATTTCTGCACCAGACGTTTTAGCGCGTTATAACGCAGCTATTACTGGTCCAACAAGAAAAGTTTTTGCCACAGATTCTCTGCCTACTCCCCCTGCGGCCGCTCCTGTTGAGAAGAAACTTATGAACATGGGAGGTATTGCCTCTTTGGGCTCGGGCGGTTATCCTAGGCGCACCGGTCAAATCAATGGCCCGGGGACCGCGACCTCTGATTCAATCCCTGCAATGCTGTCTGACGGCGAATTCGTAATGACTGCCAAAGCCGTTCGCGGTGCAGGCAAGGGCAACAGACGAGCAGGAGCAAAACGCATGTATGCTCTTATGAATCAACTTGAAAAAAACGCAGCACGGGGTTAAAAAATGGCAACAAGTAACGTTCAAGAACAGATAACCCGAGAAGCATCGGACATCGAGCAACGCAAAGTTGCGATGATGGACTCCGCCAAAGCGTTGGCGGATGCAGCCAACGTTAATGCGCTAAGCGGCAAATACCTTACCCCTGACTATCAAGTAGCGGGCATGAGCCCTGACCAGCTAAATGCGCTGGATTTGGGCCGTCAGGGTATTGGTGCTTATCAGCCGTACATGCAGGCAGCCACTAAGCAGTATGGCTTGGCAGGGAACACTGTACAGCAGGGTGTTGATACGCTTTTAGGTGCAGATACGCGTGGACAGTTTACTGGCGCGCAAGCTGCGATGAATCGTGCTGCAATACCTATTGAACAAATGGGCCAAAGTGCTCAGTTGGCAACACAAGGTGTAGGCTTAATTGGACAAGGCGCGCAAGGGCTTACGGCAGCCCAACAACAGGCTAATCAGTACGCGCAAGCCAACATGGGCCAATCGTTAGCTACATTGGGCCAAGCTGAACGAATTGCGGCAGGCGCAGCCCCTACGAATTTTGCTCAAGCTCAAGGCACTCTGGGCCAAGGCATTGGCGCGCTGCAAGGCGCAGCCCAGATGTACGACCCAAGCCGCGCTCAGGCGTTTATGAACCCATATCAGCAGCAGGTGATCGACGAGTCCATTCGTCAGATTAACCGCCAAGGGGACATCTCTCGTCAGAACTTGCAGGCGCAAGCCACTCGTGCAGGAGCCTTTGGCGGAAGTCGCGAGGGCGTGCAACGTGCCGAGTTGGAACGGGCATTGGCTGAACAAAAGAATGCGGCCATTGTAGGCGGCTTGTCACAAGGCTACAACCAAGCGGCAGCACAGGCACAGCAAGCATTTGAAGCTCAGCAGGGCCGCCAGTTGGCGCAGGCTCAAGGTCTGCAAGGGGCAGCAGGGTTGCAGGGCCAATTTGGTCAAACACAACAACAGCAAGCACTGCAACAAGCGCAAGCTCTTCAGGGTATTGGTGGCTTGTACGGTCAGCAATCGCTACAGCAGGCTCAATTGGGTCAAGGCGCTGCGGGTCTTCAAGGTAATCTGTCAAATCAATTGGCGGGACTTGCGGGCATGTATGGCAATATTGCAGGTCAGCAGGCCAACATTTATGGTCAGCAGTCTCAGTTGGGTCAATCAATGGCGCAAGGTATTGGCAATTTGGCAACGCAGCAGTTTGGTATTGGTCGCGACATGGCGCAAGGCTTGGGCGCACTGGGCGCGCAGCAAGGCAATTTGGCAACGCAAGGCGCTGCTTTGGGACAAGCTGCTCAAGGTATGGGTCAGCAGGATGTCAACTTCTTGTACAACCTTGGTTCGTCGCAGCAGAAACAGTTGCAAAGCGAGTTGGATGCTTCACGTCAAAACGAATTGACACAGAACATGCAGCCTTATCAGCAAATGGGATTTGTGTCCGACATCTACAGGGGTGCGCCATCTTCAAGCATGTCGACGATGCAACAAAGCGTTGCAACGCCCAGCCCTTTCCAACAAGTTGCTGGTTTAGGGATAGCAGGATTAAGCGCCGCTGCTGCCGGTTCCCGCGCAGGAGTTCTTTAAGGATATATTATGAAGAATGAAATTTTAGAGCGTGCCATGTTTGCGATGCCCTTGTCAAAGGATGCACGCAACTCTGGGATCATGGCAGGGTTTGAAGAAGAAATGCCCGAGGACACGGAAGATGAAGGCATGGAGGAGATGCCTCCTATGGCCCGCACGCCGCAGAATCCTGAGATTCTGATGAACACTTTGCGTGGTGACATGCGTTCACTGGACGCACGTTATCAGGAGTTGGCTCAGATGGTGGGTGAAGAGGCTGCAATGGAGACGCCTCCTGAGGTATTGGCCATGCTGCAACCTCAGTTAGCTGCCCCTGTCGCGGGCATTGGTGCGTTGCCACAGGCTCAGGCCATGATGCCCCCCGGTGCAGGTATGCCTCCCGGTATGGGCGCTCCTCAACCTGCTCCGGCCATGCCTCAGGGTGGTATTCCCATGCCTGCGGGTATGGAGAGTGCACCCCCTTTTTCCCCGGGGGCTGAAGACGCCCCTCAGGGCTACGCTATTGGCGGTATTGTGCGCGGTGCGCAGATGGTTGGGGATAAGTTGGGTCAGTACGGCTCCGCGGCTAACGCTGCGCTTGGCCGTATGTTTATGACACCCCAAGGTATTTCACAGCCTGTTTTAGAGAATGTCCGCGGCCCCGGTGGCCGTTATACGGCTGAACAAGTTGTAAGAGGCGGTGAAGCATTGACTGCGCCTACCTTTACACAAGGATTGCAGCAAGGTGCGTCGCAGGCGCTTACACGGCTGACTGATCAGTATCCACGTTTATCATCAATGTCGGGTCCTGCTGCTTTAGCGCTTGGGTTGGCAAATATACCTAGGGGTGGTGCAAGCCAGCCGGGCACTGATATGTCGTCTCAGATTCCAAGGGATACCATTGAGGACAGGGTCGCGAACAATGTATTAAATAAGCCGCCTATCTTGTCAATGAGCCTTGATCAACCGTTTACAACCACGCGTCCTGATCTAGTTACGATTACAGAAGGTGCGCGTCCTTCTGCACCTAAACTAAGTCTTGATGGCATGGCAACAACAGACGCCGATCAAGCAGCAGTTGACGAGCGTCAATTAGCCGCGGCTGCCAAAGTTGATACCGATCCATTAGGCACGTTTATCAATCAAAAACTAAAAGCTTTTGATGAGCGTGCAGCTAAAGGTAAACCCCTGTCTAAGATGGACCGCATCAAGGCAAGTCAAGCAGAATATGGACCCTTGTTTGAAGAGTTGCTTGGCAGTGACAAAGAGTCGGCAAAAATCAATGCACTGCTCTTGTTGTCTGAAGCAGGTCTAAAACTGGCCAGTACGGCCGAGCCCACATTTGCCATGGCGGTTTCTAAATCGTTTGCAGGTGTTCCTCGTGGTTTTGCTGCAATCGTTGCACAAGAGCGTGAAATGGGCATTAAGGTTAAAACTGCTGCACTGCAGCAAGCTATTACGGATGTGGATGCGCAAGATAAATATGCGCAACAGTTGCAACTGCAAGTGCTTAAGGGCGATTACGAGTTGTTAAAAGAACAGGCTAAACAAAGCACTAAAGGAAATGTTCTTGAAGATGGGGGAGTTGGTGGTCGAAATAACAAATCTTCAGATGGAACTTTCTTGGGCTTTTCTATTGACCCCAATGATCCCGCTGTTACAAGTGCAATAAACAGTCGCTACACACTGCGACAAACAGACAATCCTTATGTAAACAATATGGGAGAAGCTCCTACAACAGTTGTTACCGATAAGGCTGCAAGACTTGAACTAGCTTCTACCCTGTCCGCTCACAATAATTCTTTGAAATCAATTGAGATTGCTAAGAATTCACTGTCCCAGTTGTACAGTCCCGGCACGTTCTTTGTTGATAAGGTCAACAATTTAATCGTTCCTATTGATTTTACAGGAGCAATTAGACCTGACTTAAATCAAGAGGCAGCTAAGTCTACGTTGATGACATTGCAAAATGCTTTGTCAAAGAGTATTGCTTCTGCTAATAACAGTGGCCGAACCGCGGTCCAAGAGCAAGAGTGGGCAAGGCAGCTTACCGAAGCAATTAAAGACCCTGCTGCATTCTTTAAAAATCGAGAGCTTGCTGCAAAAACATTGACAGCAATTGAGACAAGCATTCGCAATGCCCGTCAAGAAACTTTGACGCAACTTGGCTTTGAAGGCAATGACTATGTTATGCGGACACCTAACACGGGTACAAAAAATGACCCGTTCCCAATCAGTGCTGATCCCGCAGAGCAGCAAATGATGTACACATTCTTGGGCAGTACAGTGGGCAAACTCCAAGATCCAAAAGCGCTTGTGCACCTACGGATGCCTAATGGTCAGATACAACAATTTACACCAACTCAACTGCGGGCACGGAATCAATAATGGCTACGTTGACCAACACTCGGGGTGAACTTATTGACATGACAACCGGAGAGGTTGTCGGAAGGGCCGAGGGCGCTCCCGTTTCTCGCGACCCACGGGCTAAAGGTCCGAATGAGGCAGTTGACGACCCTGTATCAGGATTAATACGGCAAGCTTCTTGGGGCCTAAGCGCAGGTCTGTTTGCACTGCCTGATTTGGCAGTCAAGGGGATTGGCAAAGGCTTGGGCATGGACGATAAAAACGTTATGACCTTGACAAAAATGTTTAACCGCGGCGAGACAGCACCGCGTAATGAACAAGAGCGTTACGCACGAGCAATTGCTGAAGGTATTGGCGGCGGCTTGTTGCCCACAGGTGTGCTGTCTTTTATTGCGCGCGGCCGAGCCATTGCTCCTATTGCAGCGCCTAGCGCAAGTGTTTTCAAACAAATTGCAAACGAGACTTTGGACTTTGTTAAAAAGAATCCCAAGCAAGCGTTCACGATGGACGCTGCGTTTGGCGCGGCTCACGAGACACTGCGTCAGGCTGTAGAAGAAAACATGTCGGATGATGATCCTGAGCGCAAAGCGTTTTTCAAAGATTTCATGCCCACGGCAGCGTTAATTGGTGTGCCTTTGGCCGTTGCCACTCTTAGTCCCACTGCCCTTGCATATCGTTTTGGCAAAAAGAAAATGGGAGATGTAAATGCTTCCTTAGGTGATTTAGAAAAAGATGCACTTAAAGATCTTGATTCAATGATTCCGATTGCACCCAAAATATTTGCTGCAAAGGCTAGTCAAAAATTAAGGGAATCTTTGGGAGCTTCCGCCGATTCGCCTGAAGGTAAAGCAGCTCTAGCCAAACTGGATGAAATATTTAATGACTATCCGCAACTAGCGGCGGCGGGTTATCAGGCAAACATTGTTGAGCGTTTAATGGATCCTGCTTTAATAGCTAAGGCAGAAAAAGCTATACAAACGTTGCCCGGAGGCAGTGATGCTCAAAACTTTCTCAGAGCACAGATGGCAACAAACAACGCTGCTTTTGCCTCTCTCTACGACAACCTGACCCCTAAAGCAAACATGGAGTTGCAAACAGCTTTAAGCCAAGTCCAACAGCAGCGGCAACAGCTTTTTGAGTCTTTGGCCGCTAATCGTAAAGATGTTACGGATGAAGAGCTTACACGTTTAAGCATGTTTTATGGTCCGCTTAACCCTGACAAGTTGAACGGTGAACTTCGCGGTATGCTTCAAGCTCAAATGGAGCTTAATGTGAACATGCGCAAAAATATCCTGCGCAAAATGGGATTGAGTCAGGGCATAAGTAGAGATGGATTGCCTCTTCCTGTGCGCGATGAAAAGGGACAATCTTTGTTTCCTGCGTCTAACGTTGAACAACCTGCTATAGACCTTCTTAGTTATTACGACAACCTGCTTAAAGGCCGTACAACGATGGCCACTGAAATGCGCAAGTTCATTACAAGTTCAGAGCCTTTGAACACGTTGCGCAAAAACGTTACGGCAAAAATTAGAGCCCGTGACGAAATGGAAACAAAGCTTGTTGATGATTTACTAAACAATCAAGTTGACGAGCAGCTTCAAAACTCTCCTATTATGGCGCGCATTAAATTAGCGGCAGAATCAGGCGCTGCACCTGAAACAGTAGCTAAAGAATTAGAAGCACTAAATAAAATTAAAAATTTAGCAAAATTATTAACAAAGAGTCAGCAAGAAGGTGCTCCTTTAACTAAAGCAGAAAAAGCAAGATTAGAAGCAGAGTCTGGTTTTGGAACACTTATTATTCCTGAATCTGGGGAAATACGAATTCGGTTAGGCAATAGAGAATCTTTAAGTTTTAATCCAAAAACAATTGCTGAGGATGCCCGTCGAATTGCCGCCGCAAATAACACTTTGGACATGAACGTTCCAGAGGCGATTGATTATCTTGAAGCCGCTGCACGTTTTCGCAATCAAGCATTAGACAAATACAACTCAGTGCTTGCCGGCAGCCGTGCAACTCGTGTAATAGATGCTGATCAATATCTTAAATTAGGTAACAAAGTTTACGACGATTTTGAAAAAATGATCTTGGACAACGTGCCCCGCCTAAAACAAGAGCGGCAAGCAATGAAAATTGTGCTAGATGATTTTCGTAATCTTTATGAAAAACGATTGCCCTTGCTTATTGGAAAAAGAGTAACTGACGGTGGAACTACTCGTTATGCCACTTCAAACGAACAGGTGCTCGCTGCCGCTTTCCGAAGCGCAGAAGACGTGCGAGATCTTTCTGCAATGATTGGCAATAACCCAACAGGTTTAGATTTGTTAGAAAAAGGCACATTAAATTGGTTGCAAAGCAAAAACATTTTGGATAAAGATGGTTTGATTAGTCCAAAAAAGATTAACGATGTTTTGCAAAAGAATCAAAACATTGTTTCTGTTTTGCCTAAGCAAGTTCAAGATACTTTACGTAACGAGGCAGACACGGCAGTAAATGTGTCTCGTCGTTTGGGCGAGATAAAACAACAAGAAGTTATTGCACAGGATGTTGAGTTTGACAACTTCTTAAAAAAAGTGCTTCGGCCGGGAACAGACAATGAAATTATTTTAAAGCAAGCCGTCTCTAGCCCCATTGAGATGTCCAAGCTTGTAAACGTTTTAAAAGGCGATCCCGATAAATTAGCAGCGTTACGGCGTGCTGTGTTTGACATCACCAAAGAAGGCGCTTTAACGGGTGGTTCTTTAAAGAAATTTATTGAAGTAACGGAAAAATCACTTAACGTTTTGTTCGACAAGGAACATTTAAAACATTTAAATGCTCTTGCCGACATTCAGGCGCGTAATGCCGCACTCATTAACGTTACGGGAACGGTTCCAAGGTTTGAATCTACCAGTCAGATATTTCAGCGCATGCTTGGAGTGTCTATTCCGGGACTGATGACTTATGGGCGTGATGTTGCAGGCGGCCGTATTTCGCCTCAAGGGGCCGTTATTAGTCTGGGTGTGCGTCTGCTTTCTTCTATGGAAGAAGAGTTGCAAAACAAAATGCTGTTGCGCGCAATCGCTGACCCTAAGGTAGCAAAAGCATTGGCTGAACCTAAATCCGCAGAACAAGCAAAGTTGCTTTTGCGTGAGATTCAGTCTACTGGATATCTCTCTCGCGCACTCATGGCGGACATTGGTGTGACAAGTTCACAACTGGCAATGGGAGACAGAGAATCTCCAATAGAAGGTATGGCAGCTTTGTCCCCCGGCGTTAGTCGCCCTGCTGCCACCACACCGCGGCAAGAAATGGGCGCACCACGGCAAGACACTGTTGCACCCCGCCCTGAAACTGCTGCTGCTTTGCTGAAGAAAATGCCGCCCGCACCGCAAACCAGAGGCATGCCAAACATGCGTGTAGGACCGCCGCCCGCGGCCCCTGCAGGGCCTGCCGCACCTAGCTTGATGTACCCTACATTGTTCCCCGACGATCCAATTAGTAAGATGTTGCTTCAGCGTCAACAACAGGTGGCCCCTCCGCAACAACAATAGAAATTTAGTTGACAAACATGTTGTTTGTTGGTTAATCTTGTGCTAGTAAATAATCTTTTATAAAGGTGGTATATCATGGACTCAAAGATGAAAATGGTTAAAGGCAAAGACGGCAAGATGGTTCCGTCTTTTGCAAATGATGGCAAAGGTAAGATGGCCAAAGGCGGTATGATGAATGCCAAAATGAAAGCCGGCGGCGGTATGATGAATGCCAAAATGAAAGCCGGTGGTGGCATGATGAAAAAAGCTAAAGGTTGATATGGCTGGCAAGGGCTTATATGCAAATATCGCTGCAAAGAAAAAGCGCATAGCCGCTGGCTCTGGCGAAAGCATGCGCAGTCCCGGCTCCAAGGGCGCTCCCAAAAAGAGCGACTTTGCTGATGCGGCTAAGACCGCTTCATTCAAAGCAGGCGGTGAAGCAAAGTCCAAGGTCAACGCTGCGGGCAACTACACCAAGCCTGAACTACGCAAGCGTATCTTCAACGCCGTAAAGGCAGAAGCTACGGCAGGCACAGGCGCAGGAGAGTGGTCAGCCAGAAAAGCACAGATGGT
>Ga0247843_1009587_pt1 | contig 10693 bp, 12 predicted proteins | sample LaCruzMarch2017__FD_192420 | JGI IMG/M metagenome (GOLD analysis project Ga0247843, IMG submission 192420) | Freshwater microbial communities from meromictic Lake La Cruz, Castile-La Mancha, Spain - LaCruzMarch2017_8m | ecosystem: Environmental > Aquatic > Freshwater > Lake | place: Spain...
CGCCCTGCTCCACGAAGCGCAGTCCGCCGCCCTCGGCGCCTACGCCCCCTATTCGCGCTTCCGCGTCGGCGCCGCGCTCATCGCCGGCGGCGCCACATTCCGCGGCTGCAATGTGGAGAATGCGTCCTACGGCCTGGCCATCTGCGCCGAGCGCAATGCCATCTTCCACGCCATCGCCGCCGGCCATCGCCGGATCGAGACGCTGGCCCTGGCCTGCATCGACGCCCCGGCGGACGCCGCCGCCAGCCTGATGATGCCCTGCGGCGCCTGCCGGCAGGTGATGGCGGAATTCGCCGGCCCCGATCTGCCGGTGATCATCGCCGGCGTCGGCCTGCGGCGCCTGCGCGATCTGCTGCCCGAGGCCTTCACCCTGGGCAGCTGAGCGCGACCCTCAGGCGCCCGCGCGCATCACCTTCGGGATTTCCTCGCGGAAACGGAATCGCAGCGCCGACCAGGTCTCATCCAGCGCGATCTGCGTCACGGGCAGCAGCCCCTCGCTGGTCACCGGGTCCCAGCCATGGTCGCGGTCCAGATCGCTGCGGATCGGCCCGGTTTTCTTCGGATAGGCAAACCACAGCCGCGCCCCGATCCCGTACAGGTTCAGCGCCCGCGGGGCGATCGCGCGCAGCGCCGCCTTGTCGGCCGCGAAGCACAGAATCAGATCCGCCGCGGCAGTCGCACCATTCGGCAGCCCAAAGCCCAGACCCTGCGGCGCACCCAGCACCGCGCAGGCCATCCCCGGGCGGTAGCCGAGCTTGTGCGCCACCTCCCCGATCACGACACCCATCCGCATCCAATCCGTCACTGAGTTGCCACCAAGCGCGGCGGTCTACCCTAAAAGGGGCGCGCGTGCAGCCATTCAATGAGGGTAGCCGCCCTGCGTTTTTATGTCAGCATTCTTTCATGGGGATGAATCCGGCAATTTGTCTGGGTCCGCCTCCAGCCAGCCCCGCGCCAGCGCCATCTCCGCCGCCATCACCGCCGTCAGCGGCCCGCCGCGACGCTGATTATCGGCCACGCACCACAGCGCCAGCCCATGCGGCACCGTCGGGTCCACCCGGATGCGCGAGACCTGCACCAGATCCTCCCCGGCCGTGTCGAGCGGCGTGGCATAGCCCCCCTCTTCCCGCCGATCCAGCAGCAGGATCCCCTCGGCATCGCGCATGGCGGCGCGGGCGGCGGCCTCGGTGACGGGGGCGGCGAATTCCAGGTGCAGGGCCAGCGCATGGCCGACAAAGGTCGGCACCCGCACCCGGCTGGACGCCACCTTCAGCGCCGGGTCCAGCAGCTTGCGCACCTCCTGCGCCATGCGCAGTTCGCCCTGGGTCGCGCCGTCGGCGCCGAAGGCTTCCACCTGCGGGATCAGGTTGAAGGCGATCTGCTTCGGAAACTGCTCGGGCGCCGGCACTTCGTTCACATAGACGCCGCGCGCCTGCGTCCACAGCTCATCCATCGCCGCCTTGCCGAGGCCCGACGTACTCTCATAGCTGGCGGCCACCACCCGCAGCAGGGGGGCCAGCGCCATCAGCGGGTGCAGCACCACCGCCATTTGCGTGACCAGCGCGTCGGGGGTGGCGATGATGCCGCGCTTCGGCCGCTCCGCCACCGCCTGCGGGTTCACCTCGGGCAGCAGCAGCGGCACGCCGGGCTCCAGCCGGAAGGCGGGCGACAGGTCGATCACCAGCGCGCCGCCCTCGGCCGCGCGGGGCGCATGGGTGCGCGCCACGGCGGGTTCGGCGGCGATGATCAGCAGGTCGAGCATGCTGAGGTCGGTGCGCGCCGCGTCCGCCACGGTCAGCACCGGCCCATCCTCGCCAAAGCCGATCTTCTGGTTGACGCCCCGCCCGGTGCCGAGCGCCACGATGCTGCGATGGGGGAAGTCGCGCTCGGCCAGGCAGCGCAGAACCTCGCGCGCGGCCTGGCCGGGCGCGCCCAGCACGCCGATGGCGGGGTGCCTCATGCCCGTGCCACCGCGGCCGCGATGCGCATCAGCCGCAGGAAATTGCCCGACCAGAGCAGCCGCAATTCGGTGCGCGAATAGCCGCGCCGCAGCAGCTCGGCCGAGACATTGGCCGTCTGCGCCGCGTCCATCCAGTCGCTCAGCCCGCCGCCACCATCGAAGTCGGAGGAAAGCCCCACATGCTCCACGCCAATCCGCCGCACCGCGTGATCGACATGGTCGCAATAGTCGCGAACGGCGGCGACGGCCCGCTGCCCATCCGGCGTCGCGCGCAGGAAGGCGGGCACGGCGGTGATCTGCACCAGGCCACCCACGGCGCGCAGCGCATCCAGCTGCCCATCATCCAGGTTGCGCGGATGGGCGCAGAGCGCGCCGCAGCCGGTATGCGTCGCCACCACCGGGCTGCGCGAAAGCTCGGCCGCCTGCAGCATGGCATCGCGGGAGGCATGGCTGACATCCACCAGCATCCCCACCCGGTTCAATTCCCGCACGGCGGCCCGGCCCAGCGGCGAGAGCCCGCCATGCAGCGCCACCGGATCATCCAGGTCGGCGCGCGGGCGGGCGCTGTCGGCCAGGTCATTGTGCCCATCATGGGTCAGCGTCAGGTAGATGGCGCCGAGCGCCTTCCAATCCGCGATGCGCGTCAGGTCGCGGCCCATGGCGTAGCCATTCTCGACCGCCGCCAGGATGGCGGTGCGACCCCCGGCGGAGCCGGCTTCTGCCCTCCCGGCGAAGGCGGCTTCCAACCCCGCCGCGTCGCGGCAGAACACCGCGCCGGCGGGCGCGCCATCGGCCTGCGCGGCGATGGTGCGCAGCATGCGCAGCGCCTTGTCGGCGGCGGTGGCGCGGCCCTCATCGGTCAGCGGGCCCTGGCGGACATAGGCGATATAGACGGCGGCGTTCATGCCGCCGGCGCGCATCTTGCCGTAATCCACCTGCCGGCGCGTGGCGGTGGCCGGGTGCGGCGGGTCGGGCCAGGGGATGTCCACATGCGTGTCCAGCACCAGCGTGCCGGCATGGGCGGCGGCGATCTCGGCCGGGTCGGTCATCGGGGTGTCCTGCATGCGCCCGAACCTGACGGGCGCGCCCCGGGCGGTCAATCGGCCGGCAGCGCGGCCGTGGCTTCGCTGAGGGAGGCGCGGGGCCGCCCTTCATGGTCCCAATTCGCCGGATCGAGCCAGCCGGCGATGGCGGCGCGGCGCGCCGGCCATTCGCGGGCCTGGATCGAGAAGAAGGCGGTGTCGCGCAGCCGCCCCTTCGTGACCATGTGGCCGCGCAGCACCCCCTCGGCCACGAAGCCCAGCCGCCGCGCCGCGGCGATGGAGGGCGCGTTCAGCGCGTTGCACTTCCACACCAGCCGCCGATAGCCGAGATCATCCATGGCGTGGCGCATCAGCAGGAACATCGCCTCGGTCGCGGCGCGCGTCCGCTGCAGGCGCGGCGCGAACCAGATATGGCCGATCTCGATCGCGGCGTTGGCCGGCTGCATGTCCATCAAGGTGAGCCAGCCCGAGGCCTGGCCCGAACGGTGCGGGCGCACCGCCCAGGCCATCGGGTCGTGCTGGGCGGCGAAGGCGGCCACATGGCGGGCCATCGCGCCGGCATCGGCGAAGGGGCCATAGCCGAGATAGGCCCAGGAATGGCCGGCCGGGTCGGCGCCCGCCGCCGCCCACAATTCCGCCGCGTGGCGGGGGGCCAGCGGTTCCAGCACCACGGAGTCGCCGCGATGGGGGATGCGCGCGGGCAGCGGGCGGGGGGTGGCATCGACCTCGGGGCCGAGGGGGGGATGGTCGGACATGGGCCCAGTCTCCGCGCGATTTGCGCCAGCGCAAGGCCCATCGCCGATCCCGCATTGCGGCGTGCCGGACGATGCCGCAGAAAAGCAGGATGAGCACCGCCACCCTCGACCGCCCCGACCAGTCCGCCGCGCCGCCCGGCTTCTTCCTGGAACGCGTGCTGAGCGTGCATCACTGGACCGACCGGCAGTTCAGCTTCACCTGCACGCGCGAGCCCAGTTTCCGCTTCGGCGCCGGGCAATTCGCCATGATCGGCCTGAAGCTGGAGGGCAAGCCGCTGGTCCGCGCCTACTCCATGGTGAGCCCGCCCTGGGAGGAGCATCTGGAATTCCTCTCCATCAAGGTGCCGCACGGCCCGCTGACCAGCCGGCTGCAACATATCGTCCCGGGCGACACGGTGCTGATCGGCCGCAAGGCCACCGGCACGCTGGTGCCGGAAAACCTGGCCCCTGGCGGCGTGCTGTGGCTGTTCGCGACGGGCACCGGGCTTGCCCCCTTCATGTCGCTGATCCGCGATCCCGACACCTATGACCGGTTCGACCGCATCATCCTGCTGCACACCGTCCGCGAAGTGGCCGAGCTGGCCTACACCGACCTGATCGCCCGCGAGCTGCCTGAGCATGAGCTGCTGGGCGAGCTGGTGCGCGAGAAGCTGGTCTATTGGCCGAGCGTCACGCGCGAGCCCTTCCGCAACCAGGGCCGCATCACGACCCTGATCGAAGCGGGGACCATTGAAGCGACGCTCGGCCTGTCGAAGCTGGCGCCCGAGGGACACCGCGCCATGCTGTGCGGGTCGGAGGCGATGAACGCCGATGTGCGCGCCATCCTGGAAGCGCGCGGCTTCACCGAGGGGGCGAACAACAGCCCCGGGACCTATGTGGTGGAAAAGGCTTTCGTGACGAAATAGCAGGGCCGCCTTGCGTTCCGCGCAGGGCTCTCGTAAGGACGGCTCAATTGCACCGCGGCTGCAACCAGCGCCGCAAACAAGGGAGATAGGGAATGACCGAGATCACCACCGGCGCGCGCCGTGGGTTCCTCAAGGCCGCGGCCGTCGGCGCCGCCGGCACCGCCGTTCTCGCCACGCCGAATGTCAGCCGCGCGCAGACCGTCGTGCTGCGCTTCCAGTCCACCTGGCCGCAGCGCGACATCTTCCATGAATTCGCGCAGGATTATGTGACGCGCGTGAACAATATGGCGGGCGGCCGCCTGCGGCTCGACCTGCTGGCCGCCGGTTCCGTCGTCGGCGCCTTCCAGCTGATCGATGCGGTGCATGCCGGCACGCTCGATGGCGGCCATGGCGTCTCGGCCTATTGGTTCGGCAAGAACAAGGCGTTCAGCCTGTTCGGCACCAGCCCGCCCTGGTTCGGCGATGCCAACCAGCTGCTCGGCTGGTTCTACTATGGCGGCGGCGAGGCGCTGTACAACGAACTGATGCACGATGTGCTGCGGCTCAACGTGGTCGGCTTCCAGACCGGCCCGATGCCGACGCAGCCGCTCGGCTGGTTCCGCAACCCGATCGAGCGGGTCGAGCAGATCCGCGGCCTGCGCTACCGCACCGTGGGCCTGGCGACCGACCTGTTCAACGAAATGGGCGCGGCCGTCGTGGCGCTGCCGGGCGGCGAGATCGTGCCGGCGCTGGAGCGCGGCGTGATCGACGGTGCCGAGTTCAACAACCCCTCCTCCGACCGTCTGCTCGGCTTCCCCGACGTGGCGCGCAACTACATGATCCAGTCCTTCCACCAGCGGACGGAAACCTTCGAGGTTCTGTTCAACCGCGGCCGCTATGATGGTCTGCCGGCCGAGCTGAAGGCCGTGCTGCGCACCGCCTCGGAAGCCGCCTCGGCCGACATGTCCTGGAAGCTGCAGGATCGCTACTCGCGCGATCTGGTGGCGCTGGCGCAGGCCGGCGTCAATGTGCGCCCGACGCCTCGCCCGATCCTGGATGCGCAGCTGCGCGCCTGGGACGCGGTTGTGACCCGCCTCGAGGCCGACAATTCCAGCCCGGCCGCCGGCCCCTTCTTCAAGAAGGTCTGCGACAGCCAGCGCGACTGGTGCCGCCGCGTCGGCGGGTTCTTCCTGCGCTACGAGGCGAGCCCGATCATCAGCTACAACCACTTCTTCGCGCGCGGCTGATCACAGCCGGGCCATGTGTGAGGCCGGCCGGGATCCCCCGGCCGGCCTTTGCTTACCGGTAGGGGAGACCGGCAAATGGCCGATCGTATTGCGATCATCCTGATCCTGGCGGCGGTCGTCGCCGCCATCGTCATCGGCATCGCCTTCGCGACCCGGCCGGTGGTGAAGCGGGCGTTGATCGCCGTTGATCGGCTCTCCACCCTGATTGGTCAGGCCGGATCCTGGGCGATCCTGGTTCTGACATTCGCCGTGGTCTACGACGTCACGGCCCGCCGATTCTTCCGCGCGCCGACCGACTGGGCCTATGACGTGTCCTACATGCTGTATGGCACCCTGTTCATGCTGGCCGGTGCCTATGCGCTGGCGCGCAACGGCCATGTGCGCGGCGACTTCCTGTATCGCAACTTCGCCCCGGCCATGCAGGCCAAGTTCGACCTGACCCTTTACCTGCTGTTCTTCATGCCGGCGATCATGGCCTTCATGGTCTATGGCTGGCACTTCTTCGAGCAGAGCTACTTCCAGAATGAGCGCAGCAGCGTGAGCCCCACGGGCCCGATCATCTGGCCGTTCAAGGCGCTGATTCCCGTGGTCGGCTTCCTGCTGCTGCTGCAAGGGCTGGCGGAGGTGGTGCGCTGCGTGCAGTGCATCCGCGAAGGCGCCTGGCCCGACCGGCTGTCGGACGTGGAGGAGCTGGAAAAGACCATCCTCGCCGCCGCCGAAGCCAAGGGCGCCGAGGCGCTGGCCGCCGAGATGGCACGCGGCGGCGCGGCCGCGGTGGTCAACCTGGCGCACACCGCCGACGATGCGGCAAGCCGCGACCCCGCCCCCCGCCACCCGCACTCCTGACGGCCGGAGAGACCAAGCGCGATGTTGCCGCAAGAGCTCCATAATTTCCTCGGCCTGACGCAGCTGGTGCTGTTCCTGGGCTTCATCATGCTGGGCTTTCCCATCGCCTTCACGCTGATGGCGATGGGCCTGATCTTCGGCTATTTCGGCATGGGCGACCGCGTGTTCGACCTGCTGGTGCAGCGCACCTACGCGGTGATGAGCAATGACGTGCTGATCAGCGTGCCGCTGTTCGTGTTCATGGGCTACATCATCGAACGCGCGAACATCCTGGACCGGCTGTTCCGATCGCTGCAAATGGCGTCGGGCAATATCCCGGGCTCGCTGGCGGTGGCCACGCTGGTCACCTGCGCGCTGTTCGCGACCGCCACGGGCATTGTCGGCGCGGTGGTCACGCTCATGGGGTTGCTGGCATTTCCGGCCATGCTGCGCGCGGGCTATGACCCCCGGCTGGCGGCGGGCGTCACCTGCGCGGGCGGGTGCCTCGGCATCCTGATCCCGCCCTCGATCATGCTGATCCTGTATGGCGCGACGGCCGGCGTGTCGGTGGTGCAGCTTTACGCCGCCGCCTTCATCCCGGGCGTGTCGCTGGCGCTGATGTACATCATCTACGCCGTCGCCGTCGGCATCTTCCAGCCGGAACGCGCCCCGCGCCTGCCACCCGATGCGGTGAAGGTGCCGTTGTTGCAGGTGGTCTGGGCGCTGTTCACCAGCTTCATCCCGCTGGCGCTGCTGATCGCCTCGGTGCTGGGCTCGATCATCTTCGGCCTGGCCACGCCTTCGGAAGCGGCGGCCATGGGCAGCCTGGGGTCGATCATCCTGGCGGTGGTCTATCGCGCCTTCACCTGGACCAAGCTGAAGGAAAGCGTGTTCCTCACGGCGCGCACCTCGGCCATGGTCTGCTGGCTGTTCGTCGGCAGCTACATCTTCTCATCCGTGTTCGGCTATCTCGGTGGCCAGAGCCTGGTCGAGGAATTCGTCAAGTCGCTGCCGCTGAATGCCTTCACCTTCATGGTGCTGGCGCAGGCGATCATCTTCATCCTTGGCTGGCCGCTGGAATGGACCGAGATCATCGTGATCTTCGTGCCCATCTTCCTGCCGCTGCTGGATGATTTCGGCGTGAGCCCGATCTTCTTCGGCATCATGGTGGCGCTGAACCTGCAGACCAGCTTCCTGAGCCCGCCCGTCGCCATGGCCGCCTTCTACCTGAAGGGCGTGGCGCCGCCGCACGTGAAGCTCGAAGATATCTTCAAGGGCTGCATGCCCTTCATCTACATCGTCGTCTTCTGCATGATTTGCATCTACATCTTCCCGGGCCTGGTCACCTGGCTGCCCGAGACGCTGTACAGCCAGCCGGCCCCCGTGCCCGGTGCCCCCACCTTCCTGGACAGTCCGCCCGTCGGCGGCTTCCAGGAGCAGGAGGAAATCCGTCTGCCCGCGCTGAACTGATGGCGTCCAGCTTCGATGCCACCATCGCCGGGCGCTGGCTGACGGAAGCGGTGGAAACCGGCAATCCGCTGGCTGGCCTGCCGGCCGAGGGCCAGCCGGCGACAATGGATGATGCGGCCGAGATCTGTGCCGAGGTGCTGAGCGGGCTCGGCCTGGTGCCCTGCGGCCTGCGCCTGAAGGGCGCCATCGCCGGGCCGATGCTGGAAGGGCGGTTGGCCAAGGCCAGCGCGCCCGTGGCGCGATCGATGCTGCGCCACCCTTCCGCCAGCGCGGCGGTGGCGGGCGTGCTGGCCGCCCCCCTGGTCGAAACCGAAAGCGGCCCGCCGGTATTCCGCGCGCTGCATCCGGCGCTCGACATCGCGGCCAGCCGCTTCACCGACGCCACCACGGATCCGCTGCTGGTCACCGCCGACCTTGGCGGCATCGGGCTGGTGGTCACCGGTCGCGGCCGGCCGGTGGCGCCGGGCGCCGTGACCTTGCGCATTGGCCCGGTGGGGCGCCGCCGGCGCAGCCTGACGCTCGATCTCGAGGCCGCCTTCGCGGCCGCCGCCGCTGCGGCCCGCGCCATGGGTGGCCTGCCCGCCGGCGCGCTGCTGGTGGTGGCGGGCCTGGCGGCCGACATGGATCTCGGCGCCGACATCGCCGCCGATTTCGGCCCGCTCGGCAAGCTCACCGCGACATTTGCCTGAGCCTCCGGCGCGCCTATCTTGAGGCTTGAAGGGGACCACCCATGCCGATCGATGACTCAAGAAAATTCCTGCCCGTGCGGATCGCGGTGCTGACCGTGTCCGACACGCGCGACCTGGCCAGCGACCGCAGCGGCGACACGCTGGCCGGCCGCATCACCGCCGCCGGCCATGTGCTGGCCGCGCGCACCATCATGAAGGATGAGGCGCCGCTGATCGCCGCCCAGCTGCGCGCCTGGATCGCCGACCCGATGGTGGATTGCGTGATCACCACCGGCGGCACCGGCATCACCGGCCGCGACGTGACACCCGAAGCCTTCGCCGCGGTGCTGGAGAAGGAAATCACCGGCTTTGGCGAGCTGTTCCGCATGCTGAGCTACCAGAAGATCGGCACCTCCACGATCCAGTCGCGCGCCATCGGCGGCGTGGCGGGTGGCACCTATCTGTTCGCGCTGCCGGGCAGCACGGGTGCCTGCAAGGATGCCTGGGACGATATCCTGGTCTGGCAGCTGGACAGCCGCCACCGGCCCTGCAACCTGGTTGAGCTGATGCCCCGGCTGCAGGAGCATCTGAAGGCGGCCCAACCCGCCTTGTCCTGAACCCTACAGGCCAAGCCGCGCCCAGGCGGCGCGTTCCTCGGCGGCGGCCAGCGCGCCCTCAGCCAGCCCGCTGGCCGAGAACAGCCGCAGCGGCCAGGGCGGGCTGCGGTCACCGATGCGGATCACCCGCGCCTTGTCGCCGAAGCGCGCGCGGATTTCGCCGGCGGCATCGCCGATCCGGTCGGCCAGGCCAAGCTCCACCGCCCGCGCGCCGGTCCAGAAGCGGCCGGTGAACAGCTCCGCCTCCGGCGCCTTCAGCTTGGCGCCGCGGCGGGCGCGGATCTCGGCCTTGAATACCTCATGCAACTGCCCGAGCAGGCCGCGCAGCCGTTCCACCTCCTCTGTGCTTTCCGGGCGGAACGGGTCGAGGAAGGATTTTTGCGCGCCCGCCGTGTGCAGCCGCCGCTCCACGCCGATCCGCGCCAGCGCGTCCTGGAAGCCGAAGCCGGCGCTGATCACGCCGATCGAGCCGATGATGGAGGCCGGGTCGACCAGGATCTCGTCGGCCGCCGCGGCCAGCCAATAGCCGCCCGAGGCCGCCGCATCCTCGACGCAGGCAATCACCGGCACGCGCTTCTCATCGGCCAGGCGGCGGATGCGCCGCGCCACCAGCGCGGACTGCACCGGCGATCCGCCGGGCGAGTTCACCACCAGCACCAGGGCGGCCAGCCGCTTGATGCGAAAGGCGCGCTCGATGAGCGGGCCGGTCGCGGCGTCCGAGATGGTGGGTGTGCCGAAGCCGCCCGTGCGGGCGGCGATCAGGCCGGACAGGCGCAGCAGCGCCACGCGGGGCGGGCGGGGGGAGAAGGGCCACATGCCCAGCAATCTGCGCCTGCTGCGCCCGGCCGCAACCCCAGCGCTATCCGCGCGCGGCCAAGGTCGCGACCCGCAGCGCCGATGCCAGCGGCACGGAAACCGGATCGCGCGCCGCATCGATGCCGGCCAGCAGGCCTGCCAGCGACAGGCCGCGCGCCGCGGCCATGGCCTCCAACGCGGTCCAGAAGGCGGGCTCCAGCGCCACCGAGGTGCGGTGCCCCGCCAGCCGGAAGGAGCGTTTCTGGAGGTGCCGCCCCGTCACGGCGCCAGACCCGTCACGCCGCCCGATCAGCCGGTGAAACGGTCGCCATAGGTCGCGATCTCGATCAAATTGCCGTCCGGGTCGCGGCAATAGACCGAGCTGATCGGACCCAGCGCGCCATCCTTGGCCACCGGACCCAATTCCAC
>Ga0247843_1009590_pt1 | contig 10690 bp, 14 predicted proteins | sample LaCruzMarch2017__FD_192420 | JGI IMG/M metagenome (GOLD analysis project Ga0247843, IMG submission 192420) | Freshwater microbial communities from meromictic Lake La Cruz, Castile-La Mancha, Spain - LaCruzMarch2017_8m | ecosystem: Environmental > Aquatic > Freshwater > Lake | place: Spain...
CCTGTCTGTTGATCCATGGTGTTGGTTGATTTGAAACGTTTGTTCAAACAGGCGATGTCGGAACATCGCCCGATCAACCAGCACCAATCCTTTCTAACAATTTAACGGGAAAAAATCCGCTTCCATTCATCGTAAGCCGTCATGATCGACACAGCTTTAATTTCCGAGTGATAGTGACCATCGACGAACGACAGCGCCACGTCCAAGCTGATCCCTTTTGATTTCGCTCTGGTTTCCAGACTAAGGTAGTGGGTGACTAAGTCAGACAGTTTGCGCCCGGGGGATGCGAGCATCGCTGCCTCAGCATCCGCGAGTTGGTCGGCAGTAAGCCTCGTACGTTGGTTTCGATGGACAATTGCACGCCCAGTTGTCTCGCCCTCAAGGTCCGCGAGTGTTTGGAGCGCTTCCGACTTCAAATTGAAGTTTTGGCGCACCCGTGTGCCGTCAGCCTTGGTCCCAGACACCTTCCACGATTTGCTCCCGCCAGGGTTCTCAATTTCGTTGAGGATGAACCGGATGGTTTTTTTCGGACGGGCCACGGTGTATTTTTGGCAAATGCTCTGGCAAATGCCAAGAAAAAGTTCAGATGGTGATTTTAAGTCTCTAATTTACATATACTTGAAATCGGAAAGAAGTTGACTACGGATCAGAAGGTTAGGAGTTCGAGTCTCTTCGGGTGTACCACTTTACAAAGCCCTGCAAGTTCACCGCTTGCAGGGCTTTTTGTTTCCCGGCAGGCGGCATCAGGCGGTAAGCTCCCGCCATGTTTGGAGGAATCAAGGACAGCTTGGCATCGAGTGCGGCGAAGGCGCTGCTGGCGGGGCGCATCGAACGTTACGGGCGCTTGCTCGATCTGCGGATCCGCAGCCGCGAGAAAACGATTGGGGCGGTGCTGATGCTGGCGGGGGAAGCCGAGGAGGTGCGGATCGACGTCACCCGCTACCGGGTGGTCGCCAGCGGCGGGGAGCACGCGGTGGTGATGGAAGGCATCACGACATCGCGCGAGTGGCTGCAACTGCTGCTGGAAGACTTCCTGGTCGGGAAGCCGATCCCGGTTCCTTCGGTCGCCACGCTGGCGCTCGGCGGACCGGAGGCGTGAGGTGGAAACCTCAGTTCTTCCAGGTCAGCGCACCCTTCTTCAGGGCGTAGACGTAGGCGATGGCCAGCACGCCGGCGAAGCCCGCCATCGAGACCAGCGGCACGACGTTGCCACCGGCGACGAGGTCGCGGAACTGGACGGCCCACGGATACATGAAGACGACCTCGATGTCGAAGATCACGAAGAGCATCGCGACCAGGTAGAACTTCACCGAGAAGCGCGGCGCGCCGTCGCCGATCGGGAGCATGCCGCACTCGTAGGCGCTGTCCTTGATCTTGTTGGTCCGGGCGGACTTGCCGAGCACCACGCTGAGGGTAAGGCTCACGGCCGCGAAGCCGATGGCGACGAGGATCTGGACGAAAACGGGGAGATATTGGGACGACATCCGGCCCGCGTGATAGGCATCTGGAGGGGGGATGGGTAGGAAAAAATCGGCGGGATTTCAGACCACGAAAAACCCGCACCGGTGAACCGGTGCGGGTTGGTTGGGAAAAGGTCAGGCAGTCCGGTGCTTGAAGGCACCATCGAGACTTCAATCTTCCTGCTGCTGCGCGAGATACTCACTCGACGCCTCGTGGACGCGCTTGGTGCCCTTGTATTCCTTGCCGATCTTTTCGACCAGACCGCGGGTCACCAGGTTTTGGAGTTTCTCGTAGGCGCGCAGGCGAAGCATTTCTTCGCCGCCGCTCACTGCATTGCGAACCTTCAGGTTGTCGAACACTCGCTCGAACAGATCATTGAAGCCAAACACCTTGTCTTCCGCGAGGACGTTGCAGAGTTCATCCGTGACGTGATCAGGAAGCCGGCGTGAAAACCGGGTGCGTTTCGTGGTGGTTGCCATAGCGGCGCAACCATAGCAGCGATACCCAGCACACGCGACTCAAAAAAGGTTGGCGATTCAAAATAGTCCTTAACTTTTCTCAAGCAAATTTTTTTAAACAATTTGCAACTTTGAGTGTCGAGGTTTATAATCGACATGTTTCAATCGATTTCCTGAGGCAACGCGCCCTCATCTGCCGTCACGGATGATACGATTCTCTTCATCCAGAACGGCTTTCCGGGCAAGCACCGGGGTATCGGAGAGCCCGAAGGCCATGATGGCGACGCGCTCACCTTTCTTGATCCGGTGGGCGGCACCGCCGTTGATGATGATGTTGCCAGTGCCGGGAGGACCGGGCTGGACGTAGGTTTCGAGGCGGTTGCCGGTGGTGATGGACGCGACGAGGACCTTCTCTCCCGCCCAGAGACCGACGCTTTCCATGAGATCGGTCGGGATCTCGATGCTGCCTTCGTAGTCGATGTCGGCGGCGGTGATCATCGCCCGGTGAAGCTTGGATTTGAGCACCTGGTGGAGCATGGCGGGCGGGAACAAACCGGTGCGACTGCCGGGCGTCAAGCGGCAAGGGGGAAGAATTGAGAATCCGCCGGGATTTGCGCGGGCTTGGCAATGTGGCGGCTTGTGGCCGGGGGATCGCGGCGGGTAGCGTTCCGGGGTGACGGAAAGCAGCATCCATGAGGGAAGTCGGCCGCCGGGTGTCCGGGGTGGGGCATTTTTGCCGACGCAGTGGAGCCTGGTGCTGGCGGCAGGTGGTAGTTCGGAGGATTCGTTGGTGGCGCTGGAGCAGCTTTGCCGGGTCTATTGGCCCGCGGTGCACGCGCATTTGCGCCGGCAGGGGATGAATTCCCATCAGGCGGAGGACCTCACGCAGGAATTCTTCGCGCGGCTGCTAGCCGGGAATTCCTTCGCCGGTGTGTCGCCCGACAAAGGGCGCTTCCGGACCTTCCTGCTTGCGGCCTTGAAGCATTTCCTGATCAACGAATGGAAGCGCGAGCGGGCGCTCAAGCGGGGTGGAGGGATTCCCGTGGTCGCGCTCGACGGCTTGGAAGGTCCGGCGCGCGATGCACTTGAGCCGCGGCACGAGGAGACTCCCGATGCGGCCTACGACCGGCGCTGGGCCTTGACCGTGCTGGCGCGGGTCACGGCGCGGATGAAGGCGGAGTATGCGGCGGCGGGGCAAGCGGAGCGCTACGACGGACTCAAGGGCTACCTGCTCGACGGCGCGGAACCGCTTTCCTATGAGGAGACTGCCTGCCGTCTGGGGCTCTCGGAGTCGGCGGTGAAGTCGGCGGTCTATAAGATCCGCCAGCGTTTCGGCGCGATGCTGCGGGCGGAGGTGTCCCGCACGGTCGGCCTGCCGGGAGAGGTGGACGACGAGATCCGCTGCTTGTTAGAGGCGCTGCGGGGATGACTCGCCGGGAAACTCCCGGCCGTGGTTCTTTCTAGCAAGCGGTGACGCCGCATCCCGATGAATCCCAGCCCCCCATCCACCTGTGCCGCTTGTGGCACGCCGCGATCGCTCGCGGTGGAGGAGGGCCTGTGCCCGGGCTGCCTGCTGAGCGGGATTTTATTGCGCGGGGAGATGGCGGATGAGCCGCCTGTCGTTGCGATTGGCATGACCTGCGGCGACTATTTGCTGGAGCGTGAGCTGGGTCGCGGCGGGACCGGGGTGGTTTATCTGGCGAGGCAGGCGGGGATGGACCGGCCGCTGGCCTTGAAAATGCCCGCCTCCGCCCATCTTGCCGGGCCGGATGAGGTCCGACGGTTCCGCTTGGAAGTCGAGTCGGTGGTGCGGCTGGAGCATCCGAACATCGTGCCGGTCCATGCGGCCGGAGTGCACGAAGGCCGGCCGTATTTCGTGATGAAATACGCGGCGGGCGGGACGCTGGCGGACCGGCTGCGCGAACGCGCTCCGGGGCCTTGGCCGCGGGAGGTGATCCGCGGCGACGTCGAGCGGCTGGCGAAAGTGGCGCGGGCGGTCCATTTCGCCCATGAGCGCGGCGTGCTGCATCGCGACCTGAAGCCGGCGAACGTGTTGCTGGACGAAGCGGGCGAGCCGATGGTGGGCGACTTCGGCCTGGCGCGCCGGGTGGACGACGCGCCGGGGGTGACGATGACCGGCGCGGCGCTCGGGACGCCGGCCTACATGTCGCCGGAGCAGGCCACGGGAACGGCGGTGACCACCGCGACCGATGTCTATGGCCTTGGGGCGATGCTTTTTCATCAGATCACCGGCCATCCGCCCTTCGAAGGGACCGGCCCGGTCGAGGTGCTGCGGCGGGTCATTGCCGAGGACGCGCCGATCGCCCGGGTGCTGGCCCCGTGGGTGGATCGCGATCTGTCGACGGTCTGCGGGAAATGCCTGCAGCGCGATCCGGCGAAGCGCTACCGGTCGGCGGCGGCGTTGGCCGAGGACCTCGACCGCTGGTTGGAAGGGGAGGCGGTGACGGCCCGGCCGATCGGAGTGGTTGAACGGAGCTGGCGCTGGGCGCGGCGGCGGCCGGTGGCGGCGGCGCTGGCCGGATCGGCGGTGTTGGCGGGGGTGGCTTTCGTCGTGCTCCTGGTGGTCGGATCGCTGCTGCTGCGGGACCAGCGGAACGAGGCCCGCACGCAGGAAGGGATCGCCCGCGGCAATGCGACGGAAGCGCGGCTGGCCGGTGAATCGATGCGGCTGAATGCCTATGCGGCGGATGTCTATCTGGCGTCGCGGGCCTTGAAGGACGGACATCTCGGGGTGGCGAGGCGAATGCTGGGGCGTCATGAGCCGCGGGCGGGGTATGCGGATCTGCGGGGATTTGAGTGGCATGCCTTCAAGCGCCAGTGCAGGGGGGATGAAGCGCGGGTTATGAAGGATCATGGCGCAGCGGTGACGGCGGTGGCTTTCGATGCCTCGGGGAAATTCCTGGCGAGCGGCGGTCGCGATGGCCGGGTGGTGGTGCGGGCTTTTCCGACCGGTGAAGAAGTGCTTCGCCTGCCGACGGCGGACGCGCCGAAGGAGATGGCCGAGATTCCGCTGATGACCACGCTGTCGGCCCGCTCGCCGGAGATTGCCGCCTTGTTGCTGCGGGGAGAATTGAACCCGGCGGAGCTGCGGATGCGCGCCCGGCCGTCGAAGCTGGGCGAGGTGATTGCGCTGTCCTGGTCGCCCGACGGAGCCCGGTTGGTCACGGCGGGCGATGGCAGTTACGTCCGGATCTGGTCGATGCCGGAGGGGCGGCTCGAAGGAGTGATTCCGGTCTCCCATGTCCGGTCCGTTTACCATTCTGCCGATGGCGGACGGCTGGTGCTGGTCCGCCCGGATTCGACCGGTGCGCGGGAGCACATGGTGAGGATTTACCGCGCGGATGACCTTTCGCTGGTCCGGGTGATCTCCGGGGTGGAGCCCTGCGCAGCGCTATCACCCGACGGAAAGCAGCTCGCGGTGATGCCCTATCCGGGGACCAGGATCGAGTTCCAGGATATCGACGACGGTCGCGTCCTTGCCGGGTGGGAGGCGGGCGTTGCGGTCGGGTCGCTGGAGTTTTCGAAAGACGGCCGTGTCTTGTATGGCAGGAACTTCGACGGGGCGACGCTGGCGGCATGGAACGTGGCGGACGGTCGGCACTTGGGGGAGGTTGCCGCGTTGGATGGGCGGAACGGGGTGCTGGCGGTTTCGCCCGATGGCCGGCAGATCGCCGCCGCCGGGACGGGGCAGACGATCACGGTGTTGGAATCTCCGGCGCTGACGATCCGGGCGCGGTTGCGGGGGAGCGAGGACGGGGTTCATTCACTGGTCTTTTCACCGGACGGGAAGTGGTTGGTGTCCGGCGGCAACGATCACGAGACCCGACACTGGAGTCTGGAATCAGCCGCTGCATCCGAGACTGAGGAACACGGGGCCGGCGATGTGTCGCCTCCAGACGGCCTGCGTGCGGCGGGGCCGGACGGGACTTGGGTGGGCGACGGAGTGGCATCCGGGAGCATCGTTTTGCACGGGCATGAGGGAGGGAAGGTCCTTCGGCGTCTCGGCGGACCGCCGGGAGTGTATCCCCGTCTGATCGCTTCGCCGGATGGTACGACCTTGGCCGCCATGAGCTGGCCGCGAGAACTGTTCGTGGCGAGATTGCCGGAGGGGAAGTGGCAGACACAGTGGAGGCTGTCTGAAGGCACGGTCGGGCCCATCGTTTTCTCTGGCGACGGCCGCTGGCTGGCTTCGGGTGGGGACGACAACGTGGTGACGGTCCGGGATGCCGGCAGCGGGGTGGTCCGCGCGGTGCTGAGGGGGCACCGGGAACAGCTCGTGGCCATCGCCTTCACGCCGGACGACCGGACACTGGCATCGTCATCGACCGACGGCACCTTGCGGTTGTGGCATTTGCCGACCTGGCGCGAGCTGGGGACGTTGCATGAAGGAAGGATTTTCAGCACCCTGGAGTTCGATGCCGAGAGTGGCGAACTCATGGCGACCGATGGCGAGGGCCGGACCATGAGGTTTCCGGGCCGGGAATGAACGGCGAGCGCCCTTCGATTTCCCGGAAACTTCCGGCGGTCGATCTTTCTGGATGGGAGGAAGGCAACGGTCGCGGCGCTTGCCGAAGAATCCGGTGCCTCCGGTCCCTCCCTGGCCGCCACCGTGCATCTGATGCCCGGTGGCGGTTTCTTGCCCAGGCTGTTACCCGGAAATGAAACAGCCCGGACTTTCGTCCGGGCCGTTTCGTCATGAAATCAATGTTGGGAAAGCGCTGATCAGATCAGGCCGGCTTCCTTCAAGGTGGCGTGGGCGCCGTTCTTGTTGATCGTCTTGATCGCCTTGCAGCTCAGGGTGAGACGGAGCCAGCGGTTCAGCTCGGGCACCCAGATGCGCTTGGACTGAAGGTTCGGAGCGACCTTGCGCTTCACGACCTTGGTCACGTGGCGACCGATACCGCCCTTTTTCTTGGCGAGACCGGAACGATTGATACGACCGCCAGAGCGAACTCGGCTTCCTCGGATGCTGCAAACACGGGCCATGGTATAAAGAAGGGAAAGGGGTTGCTGACGCGGGGCGCGGAGAATGGCCGTGGGCGAGAAAGCGTCAAGGCGAAATTTGGCGACAATTCGAAGGGCGGCGTTCTCACCACAGCCCGGCAAAGCGGCTCTTGAGTTCGGCTTGCCACTTTTCGAGGAAGGCGAGGTCGCGGGCGACGAGCCAGGGGTCGCCGTGGCCGGCTTCGAGGTCGGGGAAGCGGGCTTCTTCGGCTTGCAGGGCGGCGGCGACGGGGTCGAGGGCGGCTTCGAGGGCCTCCCGGGCTTGCTGGACCGCGGGCTCGAGCATGGCCTTGGCGAGGGCGCTGAGGGCGGCTTCTCGGCGCTTGGTGACGGCGTCGGCTTGTTGCAGGGCGCTGCCGACGAGGCCGAAGAGATCGAGCAGGGCGGGGGATATCGTGCCGCGATCTTCACCGGTTAGACCCTTGGCTTCGAGCCAACAGCGGAGGCGGCGGGAGGGGCTGGAGAGGCGGGCGAAGGCGTCTTGGAGCAGGGCGAACTCGTCGCCGCTACCGCCGGCATCGGGGTGACCGGATTTGCCGGCGGCGCGGAAGGCTTCGCGCAGCTCCGCTTCGGAAATGGTCAGCCGTTTTTCCAGGCCGAGGCGGGCGAAAGGGTCCATGGAAGAGGAGGAACAACGAAGTCAGCGAAACGACGCGAAAATGAAGGCAGGAGGAAGATGGAAGGGGGTGGCGCGGGTTTTTCGGGACCTCTGAAATTTCGTCTATTTCGTCCCTTTCGTTGTTCCCATGCCTTCTCCGAACCCGGTTCCAAAGGTTCAAGCCGCGAAGCTTTCGCCGCAGGAGCAGGTGACGACGGCGTTGGGGTTGCTGACCTTGAAGCCGCCTTGCTGGAGGTCGTCGGACCAGTCGAGCTCGCTGCCGCTGACGAAGAGCGCGCTCTTGGGATCGATCACGACGTTGACGCCGTTGCTGGGGACCAGGATGTCGCGGTCGCGCGGGCCATCGACCAGGTCCATCTTGTACTGGAGCCCGCTGCAACCGCCGCCGATCACCGCGATGCGTAGCCCGCCATCGGGGCGGCCTTGCTTCTCAAGAAGTCCGCGCAGGTGGGCCGAGGCGGCGTCCATCACGCGGACCAGCTTCTCGTTCCCGACTTTGTAATTCACCGTCGTCGCCGTCATCGTGCAGGCATTTTCATCGCGGGAGGGCATTGTGGAAACTGAAATCTGGCCATGGCGACGGCGATGCCTACCTTCCGCCCGCCGCCCATGGAGCAAAAGGTCACCCCCGGTCTCGCCGTCGCCCTCGGATCATCCCTGCTGGGCTACTACGCCCACGCGGGCTTTCTCAACGGCCTGGCAGCCGCGGGGCTGCATCCGGCACGACTTTCCGGTGCCTCGGCCGGGGCTCTGGCGGGGGCGCTGCATGCTTCGGGACTGCGCGGCGATGCCTTGAAAGCGGCGGCGCTCGATCCGGCGCTGCGCTGGTCGTTTTTCGATTGGGGTGCCTTCGGGCGGCTGCCCGGGGTGCTGCTGGTGCTCTGGGCGTCGGGGGTTTTTTCGGGCAAGGGGGCGGTGAAGAAGCTGCACCGGCTGTTAGACGGCGCGGACCTCGCGTCGCTGGATTTCCCGTCGTTGGAGATCGCGGTGACCGATGCCGTGAGCCATCGCACCGAGATACGCCGCGCAGGCCCCGTGGCGGAGCTGGTGGTGGCGAGTTGCGCGGTGCCCGGTTTGATCAGGATCCAGCGCGTGGGGGAGCGGCGCTACATCGATGGCGGCGTGGCTTGCGAGGCGCCCTTCGAGCAGTGGCTCGATGACCCGGAGATCGACACGATCGTGGTCCACCGGATCCGCCACGAGGAGAACAGCGGGCCGGCGGTCTCGTGGGAAACCATCGCCACCTCGATCGGCGCGGCGCATCACACGGTCTGCAACGAGCTCCACCGCCACCGCCGCGAGCTGGCGCGGATGAAGGGCAAGCGGCTGATCGAGATCGAGACCGCGACGCCGGTGCCCGGCCTCTTCACCAATCGCCGTGCGCCGCTGTGTTATGAGCGGGGCTTCGAGTCGGGAAAGTCCGTGGTGAGATGAGAGCATTCGGGTGGTACGGCAATTCTGAACCAAGCGGTTTCAGCGGCGTGGGGGACTGTCGCAGGCCTATTGAAGTAGAGGTTTGCAACAGATTCAAAATTCACGAACCGACCCCCGAGGCGCGGCACCGACGTCTGATGTGACGTTGCGGGAACCGACCCCAAACACGTCTGATGTGACGTTGCGGGAACCGACCCCAAACATCGGAGCATAGATACCTTCTAAGGAATCCTTCAATTCGAGAGGAACCCACGTTCGGGGTACCCGCACCCATACCAAATTGCCACTTTCTCCGTTCAGATTCATTTCCGGGGGATGGGTCATGCCATGCACAGGCATGCCTCGCGTCTCGCTCCGGCGTGGGCGTGAGGGCAGCGGGAGGTCGCGGATTCCCCCTGGTGCTAGGTAGCGCTGCGCTACGATCCAACGCGCTGGGATACATGGTCCCTTCGTATTCATTCGCCCGACGGGGCGCAAGGACGCATAGCGTCGGGTTCCGGTGTGGGTGGCGGACGGAAGCCCGCCCGGCCGGTCCGAAGACCGGCGGTCCCGGAGGACGCGGCTTTGGTGTGAACGGAATCGCGGAGCAAGCGGGGCTGGGTCCCTTGCCCTCGTCGCGTTCTCTGAACCGCCGAAGCCGGGCACCAGATCTAGGGCTCGTGTTCCGTAAGTAAGAAAAATCGCCGGGAAAGCGGACTAATGTTCCTGGCGGGGGCTTTCACATTTTTGTGGGGTGAATTCCTGTCATTTCATACGGCCTGCGGAGACAATCAACGCCTCCGGTGCCGCGCGGGCGATCTGCAACAGCCTCACTGCGGCCCCGGACGGCGAGCGGAGACCGCGCTCCCAAGCGACGGCCGTGGCCTTCGGTACGTTGAGAAGATCGGCGAACACGGCTTGGCTGACGTTGAGCTGGCGGCGGATGGCGGCGATCTCGTCGCCGGTCATCGTCGCGGCGCGCCCCGTGAGCCGATGGTTACGGGCGGTGATTTTCCCCGCGGCGTGGTCCGCTCCTTGTTGCAGGCTGGCGAGGAGATCCTCGAAGCTGAAATCAGGAATCTTGTCGTTTGCGGGCATATTCGGATTTGATTTGATCGGCGAGGTCACCGAGTTGGTTTCGTTGGGATTTGCTGAGGTTCGCGTGGTCGGACTTCTTGAACAGGAGGAAGAGGTAGAGGACGTGATCTTCGGGAAGATAAAGGTAGATGACCCTCGCGCCGCCGCTCTTTCCCCGCCCGCCGAGTGCCATCCGGACTTTGCGCAGGCCGCGGCAACCGACCAGCAGATCTCCCCGCTCCGGATCTTCCAGCAACTGCTGCTGGAAGGCCCGATACTCCCCGTCACTCACCCATTCGGCGATCTGGCGGGTGAAATGAGGAGTTTCAATGAACGTGAGTGCCACCCCGAAAAGGGTACATTGTATCCCGTTTGTGTCAAGGGGTGCAGCATCCAAGCCCTCCAATCGACGAAGTCCACGCCCGCTGGCACGCCCACGGCGGAGACCCCGAGCGATTGGCTGGCTAAGGATTGTGCGGAGCGGCTTTGGTGATGAGGCGCAGGGCTTCGGTGCGGTGGTCAGCGTAGTGGAGGAAGGTTTGGTTGAGTGAGTCGTGCAGGCCGGGCTCGATGAGCGCGAGTATCGCATTGCGCAGCAGCGCGAGGTTCTTCGCCCCACGGGGCTTGCGACGCGTGC
>Ga0247843_1009593_pt1 | contig 10687 bp, 6 predicted proteins | sample LaCruzMarch2017__FD_192420 | JGI IMG/M metagenome (GOLD analysis project Ga0247843, IMG submission 192420) | Freshwater microbial communities from meromictic Lake La Cruz, Castile-La Mancha, Spain - LaCruzMarch2017_8m | ecosystem: Environmental > Aquatic > Freshwater > Lake | place: Spain...
CGAGGCCTGCACGAACGACTGGGGCCGCGCGACCTCGCTCGGCAACCTCGGCTACTTCGCCATGATTCGCGGCGCCATCGACGAGACGCGGCGCTTCGCCCACGAGTCCATCGCCGTAGCGAAGAGCTCTGGAGACCGACGCAACCTGGCCAATTCATTTGGTAACCTCGGCCTGCTCGAGCTCGATTGGGGGCGCCTGGACGAGGCTCGTGAGCTCCTGACCCGCTCTCTCAAGCTCCATCAGGAAACGCGCCGTTCGGACTTCGTGGCCGCCTGCCTCGTCGGACTCGCGCGTGTTGCGGTGGAGTCCGTCGGTCCGCCCCCCGTCACAGCCGAGTCCGCCCGCGAGCTCGATGATGCCGAGCGCGCGCTCCTCGATCTGGAGCGGGTGTTCTCGCCTTCCGATCGGCGGTTCCACCACCTCGACAGCGCTCTGGTCCGCGCCGAGCTCCACCTCTCGAGGGCCGACCCCGACGCGGCGCTGGCGACCCTCGACGAAGTCCTGGCCTATCCCGAGCTCGCCGACCTCCCCGACCTCCCCGACCTCCCGAACGAGGCTCTGCTCTTGAACGCTCGCCGCGCGGCCCTCGCGCCGGCCTCCTCCGAGCGCCATCGCGCCGCGGTCGACGATCTCATGGCGCGCTCCGACCATGCCCCTCGCTTAGCGGCGGCCAGGGTCTATCGCGCGCTCTGGTGTTCCGACGCGGAGTGGCCCGACGTCGCGCGCGAGCTCGGGCGGCTCGTCCGGGTGCCGCTGGCCGGCTCACCGCCCCACGGCCTCGGCCCGGCCTGGCACAACTCGGCCATCGTGCGGGCCGCGCTGCGCACGACCTGGCGGCTCCTCAGCGACGTGCGTCGCCAGGACATCGAGGCCGAGGCTCGTGACCCCGAGCAGGTCCATCTGGTGGTCTCGACCTCGACTGGTCGGCTCCGGATGCCGCGGCAGACCACCTGGAGCGACGTCGGTAAACGCCCTCTGCTCATGCGTCTCCTCGAGCTGCTGGTCGACGGGCACGAACGGGGCGTGCTCCTCGATGAGGTGTCGCTCGGCGAGAGCCTCTGGCCAGGCGAGAAGATGTTGCCCGAGGCGCGCGCGAACCGGATCCAGAATGCCGTGTCACTCTTGCGTAAGGCTGGCCTCAAAGACCACCTCGAACGACCGGTCGACGCCTATCGCATCGATCCTTCCCTGCCGCTCATCGCGGTTCGCGGCGCCCCCGACGCGCTGGTCTGAAGGCGAGTCGCTGCTCGGCGCTCGATCCCGAACCGTTCGATTCAGACCAGGGCCTGACCGTCGTCTCGTGTGATGACCATGAGCGCCGAGCGCGGCGGTTGGTCAGGTCCGTCCGGCCACCGCCCACTCGGATGTTGGATGGCGATGATCAGGGCCTTGCCGTCTGGTGTCGGCCCGAGACCGGTGACCTCGGCGCCCTTCGGGGCGGTGAGGAAACGCCGCAGCTCGCCGGTCGTCGGGTCCGCACACAGGAGCTGGTTATGACCCATGCCGGTGAGCAGACGGGTCGGGGTCGGGGCGTCGGTGCCGATCCAGAGGTGGCCCGACGGCCCGAACCGCAGCGCGTCGGGACACGCGAAGGCGTCCGCCGCCAGCGGCTCGCCGGAACCCGAGGTCGGGTTCGCCCCGGCCAACACGAACAGGTCCCAGGTGAACGTGGTCGCAGTGGCGCTCACGTCTTTCCAGCGCAGGATTTGCCCCGTGGCGTTGCCTTCGCGTGGGTTCGCGGCGTCGACGCCGGGCTTGCCGGTGACGCCGCGCGCGTGGTTGTTGGTCAGCGCGGCGTAGCCCTCGTGGGTGTCAGGGTGCAGGGTTATCCACTCGGGGCGGTCGAGCGGTGTCGCACCCAACACCGTGCCCGCGAGGCGAGCGAAGACGAGGACCTCGGCCTGGTCGGCAAAGCCCGTGTCGCGCCCGAGCGGGCTGCCGGCGAGCTTCGAGTCGTGGACGAGCGGCAGCCAACGGCCCGTCCCGTCCGCGTCGAAGCGGCCCACATAGAGCGTGCCCTCATCGAGGAGGTCTTTGTTCGCGGCCGGGTCCTTCGGGTCGAAGCGGCGGCTCGGGACGAACTTGTAGAGGAACTCGAAGGCCTCGTCGTCGCCCATGTAGATCGCCATGGCGCCGTCGGGGTCGAGGCGGGTCGTGGCGCTCTCGTGTTTGAAGCGACCGAGAGCCGTGCGTTTGATCGGGGTCGAGGCCGGGTCGTAGGGGTCGACCTCGACGACCCAGCCGAAGCGGTGGGGCTCGTTGGGCGACAAGCCGCCGTCGAACCGCGGCTCGCCCTGGAAGAAGGGGTAGGTCTCGTCAGGGCGCAGGCCGTAGCGCCTGGCTCGGGCTGTCGGCTCGGGCACACGGAAGTAGTCGTCGACGTTCTCTTCGCCGCTCAACATCGTGCCCCAGGGCGTCTGGCCCGTGCCGCAGTTGGCGAAGGTGCCGAGCACGTTCCGGCCGAGCGGGTCGTCTGGCGTGACGAGCCAGGGCGAGCCGGCGGCCGGGCCGGACAGACGCATGGGGGTCACGCCGGAAATGCGGCGCGCCACTCGCGAGGGCACCACGCTCCATTTGCCTTGGCGTTCGTGTATCTCGAAGATCGAGATGCCTTGTGCCGACAACGCGAGCGCAACCTCTTCCGCGGTCATTGACCCGGACGGGCGTTTCGGGAAGAGCGTCTCGAGCTCGGCGAACTCGTGGTTCAGCCCGACGATGATACGTTTGCCGATTTGTCCGCCGCGTTCTGCCGGGAAGAGCTCGAGACCATCGTGGCCCATGCCGGCGGTGGTGGCCTGGAGTGCTGCCGTCGGTCGTTTACGGTCCATCGCCTTGGTGTGGCCGATGATGCCGATGGGGTCACCCCATCCGAGCAACATGTCGGCGCGATAGCCGACCGGCACGACCACGGCGTCGTCGGTCGAGGTCGGGACCGGCGCGAATCGTAGGCCGCTGGCGCGCTTCGCGAAAGCGGGTGCGCCGACGAGGGTCGCAAAAGAGGCGAGACCGGATTGAAGGAGTCGGCGGCGGGTCCACATGGCGCCCACACTAAGCACGACTCGCGATCCGTTTGTGCCACATTGCTGCAACGTCGTGGTAAAGGCCGCGGGTCTCGACGAACGAGGTGTGGCTGTGGATGGAAAGACGTGTGTCGTCACGGGTGCGAACTCTGGGATCGGCCTCGAGGCCGCGCGATCGCTGACAGCGCTCGGCGCCGAAGTGGTGCTCGTGTGTCGCAACGCGGACAAGGCCGAAGCAGCGCGGGCGGACATCGCGCACTCGACCGGGCGGTCGCCCAGGATCGTCTTGTGTGACCTGTCGTCGCAAGCCGAGGTCCGGCGGGCTGCGGCCGAGATCCTGGAGCGTTTTCCCAGGGTCGACGTGCTCGTCAACAACGCGGGCCTCGTGCACTCGGGGCGCATCGAGACGGTCGATGGCCTCGAGCAGACGCTGGCCGTCAATCACCTGGCACCCATGCTCCTGACCTCTTTGTTGTTCGACCGCATCGTCGCCGCGCGGGGCCGCGTCATCACGGTGAGCTCGGGCATGCACTGGCGGGGCACCGTCGACTTCCACGACCTGCAGAGCAAACGTCGCTACAGCCAGTTCACCGTCTATGCCGACACCAAGCTCATGAACGTGCTCTTCACCCGAGAGCTCGCGCGCCGCCTGGACGGCACCGGGGCGGTCGCCAATTGTATGCATCCCGGCGTCGTCGCGACGAACTTCGGACCGCAGAAGGGCCTCTTGAGCAAGCTGACCAAGCTCGCGCGCAACTTCATGATCACGCCGGCGAAGGGGGCAGACACCATCGTGTGGCTCGCGACCTCGGTCGAGGGTGGCCAGATGAGCGGCGCGTATTTCGCCAGACGGAAGGTCGCCTTTTCGTCGCCGAAGTCGAAGGACATGGGGCTGGCCCGACGGCTCTGGGACGAGAGCGCACGCCTCGTCGGGCTCGGCTGAACGGAGGTCGCTACAAGGCCCTCGTGAGGGCGCGACTCAGACCCTGAGGGTGACTCGGCGTAACGCGATGGACACGAGGGCCAGCCCGCCGAGAACGAGACCGACCGGCCCGCCATGGGTGCAGCCTCCGTCGTCGCCTGGGCGCCCGCCGGCATCGGGCGCAGGCTCGGCGACCTCGGCCGCGGCCTCCGGGTCTGTCTCTGGGATTGGCTCGGGGCCGGGCTCGGCGTCGCTGTCGGGCCCCGGCTCGCCTGGCTCGACAGGCACGACCGGGGCAAGGATCTCGGCCAGGGCGGCCGTCGGGTCGACGATACCAAAGCCGTACTGGGTGTCGTGACCGGCCTCATCGGGGACTGCGAAGGGGGCCGGCCGCACGGTCCGGACGAGCAGGTCCGACAGCTCCAGCGCCGAGCGGTCGGGGGCCGCCGCGATGAGGAGGGCCGCGACGCCGGCCACGACCGGAGCGGCCGCCGAGGTGCCGCCAAAGAGCGGCGTATAGTCCGACTCGTGGGCGCCGTCGGGGCCGCTGATGTCGGTCGTGAGGCTGCCGGTCGGGGCGACGAGGTCGACGACCGGGCCGTAATTGGAGAACTGGGCGGCCTCGTCAAAGGCGTTGATGGCGCCGACGGTCAGGACGCCTGGGATCCCATAGAGCTCGTCCGCGTAGATCTCGCGGTGGTCGTTGCCGGCCGCGAATACCACGATGGCGCCGAGCCCGCCGCGGCTGCCGGCCATGAGGTCCGTGATGGCCAACCGCAGGAGCAGCGGCACCGGGAAGTAGTCGACGAAGCCCCAGCTGTTGGAGCTCACGGCGACGTTCCACTCGAGCTGCTCGGCGAAGGCGTTGATGTCTGACGACAGCGCGACGAGCGTGCCATCGTCGGGAAGGAGGCGTACGCAGCGTAGCCGGCAGGTCGGGCAGACGCCCGATATCCCGAGGTCATTGTCACCGACGGCCGCGATGATGCCGGCGCACGCCGTGCCGTGTTCGTTGCCGTTGCCGTTGGGCTGGAAGCCCGGGTCGTCGTCGTTGTCGACGAGGTCGATGCCCGGCAACATGTTCGCGGCGAGGTCGGGGTGGGCGGTGTCACACCCGTTGTCGACCACACCGATGACGATGGACGGATCGCCGACCCCCTGGGCCCACGCCGTGTCGATGCCGATGGTGTCGAGGTACCACTGGCCTCCGCGGCGCGGGTCATCGGCGGGTGGCGTGAAGGCGAAGCGGCGGGCGAACGACAGGTCGGGCGCGATGTCGAGCGTGTCGGCGAGGCGTGCGGCCAGCGACAGGCCGTCTTCGGAGGGGCGCGCCGAGCGGACGAGGTAGAGGTCGGCCGACGCCATGAGCGGCCGGACGACCACGAGGTCGGCGAGGTCGGCGAGGTCAGAGCCCGCCTTTGCCAAAGCCGGGAGGCGGGCGATCGCGTTGGGTCCAATGCCGGCCGTGGCAAAGCGCCCATCGGGCCAGGTGAGGCGGACCCTGCCATCGGGCTGCCGCGTTGCCGCGACGCGGTTCGTGCCGTCGCGATAGACCTCGGTCTTCGAGACTGGTAAGCCAACCGCTTCGACGGCGGCGCCGCCCGGTGACGGGTGGGCGAGAAGCAGCGAAGCGAGGAGTGCGGCGACCATGGGCGAGACCATGGCGCAACGCTGGTCGCGAGACAAGCATTCGAGCGTCGGGCGCGATGACGCCACGGGCGTGAGACATACCGAGATACGGGGACGGGCGATGAAAGCGACGGGTCAGCGGTTGAAGGCGGGTGGGATGGTCGGCGTCGGTGGGCGTCTGGCAGCGATCGGAGCGGGTTTCATGCTCGCACTCGGTGCGTGTGGTGACGATGCCGAGCCGGCGACCCAGACGGACACGGTCGACGTCTCGCCCGACACCGTCGAAGAGGTGACGCCCGACACCATCGAAGAGGTGACGCCCGACACCATCGAAGAGGTGACGCCCGAGGTCACCGCTCCGCTCTGCGAGTTCACCGAGCCCGCGTGCAGCGACGAGCAGATCGCCACGCTGCAGTTCTCCGAAGACCGAGACGGCGGGCCCATCACCGAAGAGGGCACGACCCCCGGCGAGTTCTCCACCCACATCGACGCGACGGCCGGCGGCTTCAACGGCACGCTCGGCTACACCTACGCGCGCTTCACCGACGAAGGGCTCGTCGCGGTCGACCTGTCCGACGAGGAGGCCCTCGAGTCGCTCGACTGGGACATCGCGTTCCGCCGCTACATCGCGCGCCTCAACAGCGGGGTGAGCGGGCCGTCGTGTGTTCTCGGCGGGCGCACCGCTCCGGCGACCACCTTCGAAGGGCTGACCGCGGTGCCCGGGGCGCTCACCTTCCGGGCCGAACAATACTTTACGGCCGACGGCTGCGAGTATGTCCCCGAGACGTCGGGCATCGGGTCGCCGCTGACCATCCTGTCGAGCTTCTGGAACTACGACGGCTGCGTCACCATGACCGGCAACATCTACATCGTGAAGCTGCGCAGTGGGCGGCACGTGAAGCTGCAGATGCAGTCCTATTATTCGCCGTCGGTGCAGGCGGCTTGTGACGCCAACGGGTCGGCGCCGACGCCCAACGGGGCTGGCAACATCCGCATGCGTTGGGCTTTCATCGACTGATACGGTGTAGGGGCCGCGGGTCGCGAGGTGCGCGGCCCCGACGCTCCGGGGGGCTGAGATGGCCAATCTCTCGCGACGCGCGGCGTACGGTGTGGGGCTTCTCACGGGCTTCGTCGCCCTGTCCGGATTCAGGCCAGACGACCCCGACAGCACGGGGCTCTTCCGCTTCGAGCCGGGCCACGATGTCGAAGCCTTCGATGGGCTCGGCGGGCGGGTGCGGGTGCACTTCACGCGCACGGGGCCGGACGCTGTGAGCCTGGTCGATACCGATGACGGCGGCGTGCCCGACAGCGTCGAGCAGGTCGCTGCGGCCTACGAGGAGGTCTTGGCCTTCTTCGCGGCGCAGCGCTTCCGCGAGCCGGTCTCCGACCTCGACAACCCGCTCGGTGACGGCGGCAACGACCGGCTCGACGTATACCTCGTCGACTTCGCGGGCCAGTCCGACGGAGCCTTCGTGCGCGACCGCTGCGAGGCGACGACGTCCATCTGCAGCGGCTACGTCGCCCAGGAGAACGACTTCGCGGGGTACGGCTATCCGAGCTTCCGGGTGGCCAGCCGCATCCTCGCGAGCCACGAGCTCTTCCATGTCATCCAGGCGGCCTATGACGCCGACCAGGGCGCCAACTGGAGCGAGGCCACGGCCGTCTGGGCGAGCGAACACTTCGACCCGTCGCTGACCGACTTCGAGTACTTCGTCCGCGGGTGGTTCGACAAACCCGACCGCTCCATCGACCAGGAGCCGATAGGACCTGTCGACGGGTTCTCCTACGGGCTCGCCATCTTCGCGCAATACCTGTCGGAGCGCTTCGGCGACGACATCATCCGCGAGCACTGGGAGGACCTCGAAGACGGAGCCCGTGGGGTGGCCGATCCGAAGTGGCTGCCGGCGCTCATCGCGCTCCTCGAGCGTGAACACGAGACGACCTTTGGCGACGCGTGGGTCGAGTTCGCGGAGTGGGTCATACGCAGCGGACAGGGGCAGGTCGAAGACAGCTTCGAGAACGCCGTGAGCTACCCGAGAGTGGCGCGCGAGATCGTCTCTTTTCCGTTCGAAGACGACCGCTTACGTGTCTATCGCGCCTCGTTCCAGGTGTGGGCCGGCGGGCCGGCGGGTCGAGCCGAGATGAAGGCGGCCCTCGCGAGTGAGGACCCGACCGGGCTCGACGAGCTGACGCTCATCCTGGCGGCGCGTAGAGGCGCCGTGGTGACGAGTGTCCAGGCCGTCACGGCCGAGGGTGAAGGGGTGCTCGAGGCGAGTCTGTCGGTCGCCGGCGCCGACGAGGTCATCGTGGTCGTCGCAAGCTCGGCCGTGTCGGGCCAGAGCAGACGACCGGGCCTCTGTATCGGTGACGGCGCCGAGGTTGCGGCGTGTATCGCGGCGCGGCTGCCGGTAGAGCCCGGCCCCGAGGTCGTCGAGGTCGAGCCCGAAGCCGAGGTCGACCCAGAGCCCGAGCCGGACGTGGCCGATGTGGGTGGCGCCGATAGCGCCGAGTCGGACGGGGTCGAGAGCGCGCCGGCGAAGGGCGACGCGGACGGGTGTGGGCTCGCGGGTGGTGCCGCGCCGTGGGTGGGCCTGGTGTTGGCCTACGTCGCGTGGCGCCGTCGGACGACGAAGAACAGCTCGATTTTCGAGGCGTCGCGCTGACCTCTGCCGGTGGGCTCGGCCTGACAAAGGAAACGGTCTTCGGATCGCTTCACACGCCCGATGCCAACCTGTTACAATGTAGCCATGACTTCTGAAGACCAGGGACAGGTCGAGCGCAGCTTCTTGTTGGCCTTGCTCGAGCTGTCACAACACGAGGACCCGCGAGCGCTCCTCGACGAAGCGCTTCAGCTCGCGGTCGAGGTCAGCCATGCCAACCATGGCTATATCGAGATCGACGGCCTCCATGGCGACGAGACCACGCGCTTCTCGGCCACGAGCGATGGGCTCGACCCGGCGACCGTCAAGAGCCTGCTCTCGTCGACGATCATGCGGACGGCGCTCTCCGAGGGCCGCACGATCGCGACCCGCACAGCCTTCTCCGATGCCCGGTTTGCAGGCGCCCCATCGGTCAAAGGGATGCGCATCGACGCGGTGGTGTGTGTGCCCCTCGGCTCCAAGCCGCTCGCAGGTGTCCTCTATCTGCAGGGCACCTCCGACGGTCAGCCCTTCCCTCCGAACGTCGTCGGACTCTGCGAGATCTTCGCTCGCCACCTCGCGACCATCGCGCCGGCCCTCGTGCGAAAGCTCGTCCAGAGCGGCGAGGACCCGACCCTCAAGTGGCGCGCGAAGCTGGAGGGATCCGACGCCCTCATCGGCTCGAGCCGCGCCCTGGCAGAGCTGCTGAAGACCGCCGCGAGTGCTGCGCCACGCGACATCGGGGTCCTCATCACCGGGCCGTCCGGCTCCGGCAAGTCGGTCCTCGCAGCGCTCATCGCCTCGAACGGTCCACGTGCTCGTGGGCCCTTTGTCGCTCTCAACTGCGCCAACATCGAGAGCAACCTCCTCGAAAGCGAGCTCTTTGGAGCCATGCAGGGCGCGCACTCGACCGCGAACCGCCGGATCCTCGGCAAGGTCGAGGCGGCCGACAAGGGCACCCTCTTCCTCGACGAGATCGCCGAGCTCTCCGCGACCGCCCAGTCCAAGCTGCTCCAGTTCCTGCAGGACGGGACTTTCTTTCCGCTGGGTGGGGCGAAGGCGAAACGTTCCGATGTGCGCGTCATCGCCGCGACCAACGCGAACCTGCTCGACCGTGTCCGGCTCGGGACATTTCGCGAGGACCTCTATTATCGGCTCTGCGTCATCGAGCTCGTCGTGCCACCACTGGACGAGCGGCGCATCGACATCGCACCCATGGCCGAGCGATTCGCACTCGAAGCGGCTTCGAGGCTCGGTCTGCCCTCGCGTCGGTTGTCGCTGCGCGCCGCGATGGCGCTCGAAGCGGCCGAGTGGCCAGGGCACGTGCGACAGCTGAAGAACACCGTCGAGGCCGCTGCGGTGCGAGCCGATTCGGACGAGTCGGTAGCCATCGAGGCGGCCCACGTCTTCCCCACCATGTCCGTCGAAGGCCAGCGCACGGACTACCATGCACTGATCCGCGAAATGCAGCGCAAGATCATCTCCGATGCACTCGTGACCCACAACTGGAACGTCTCGGAAGCCGCCAACGCGATAGGGCTCGGCCGCTCTTCGCTCTACCAGCTCATCAAGTCGCTGGGGCTCGAGCGTACCTGAGTGCGGGTGGCAACGGGACGAGCATTGCCGCGAAACGTTCGGGTTCGGCGATGCCAAGCGATACAAGAGAACCCCGCGCCTCTCCGACGAGTGTCGTATCCTCGCGCAGGCGAGCCACAAGGTGTCTGGTCGCGGCAGAGAACGCCCGCATGTCGCATCGGGCGAGCGTGTCGGCTGCGCTTTCGAGTTGGGCGAGCGCCGCCGAAGTGTCGGCGTCTACAAAGCGCAACATGGCTTCCACCAACGCACTGAGGGCGCTCGCGGCCAGACTCGTCGCCTCTTTCCGCAGGAGCGCCAGCGAGCGTCTCAGGGTCTGTCGTAGCCGTGATGGAGGGAGGCCCGCTGCGAATGACAGGGCTGCATGGAGGTAGGTCGACTCGACCCGCATGACCTGCATGCCGAGCTGGCCGGCGCGTTTGGCATCGCTCAGGCCAGCCTCGAAAAGATCGACGTAGCCCGGGTCGACGGTGCCCTCGTAGAGCGAGGCGTAAGAGCCAAAACGCAGGGCTATCCAGTGCTGATATTGGAAGTCGGAGGTCTGCCACTGGTCTATGGCGCGGGCGATGGCGGCGCGGGCTTCGGCGGGGTCGCCTTTGGCGAGGAAGAGCGGCGCCAGATACAGGTCCGATTCGACCCCGAGCGAGATGTCGCCGCGACGCTGACCATCGCTCGAGTAGAGCTGAACCCGGCGCGCGAGGGCGTTCATGTCGCCGCGGTAGAACGACGCCAGCAGCGCCGTGGTCTTGGCGATGCCGAGCTCCCAGGCGACTCCGACACAGCCGTCCTCGAAGGCGCGGATGCTGGTGTCCAGCGCGTTCAGAGCGGGCGCCCAGCGCAACCGGCAGACTTCGATGACACCGCGCACCATGGCGGCGAAGAC
>Ga0247843_1009594_pt1 | contig 10685 bp, 6 predicted proteins | sample LaCruzMarch2017__FD_192420 | JGI IMG/M metagenome (GOLD analysis project Ga0247843, IMG submission 192420) | Freshwater microbial communities from meromictic Lake La Cruz, Castile-La Mancha, Spain - LaCruzMarch2017_8m | ecosystem: Environmental > Aquatic > Freshwater > Lake | place: Spain...
GGCCTTGGAGGCTGGTCAAAAACTGCTAAGTCATCAATGTATTTACCAGTATATCTATTCAGATAAACATACTGATAATCTTATTTCTTTTTTGCGAGTACGGCATAAGAAAAAATATAACAAACGCATCGAATCGAACTCAAAGGAGATTCCATGAGAAAACGTAAAAAAATGCAGGACAAAGAAGTTCAATAATTACATTTGTATCAACGTTTTTACCCTCCCAAAAACTGGTACACGTTCACGCCATTTTACAAAATATGACGATGAACCACTTTCACGCCATTTTACAGCATGGGATTCTACTTGTAAATATTATTCGATACCACTCCCTTAAAACTATTCGTCTTGCCTACTTGGTCGTGGGGAATAAGAGCATACTTCCAAGGTTTCCCTCCAAATTCAGCTGTATATTCTTTGGCGTAGTTGCAATATTTTAATGCTGCTTGGGCTTTTGCTTGTACTTCGTTGCTTGGAATTTCGTCTGCTCGTTTGGTTTCTATGAGATAGATGGTGTCAGTTGTTTCTACTACAAAATCGGGTTCGTATATTTTACTGTTGTGATGCCAATAGATACGGAATTGGTTGGGTGCTGGTCTTAACCATTTTAATACTTCCTTATCATTTTCTAATATCATGGCAAGGGTTTGTTCTGTGCGACTATCGAACTTGTACTCGAAGTGGCAAGATTTTTCAAAGCCTATGAAAACGTATTTAGGTACTTGCACCGCAGGGAAACTATCATCACGGTAATCTTTGCGTCCTTCATTTTTTAGGGTGGTGAAATTCCAATCTTCTATTCTGGTGAATGGCCTTACATTGGGTTTGAGGTATTCAGGTTCGTGCAGTTTGAAATGTTCCATCATTTGATGGTACATTTTATTGGCTATTGCTCCACGCCATTGAAATACCAATGTATTGAGGTCTTCACCGTCTTTTAAATTAGTTAGTAGTTCTGCAATGGCCTGTTTTGCCAACTTGTGCAAAAGGTCGGCATTGGTATCGTAATCAATCTCTGAGAAGTTAATGAGTTCTGATATAAGCAGTTTTTCGGGTTTACCATAATACACCCCTTTTTTGACCTCTATAACATCCATTTTACGGTCTTTGAGGCCAATCCTTACTATCTCTTCATTGAGTTGCTCATACGTGAAATCTGAACTGTTTAGATCGAAATCATCAAAGGTGGCTGTTACTTCGCCTTGCACCAAGTCCATACGTGGAATTTCGATGATGTTCTTTTTGAAATCGGCAACCAACCTTTCATACATCACTTCTGCTTCAGCTGCTATTTGAGGCGCAAAAAAATTAAGCTGTCCTGAGTTTAGCTCCTTTGTCACTGCCGCCATTACCTGTTCCTTAACTTCGGGCTTCATTAGGTCATCAACTTTTTTAACCTGAGAATTGGTATTGAAAAACGGAATGACATTGACCAACACTTTTTTTGCATCAACAATATTTTGTTGCTTCTGCTTCTGAACAGGTTCTGCAATCTTGTTTACTTCTTCCTGTTCTTTTTGAATGTTTTGTTGGATGGTACTTTGCACCGTTACTACTTCTACTCTTTCCTTTAGCTGAACTTCATCTATTTCAATGAATTTGAGTTTGTTTAAGATGGAATTAGGGTCTTGGGCTGCTGCAATTACGGTATCGAAATTATCATGTGCTACTACGGTTAATTTATCTACTTTTTCATTGCCTGTTCTTTCTCCGCTGAATGGCAATCGCAAACCTCTACCAATGGTTTGTTCTACCAAGATAGAAGCATTGGCAGCCCTTAATGGAACGATGGTGTAAAGATTGGTTACGTCCCAACCTTCTTTGAGCATGTTTACGTGAATTACAATTTCTATTTCGTTATCTTCACTCTCCAGAGAAATAAATTGCCGCTCTATTAATTCTTCGTTTCGGGTGGTGCTGTCTATTTGTAATACTTTGTTAGCAAATGTTCCGTCATAAAAAGCGTTGGATGAAACAAGGTCATACACCGATTTTGCGTGGGTGGTATCTCGGCAAACAACCAATATAAAGGGCTTTACCAATCGCTTGCCTGTGTTGAGTGCATAGAGTTTTAGTTCCTGTTTGGTATCTTCATGAATACTAACGGCATCTTCTAATTTTATCTTTTCAATTTCTTCAACACTTCTGCCGTTTGGATTAAAATCTCTACGCTTGGCAATGGTTGGGTTCTTTACATACAAACCATCGGTGAGTGCCTGGGCCAAACTGTATTCATACACTACATTTCTGAACTGATTTTGCTTTTCATCAATGGGTGTGGCGGTTAATTCTATGCCTAAAATGGGTTGCAGTTCATTGATGGATATTTTGCTTTTATCGGCATGGTAACGGTGTGCTTCGTCCATTAGGATTACCAAGTCATTTAAGTTGCTCAGGTATTCCCAATAGCTTTGCCCTAAATATTCTGAAAGCCTTTTGATACGAGGGGCCATATTTCGGCCACCTTCAATAACAGGCTTGGTTTCTCTTGCAAATTTGGAAACATTGAAAATATTTATTCTGATTTCTGTTTCGCTGAATAATGAACTTACCTGATTGTAATTATCTCCAGTAATGATTACAGGCTTATTATGTACAAAATCGGCAATGCCATTGAATACATATTTTGGATTGCTGCTGTTGCCAAAATCTTCAATGAGTTTATTGTAAATGGTAAGGTTGGGAGCTAAAACAAAAAAGTTCTTGATGCCTTTTTCTAAAAACAAATAAGCAATGCAAGCACCCATTAAACGGGTTTTGCCAACACCGGTGGCAATGCTGAAACAAATGGATGGAAACTCCCTTTCAAAATCACTGCAAGTTGGGTAAAGTGCTTGCACTTTTTCCAATTCAGCTTTTAGGTCAACTTCTTTGGATAACTCTAACTCCGAAGAAAGATGGGTAAGTATATCCAACGCCTCTTGCAAGGGTTTACGAAGAGATAAACGTTGCTTTATATTTTCTGCTATTTGGTTCATATTATCAGCCGCTTAGTGGGTTAAAAAAGTGAAGTTTGACCATTATCATCTTTTTGCCTGCCTGCGGAACGGTCAGGTTTTTTGGCTTTGGTTTTCGTTTCGGGTTTGAGTGCTTCACTTTCTTCGCTGTCCTCTATTTCAGTATCAGTATCATCACTGTGGGGCAAGTTTACAATATTTAAACTGTAATCGTCTTTGCCAAACTCACAACGGCCTAAAAGCATTTGAGGAATTTTTTTGATGGTGATATTGGAATGGCAATTGGCACAACCTTTTGCAAAACTTTTGCAGCATACCAACAAACTTTCACCGGGTTGCAGTTCTTCGGCTAACTTATCTAACATGGCAATAGTAACAAATTGAGTAGTGGTGAAAATGAAATCTTTTTCACTGCTCATGCCTTGTTTCCAATAGTTGTTTTCATCGGGTTGGTAGCGGAACCCCTCTTGTTTAGCCATAGCGGCTGCCAACATATTGGCATTGTATTGTGGGTTGATGATTTCAGTTCCGTATTTGTCTTTTTGAACCAAGGATGGTGCAAGGGTATAGAATTTAAAACCACCACCGCCTTTCCAATTGACTGCTTCTGTTATCCCTCCTTTATCTTTGCCTAAAACTACTTGTTGCATACGTGGTAGGCAATGGGTTGTAGCATGTTCACCCAATTCAATTCCAATCCATTTGCGTTTCATTTTGTGTGCAACTGCTGCTGTTGTAGCGCTACCTAAGAAGCTATCAAGAACAATATCACCTTCATTGGTTGCAATATTTATAATTCTTTCAATTAATCTTTCAGGTTTAGGTGTCTCAAAAGAATTCACTTTCCCAAAAATTGAGTGTTGCTCCTTTTTAGCTTCATCCGTATGTCCTACTTCTTCATGATTCCACCATGTCCATGGTGTCATGCCTTCAACCTCACTTAAATAACGTATGGTGTTGGGTTGAGAATCTCCATTTTTTCCAAAATAGATTCTGCCCTCCTTTTGAAGTGTTTTAAAAGTTGCTTCTGATATCCCCCAGCACCTTCCTTCTGAAGGAAAGAATTTTTTGCCTGATGGAGATACAATCTCATAAAATTGAGAAGGAGTTGCGTGACCAGCCTGTGCTGTAATTGGAATAGTTCTCCACCGACCTTTAGGGTCATTATTAGGATTAGTATAAACCTTTGCCTGTGCTTCTGTTAGTGGTATTTTATTTCTTATTTCTTTAAATTTTGCTCTATCTTTTGCATAAACTAGAACATATTCATGAACATCACCGATTGCTTCTCTATTTTCACGAGAATATCTTTTTTGCCAAACGTTAGAGGCTATAAATTTATCTCTACCACAAATTTCATCAAGTATTATTCTAAGATAGGGCATTTCATTGTCATCAATTGATATCCATAATGAGCCCTCTTTAGAATCTAACAGCCTCCATAAAATATCTAACCTAGGTTTAATCAAACTTAACCAAAGAGAATGTTCAACACCATCATCATAATGTTCAAATGCACTTCCAGTATTGTATGGCGGGTCTATATAAATACATTTCACTTTGCCTGAATATTGTTGTTCCAGTGCTTTTAATGCCAAAAGGTTATCACCATGTATCAGCATGTTTTCGCTATTGGGGTCGCCAAAACTTTTGCTAGGGTCTTCTATTAATATTCGTGGTTCAAGCTTAGGCTCGTTGCCCTTGCCTATCCAGGTGAGTTCTAATTTTTGAAGGTTGTTTTTGCTCATATCGAATGCTTTGTTTGTCTAAACTTTATCTAAAAGTTTGTCTAATTATGCTGTTTGTCATTGGTTTTAGATAAACTCAAAACCCAAAGAGGATTCCTTGTAGTTCCTTGATTTTCAATAGTTTGGTCTTTTTTATGCATGGCGTACACCAAGTTGCGAACTTTGTTTTTCTTCTTCTGTTCATCTAAAACCGCAGGAAGAATGTCTAAAAGTAAACGGTCAATATCATCTTTAGATGCTTTACCATATTGACCGATAAGATCAATGACCAATTTTTTATAATGGTCATCCTTCAATCCTCTATTTTTAATGTATTCGGCTTTCAGGTTAGTTGCCTCCGCTATTTGAGCCGAAATGAAATAATTTGGTTTTCTACCCTCAATAAAACCCCTTTTCTTTAAAAGTTTTGCAGCATCCTCGGTAATGGCCTGTGCTTTTTGCACTTTATCTAAAAGCACAACCTCTGTCATGGTTAAATCATCCTTACGTTCAATGAGTAGTTTAGAATAGTTTTCATCAATGCTATGGCCATATATTTCCAGCACCACTTCGTTTCTTTTTGATTTAGCATAATCGGGCAATGGGAAAAAACGTTGCCTTTGGCTTTTGAACATTTTATGAATACCAAAACCAAGGCTATCAATCATGTTTAAATTCACCATCGCATCTGCCAACCATTTATTTCTATATTTCTTTGGGGTTTTATCTCCTAAGCTGTAATCATCGGCTTTACCTTCAAAGAAATTACCTGCATTACTAAAAATAAGTTTGCCTGTTTGCTCAGTAAGAACAATACGAGAGTAAGCACTATAATCTTGGTGGGCGATACAATTGTTTAAAGCTTCCAAAATAACTTCGGGATCATACTTTAAAACCTCAGTAGCAATTAATTGATTGTTGGGAAAAATTTGTATTTGACATTTCTAATCCTGTTCAACACGTCATTTACAGTAGTGAAAAGAGGAATTTCAAAATGTTCATACGCCTTTTCATCTGTGTCTAATTTCCAAGTAATCTGACCTACGGAGGGAGAAATAAAATGAGCAGCTTCGGCCTTACCAAGCAATAGAATGGCGGTATTGGTTATTTTTCCTTCAATGGTAATTTTGGCCTTATCTAAAAAAGTTTCATTGTTCCATTTATCAATTTCGTTGTAAATAGCTGTGCCTGCCTTTTTTTCCTTAAACTTTAAACGGGCTTCGTTTATGGCATTTTCATCTAAATTATTAATGGTAGCTTTTTCTACAATACCTGCCGACCAATCTTCCTGTGAATTGTAAATAGCCTTTATGAAATGAGGATAGTTTCTAAGGTCAGTTAGGCTGCTATCAAACCTTATATAGGGTATTTTTTCAAAATGAGTTGGCTCGCCATTTGCAGCAGGTATTTTAAAAATTTCGAGATAATATTTCCCATACTCACAGGAGAAAAATTGAAATTTAACAGAAGGGTGGAGTAATCGCCTTACCCATAGTTCTAACTCTCCATTTCCTTCCTTTCTGTTTTTAAACTTAAAATTAGTTCCTTCTATTTGATGTGTAGTATCGTTAATGCCAAAAATTAAATACCCAAAAGCTTGATTATTTATGCAAGCAGCATTAGAAATGGCGGAAATATACTTGCCAAACTTTTCATTGGTAGTAGCGTTGCCAGATTTAAACTCAACCCATTCATTCTCCTTAGGTAAAGCCCTTAATTCGTCAATCAATAAAATTAATTCGTCATTTTCCATAGTTAAATTACTTTCCAACGCAGGGTGAATAGGTCTTGTTCTGTGGTTTGTTGTTTCAATCGTTGTTCTACCTCGTCCAACAATTTATCTTTTCGGTTTTCAATATCATCTTCGTTCTGATATTGGTTGTATCGCTTCTCCGCCAATTTCTTTTCAAGGTCTTTGATGATCCGTTGCTCTTTTACTTTCTGTTCTAGGTTGAGCAATTTTCGGGCTTCGGTTTTTTTAGTTTTAATTTCCTTGTCCAACTCCTTTATTTCAAACTTGATGCTGTTTCGTACATCTTCACTCCACTTTTCTAACTTGTCCACTTCTTCATCAAAAAAGTTGTGGTTGCGTTTGCGGTTTTCTTCAATGATGCCTAACTGATGGGTGTGGTATATTTCTTTACACTTGGCTTTTTCAGTTTCGCTAAATGATTGCCTTGTACTAATTGCCACTGCCAGTAACGAAAATAACCGTTGGCATTGGTCGGGATCAAGTGTATTGCCTTCATCATCAAAGGCGGCAAACAAAATATGGTCTTCGTTCTCAAAACTGGAAATGGTTATTTGCTTGGCTTGTAACCATCCTTGTTTGCCTACCAAATTTTCGAGTATGAATATTTTTTTATCGCTGCCCGAATAATCAAATTGTAATTCCTGTATGCTGAGTTCTTCGCTTTTGCAATTGGCAATAACCTTTTGGGCTAAAGGGTGTCCGATGCGATACAGATTTTCGTTTTGATTTACCTCAATGGTTTGGTGTGTTTCACCAATGTGTTTTTTACCTACTCTGTATGCGCCCTTATGGATAGCTTCACCTGCAAAAGGATTTTTATTGAGGAAGAAACTATTTTCGGAATGGTTGAACGTGGCAAAGGGTTCTAAAAAATACTTGGTAAGTTGCCACAACCAATGCTCAAACTTGGTAAGGTATTCGGTGCTTTGCTGTAAATTGATTTTGAGTTTTTCGTGTACTTCTTCATCAAAGTTTTCTAAGAGTTTTTTTCTTGTAAGGTCAATGCCCTGTTCAATTTCGGGTTCCATTTCCTTTTGCAAAAAATCGAAAGCTGACTGAATGGCTTCAGTAGTACGGCAAGTTTGGTAAATTTTAATAATTCTTTTCTCAAAATCAACACCGCTTTCAATTGCTCCCAATACTTCATCGCTTGCACCAAATACACCGTTGAATAATTGGAATTTTTCATCCAACAATTGATACACCCTTTGATCAGCAGCATTGGTATTGTTTAGGAAATTGACTACTACTACGTCAAACTTTTGTCCGTATCGGTGGCAGCGGCCAATACGCTGTTCAATCCGTTGTGGGTTCCAGGGCAGGTCATAGTTTACTACCAATGAACAGAACTGTAAATTAATGCCCTCTGCTGCTGCTTCGGTGGCAATCATAATGGTTGCAGTATCTCGGAAGTAATCAACCAATGCAGCCCTTTTATCAGCCGTTCTTGAACCTGTTATTCTATCAGTGCCTTCGTGAGTTTTGAGCCATGCCTGATAAATTTGTCCACTTTTGGGGTCGTTGTTGCTTCCATTGAACAACACTATTTCACCTTTGTAACCTCTGGCCTCTAAAATGTTTTTAAGGTATTCCTGAGTTCGGGTACTTTCTGTAAAAATGATGGCTTTTTTGTTTGCCCCAAGTTCTTGTAGCTTTTCAAAACCTTTGGTTAATGCAGTAAATAAAACTTCTCCTTTTGAATTTACCTTGATGGATTGTGCTAATTTTTTAAACTCATTTAAAGCATCAATTTCTTGCCGTATTTCAGCAATTTCATCAGCTGTGTAAACCCTTTCTTCCTTACCGTTTGTGCTATCACTATCTTCATCATCATCAATCCACTCGTCTTGCTGTTCTTCAAAGGTTTCGTAATTGGTAGTAAATATTTCATCCACATTAACAGGCAAATTGTTCTGCCTTTCAATGGTGGCCTCCAACTTATTTGCCAAGCCTTGCAGTGTACCCGAAATAGCATAGGTAGAGGATGCCAACAACTTGCGAAGTATCAATGTCATTAAGGTGCGCTGTCCAGGTGGTAAAGCATACAAATTAGGACGCTGTAAGTAATCGGAAACTAAATCATATAACTGCTTTTCATCATCACGGGGGGTAAACTCCTGCAATATGCAAGATCTGTTTGTGTAGTTGATGTATTCTAATACTTGCCTTCTGAGTGTTCTTTTGCAAATGGGTTCTAACCTGCGTTTGAGGTCGTCAAAACTTTGGTTTTCCGTTACCTTGGTGTATTGGGTTTTGAAACTTTTTAAATCTCCAAAAGCATATTCATCAATGATGCTAACTAAGCCATATAACTCCAACAAAGAATTTTGCAATGGCGTAGCCGTTAGCAAAATCTTGGGAGCATGGGCAACAGCTTCTTTTATTGCTTTGGCAATTTTGTTGTTGGTTTTATAAACATTCCGTAAACGGTGAGCTTCATCAATTACGACCAAATCCCAATCTACTTTGCTTACATATATAGCTTTACTCTTGATGAATTGGTAGGAGCAAATAACTATGTTATCCGTTTGATTGAATGGATTGAAATTGGCTTGGGCAATTTTCTGATTGAATGACTTTGCTTCGAGAATGACAGAAGGTAAAAAGAATTTATCAGCGATCTCTTGATTCCATTGCTTGCGTAGGTTAGCAGGTGCTACTATTAATATTTTGCGTTTGCGTTCAGCCCATTTTTGAGAAATAACAATTCCAGCTTCAATGGTTTTGCCCAAACCAACTTCATCAGCTAATAATGCACCCTTAGACAAGGGTGATTGAAAAGCGAATAGTGCAGCATCAACCTGATGGGGGTTTAAGTCAACCTGTGCATCGGCAAGTGAAGCAGTGAATTTCTGCAAACTGTTTGCAACATAGCGTTTGGTGAGTTCGTAGGCATAATATTTGGCGTGATATGGAGTAAGACTATTCATTTATATTTCTAATATTTTTCAGCACAAGGTTTAAGGCTTCAGTACTGTACTCGTTGTTTTCTAAAACGTGAAGCACTTTTTCCCCTAACCAAAATGGCATTAATTCACTCTCGGGTAAATCATAAACTTTTGTAAGGGCTTCCAAATGTGATTTACTCACTGGCTTGTCGTTGTTTTCCATCTTGCTGATGTAGGCGGTGTCAACGTCTAATTCAGCAGCAACTTGCCTTTGCAAAAGTCCTTTTGATTCCCTTATTTCTTTGAGTTTTTCTCCAAGCATTGGTATTACCTTTTATTGACTTGTCCTGTAAAGGACAAATGTACTTGTAATATCTTACTATTTTGTCAGGAGCGTGGGCAAAGATTTAGCTCTTTTGGTATTGCGAAGGGTCGGTCCCGATAGCTATCGGGATGCGGCTGGCTTTTTTGTCCGTCGGTTGATGGTAGCACTGTCGGTCTGTTAGGGTTGCTTGTAACGGTTTCGGGCTTTGCGTTCGGGCGGGTTTCAGAGTACAAAACTGTGAACAAGTATTGCACTTGAATAGAAGCACAAAGTTCCAAGCTTGCACGTCACCCCGCCTGACGCAAAATCCGTGTTATAGGCATCTTAACTTTATGCAGAGTCAATTTGGTCAAGTGCCGCTTTAAATCCATCAACTCTATCAACTAAATAAACCTGCATATGGCTTTCATTTTTAGACAGCCAATTTTGAATTGAATAAATCATCTGTTTTGCACTTTGCAAATCTTCTATTTCAGTATTGTGTTCCCCTCTTGGTAACGCAGGTATCAATATAAATGAAACTGAATTTATTGAATTAACTTTCAATATTCCTAAACATTTATTTATCAGTTGATCAATTTCTTGAATGTCATCCAGACGATGTTTGTCTTCAGGATTCGGAAAGACATAGATATATTTTAATTTACCTATATCGTTAGTAATTTTCCAAAGAGTCTCACAAGGTAACCTCCAGGGTTCATAGTTCGTATTCACTTCATAAGCCGAATTTTTAACATCTGAGCTTATATTGTTTTCTTCTGGATGTATCAATTCAATTTCAATTCCTTTTTTTTTTAGTTCAAATCTCCATATAGAATTCCTTGTATTAAAACCGCTACACATCCAAATTGCTATAGCTTCCGACGTGGTTGGTGCTAAATCCATTAGCGACCCCTTAATTGTTTCAATTTTCATCTGAAAATATATTAAGCCCAATGGGGCGATTAGGGATTAAAATTTAGATTAAGCCTTACTTTTGGTCAATAAAACGGTGTTCAACCTTTTGGGCTGATTAGATAGTTTACAATAAAAAAA
>Ga0247843_1009601_pt1 | contig 10680 bp, 9 predicted proteins | sample LaCruzMarch2017__FD_192420 | JGI IMG/M metagenome (GOLD analysis project Ga0247843, IMG submission 192420) | Freshwater microbial communities from meromictic Lake La Cruz, Castile-La Mancha, Spain - LaCruzMarch2017_8m | ecosystem: Environmental > Aquatic > Freshwater > Lake | place: Spain...
GGCAGTTTTTGTTCTTTCGCAAATCGCTTCACGGCATTTTGAACCCCTAACCACGACCAGTCATCTCCGAAAAGAATAGAACCCTTTTTCACGACCTGCGAGTAATCCAAAAGATCTTGATAAACATCATCCTCTTCATGACTCGCATCGATATAAATGGCATTGGCTTGGATGCCTTGCCTCATGAGCCACAAGGCCGCCGAAGAAGAATGAAGCGGAAATGGAACAATGATATCTTGAGCATTCGCATGGCAAACATTAGCCAGAAAAGTGTAATAAACTTGAGCAGATCCGTGCTGGCAGTTTAATGATTGGAAACGAGTTGGATCACTTTGATCCTCCCAGAACTCAATCGCTCCGAGCCAAGTGTCAATACATAAAATTGTTGCGCCGGGCTGAGCTTTCAAAATTTTTGCCATAGTCAGTGCTGAACCGCCTTTCCATGTGCCCACTTCAATCACAAAGCGGAGTTTGAATTGGGCGAAAATTTTTGCAAACGCTGGCGAGTCACTTCCCCAACCGGAGGGGTCGCTCGGATGTTTCGAAGCATCAAATCCCGAGTAGATGTTTTTGCCATGGATGTTCTTCATCAACCACGCATTATCCACTGCCTTCGTTTTCGAACGATATAGCCAAGCTTTTCAGCAATTTTTTGAAGTATACTTTTTATCATTTGCTTGAATATTTGAGGTAAGAGTGTTGCTTTGGCTCGGGTTTATGAATGCTGGGCTGGCTCGAATGGCCCCGACGGCCACCAGTGGGTGGGTTTTAGAACTTGGAATTTGCGGCGGCAATTCGGGTTGTCCTTAGTGAAAATTTTGTAGCTATGAGGTTTTATAGAATAGCCGCCAAGGAGGAGGCGCTGAAATCTTAAGTAAGCCACCGTCAGAGGAGCGAACAAGCGCATGGGCAATGAAGCCATGGCACGAAGGCGTCGTGATTCCTGCGAAGCATTTGGCTGTTGGCTTAAGTTGTCGCTGGAATAAGTAAACGTTGCCAGACGATGGCGCATTAATTTTCCCCTTAGCTTGGCGCGAAGGACTGATAACACCCAAATTGAATCCCCAACGACCCGCCAACTTGGATCAAACATCACTCCTTTCGAAACAACCTTACGCCGAAAAAATGTGCCGGCACTGAAGATGGAAAGGCTTCCACCTGTGAGTATATGCCAACTATTCGGAATCACGGCTGTGCGGTCACAGATGTAGTTTCCTGATTCATCTGTTACGATGATATTGCCAAAGGCTATGTCGATATTTGGATTTTTTGTGAACCAATCAGCAACCCATGGCAAAACGCCCTCTAAGTATTGTTCGTCACAGTTGAGATACGCACACAGATCACCTTGTGCACGCGCTAGCCCCTTGTTTATGGCATCATACATGCCAGAGTCTTTTTCAGCGTAAATGGACAAGGAGTATTTAACCTTTTGTGAATTATTTTGGTATGCTCCGATATCAGAAGTGTCTCCGAAACATCCAAATATTTTCTCTCCATCCCGGTAAAATGCCGCGCCTTGTTCACGGGCAAATTCCTCGATTTTAATAGTTCCTGCGTCTTGAACGATATGTTCTATGGAAAGTAATGGGGGTTCAAACTCAAGTTGCGAGGGACTGGAAACGACCTGATCACGAACGCTGGCGATGCAGACTCGCAACCAATCGAGCTGATTGAAACTTGGCGTTACGATGGACAATTTCATGGCGCGTGGTTCAGGCCGAGTAAATGGCTTCTGTAATGCGGGATGAAAAAATACTCGCTTGATAGTGTTCCAAAAAAAAGCGCCGCAATTTTGCAAACGCATCGAATTCCGAGGACTTCAAAATCGCCTGAGATAAGGCCATGGTGTTTTTGATAGGCGCTGCAAAACGCAAGTCTTCCGGCAAAAGAGACAAAAGATTGGGATGATCGGAAACAACCGAAGGCAAACCATACGCAGCAGCCTCCACAACGGTGAGTCCGAAGCTCTCCCAGTGGCTGGGATAAATAAGGCCATCATGTGCCCTAAAGGCTTCATCCTTCTCCTTGCCTTTCAAGAATCCAACATAGGTGACGGAACAAGCCCCGTCGGTTTGTTGAAGATCGGCACAAGCTATTCGTTCAAGGAAGCGTTGCTTTTCATGGCTGCTCACAAAATGCCCGGCGATGGATAATTCAAGACGGCGTTGCCCATCCACCCAAGCCCGGCGCTTGGCGAGTGCGAATGCCTCAATTGTATCGAATAATCCTTTTGCCTCCGTGCAGTGTGCCAAAAAAAGATAACGCCTTGTCTGTTTGTGACGCCTTAACTGCCTATTGGGCTCCAGCGATTTGCTGAAATCGGGGCACGGGTCTGGTGTTCCATTGGGCACGACAACAATTTTTCGTGATTCCACAGCCTCGGCATCCTTTCGGTTATGGTCTGTTATTACAATCGAGAGTGCGGCATTTCGCAATGAAAGCCAAGTCCATTTTTGCCAGAATCCACTCCCGTTCCGAGTCCATTCCCCCAGACCGCAGGAATGCCAATGGTGAACGAAGTTTGGAAAAAATGGGCGGCAGATCGCCATAACAATCCAGTCCCGAAGAATGGCAGATTTTTTCACCGGGGCTGGCACATAATAAAAAAGCATGGGTCCGTGCTTGAGTCGAATGCGGAGAGCCTCAAAAACGAATTTCATGAGACGCAAAAATTTAACTGCCCGAAAGGAGCCAATATCCTGCATATCATCGGAGACTTTGGCATTCACATGGTGGACGATAAAACGCTCGTCCCATTTTAACGCCTCAAGCATAAGCTTGACCATCACGCTCTGCCCATGATGCGGAGGGGGCGTGTGTGCAAAAACAAGAATCTTGATAGGCAAAACGGTTTGCTGGTTGGCTCTCAAAATTTGACTGAAAGTTTCAATTTAGAGATCAGTTTTTGAGATTTTTTTTGGCTGCACGCTGGGTTTGTTAAATTTGATCCAAATTCGGACAAACCATTCAATTTTTTCTATAACGCCTGCCAATCCTGCTACAAGTTTTCCCTTAAATGTTGCAGCACTTTGTTTACCACTTAAGATTTTTGCCACCTCGCTAGGATATTTTGGGTCAAAGATTGGTTCCTCCACACCAAGGTTAATGCCCTGTAACCCTCTTTTAAGGCATACCAAGCTTAAAAGTGACTGGTCATGACGATGCTCATGAAAATCGGGGAGTTCTTGCAAGCCGCTCTGGCTTTGGTCATCGCTTATCATTTGACGGTTTCCAGCGAGAGTCATCCACTCGCTTGCAATATCCCTTGATTCAGAATTATTAATCCAAATAGAAAAGCTGGCTTGGATTGGTGTAGCCGTGTGATAAAATGCCTCGTCCATTGACATTGCTATAAACGCATCGCGCTTTGTCCACATCGACATTGGTCCGTGCCAAGGAATACGAACGCCTGGCATCACGGCTTGCCGCTTATCCTGCATCCAGTCCAGAAACACATGCAGTGAACCGCTCAAGAGCTTGTATGGAAATAGCCTGCCTACATCGCAATAGAAAACTATATCTCCTTCCGGCACTTCTTGAAGCTTTCTTTCAATAACAAATGGTTTCCACGAGTAAAAGCCTGAACCTCGCTCCTTGAGTTTAATTTTCGGACACCTCAATTCGTATCCTCGCGCTATTAGCATTTCAGGAGTCCAATGCGTTACCGTATCTACAACTCCATTTGCCAAAGCAGACCACCCGAGAAGGAGTTGTCTAGGGCGGAATCGAGAGGAAGCGAAGGTTACAAGGTGGATGGGCATACAAAAGACAAACTTTTAGGAATTCATTCTTTAAAAATTATTTTTTTAAATGCTTTAGGAGAGTGATTTTTTTTCCATGCGGCTTTGTATCTAGCCAAGTAGCCTGAACTTCGAATAGTATCTAGTTGATAAAGTGCCTGCTGTAATTCACTGCGATTCGTTGTGCATACCGGTAGATTCTCTTTCGAAAAGTATCTTGGTATGGATGCATATTCGGGGCCGTAGACCAATATGGGAGAGCCAGTTTTAAAATACTCCAGAATTTTACAAGAAAACGATGTAGAAACTAAGGTGCGCTCGCTTTCCAAAAAACTATAAGGCAAAAAGCAAGCGGAAGCCTGAGACATGCGCAGGATTCTTTTTTGAGTTGGAAGATTTTGATGAAAAATAAGATGTTTTTGATCAGATAAAAGCGATAGCAAGGCGTCTACCGAGCAATAACTCAAAATCTCTAACTTCCAACGGAGTCCGCTACTAGATTCCGCATTAAACTCGGAGATTTCTTCATAGAGATCCTTAAGTGCGCTGAGGTAGAGATAATTAAGTCCTCCTATGAATACAATGTTTCTCGTGGATTTATTGCCGCTCGGAACGATAACGGTCGCTTCTGGGGCGTTCTGGCTTGGAAGTGGCAACCAACTAGATCTGCATTGAAATTCACTTTTTAAATAATCCACAAAGCCTTCTGAAATAGCAAAGACAGAGGCGCTATTTTTCAATACAAGAGCAAGCGTTGGTTTAATCCAAAAACGAACCCACTTTGGTTGATGGTGTTTTGCAGAGGCTTCGATTTCATCAACTAAATAGATATGGGTAGAAATGCCTAATTTTTGTAGAAGCAATATGTGAAGAAGAAACCAACAATCAGCTCCGCATAAAATGAACCAGTCTTTCTCTTTAGAAGGGATATTCTTTGAAAGAATAATCCAAAGTGCAAAAATCAGAAAATCCAATACAGACCCAACAAATGGAGATATTTTTTTAATCCCATAACCGCTGGCATCGGGATGTAAAATTAATTGTTTTCCCGCACAAGCACGTTTAATCGCGTTCAGCGAGATGGATCGGCGACATTTTCTCGTTAAGACACAAGCCAACCGCTCGCGGATAGAGTTAATTATTTCAACGGCAATACCGCTATTGCCATTTCCTCCTTCTAATAAAGGAGGCGCATCAGTGTAGAAGACCATCGAGCTTGGGTTCATGAAAGTTCAGCGTTTTTGTGCAAAAAGGTAAATCGAAGATCCCCAATACGGAACTCTCCTTCTTAAGGTCAATCAAACAAGTTGTTTCAAAATTACTTGTGCCAATAGCATGAGCGGGGTTTTCCATGCAGTGCCATGGTGAAGAACTTGGTCATTGCATCGTAAAAAAATGCAATATTTTTTAAACCCTCTAATTGAAACAAATCACGAAGGCGATTGTCGTATAGACCCAGATTCGTAGACCATTATTAGCTTCGTAGATAATTGCCCCTGCCTTGGTGATAGATGCCATAATTTCTGCGCCTGTCATAGTAGGCGGAGCCATCAATCGCTGGAAACTTGGAGTTGAGATTTGAATCTAATAACCTTAGCTGGGACGCCAGCCGCGATTGCGTTGGATGGTATATCTTTCAGAACCACAGAACCCGCGCCAATAACTGCATTATCTCCTATTGTCACTGGCCCTATAATTGTTGTATTAATTCCAATCCATACATTATTTCCTATTTCGACAGGTCCTGGACGATCATCTAATGTTATTGGGTCGTGCGTTCCACTAATTATTGTCAGGCTATGTGATGCTAAAAATTTGATTCCTATTTTAATAGGGCTAAAATTGTAAATGCGTGCATGGGTTCCAATTCTTGCACCCGAACCGAGCAGGAGTTTTCCACAGTTCAAAATGAAAACTTGCTCAGAAATTTGCACGCCTTCGCCAATTTTGTATCCCAAAAGTCGCAGCAAGAAATTTCGAAACTCTTGAGTTGGTCGATAGCTTGGATGCATCGCCAGAGCGTTTACTATGGCTAGCAGGGCGCGTCTTTTGAGGTAAAATAAAGAACCTCGCAACCCCTTGAAAAAAGGCATCATAATTCTGATTTAGTTCGTAGGTTTTTTTGGGTGCGAATACCTTCGATTAGGTTGCGACGGTAGTTGAAAACCAATCCGGCTATTAGCGTAGCCAAAGGCAAACCCATCGTGCCAAGCAAAGGCGCTAAGCTTATTGTTAAGCAAATGCTAGTGGCGCCAGTAAAAATCGTGGAAAATACAAACGGGTTTCTACCTGCTGCCAACACATAGTGCCCCCAAATGACAGAACCACCTAAAAGGAGAAGATCAATGGTCATCAATAGGCGGGTCTCATGATCAACAAAGTCTGTCTTGCGAAGGAAGACTTCTGCGACCCATGGACTCAAAAAATAAAAAATGCAAGTGGTAAAAAAAACAAGCAAACTTGTGCGCAGAATTATTTTATACATATTTTCTCGTGCTTCGTTAAAGTTTTCTGAACCGAGTGCTCTGGTAAAAAATGGCAATTGAGGCAGAATGAATTGCATGGCAAGCATGTTGCAGCCGATGGCGATGCGCTGCGCCAAGTAAAATGGGGCCACTTTTTCGGGGCCGAGTAGCATGCCAAGCAAAGGAACTTGTGCTGTGTAAACAAAAGAACCAAAAATATTTACGCATCCAACTGGAAGTGCTGTTTTGGCCAAGCGTTTTAAGCTTCCATGGGGGGGGGGGGTAACCTTTGCTTCCCGCATTTCTTGCGTTGCTGCGTAGCGCACCATATTTACGGAAATCCAATAGAACAAAGCAGCAAGCGCAAAGCTTGCTCCCATGGCAGTTAAGCCCCAGCCATTCCAAGCTGTCAAAGCCGCTCCGGTTCCGGCTAGTAGCAAATATAGAGCTAAAAGAATACGGGTCTGGTAAACTGCCCCGAGTCCATTAAGAAATGACGATTGCCCTGCGGTGAGAATCAGTAAGCTTGAGGCGACAGCCATGCCATACCAACACCATCGAACGCTTGGTATTCCAATGGGAAGGAGGTCACCCACTTTGCTCATGACCTCGAAAGCGAGAATGCCAATAACCAACGCCATTCCAGCAAGGGCGCGGTAAAGAGTGCGGGTGAGCAGGAAAAGCTGCGCTACACCTGACCATCCAGGCGCAAGTTGGATAAAGTCATCCTTCGCCATAGTGCTGGAATTAGCGCCTAAAGTAAAAGCAGCTTGACGAGCGATTGCAAAGCCGAAGCCCAAGTCAAGCATGCTAACAATCGAAACTAAACTCTGGAACGCGAACCATATTCCTGCTTGATCTGGAGAAAGAGATTGCGTCACCACTGGGATGAGCAACAACGCCACCAACACGCTACTCCCCTGCTGGAAAAGCCCTGCAACGGAACCAACCCGAGCGGGATGTAGATTAACCTGCGATTTAAAAAATTGAAGCACAAATCACTATGCTGCTCTTTGAGGTTCAAATTCAGAAGGTGAAATCGCCGCGATATTTGCCAATGTGGCACAAAAGACGATTACAATGGTGTTATAAACACCACCACCACCGAGAATATAGAAAGGAATCAAGGAAACAGAGAAAAGAAGGCACGCGAAGAGGGCATCATGGGTGATGTTTTTAGATTGTTTCGCCAGCTTAAGGATTTTTACGATTGAGACGATAAAACCAATGAAAACGAAAACATAAAATATAGTTCCAAGCAAACCAACTGTTATTAATAAGTCGGTCACAATATTGTGAGTTGCCCCGCGTCGCAAACTAACATCCATGGAGCCAAAATAGCCCTGCAATTTTATCACCATCATATCTCGCTCTGTAAAAGCATGAACGCCGCGGCCTATCAAAAATTTTCTGCTGTTAGATTTCCATTCATCAAAGGCACGCGTCGCCAACAACCAGCGCCATTCACTAGAATTATCAATATCACTCTTGGCTTCAGGCATATCCATTCCTGGGATCATCGCAAGACTTCGCTGTAATCCATAAGGAACATAATCTCTATCGGTTTCATACGCCACCCGCGCACCGACGATAAGAAATACAAAAAGCAAGAAAATCACTGCAACGGCGGCAATTTTCTTTCTAACTAATAGGCAGACAATAACCAAAAATGCCGTGATGGCCGTTGTCGCTCGCCCCATACTTAAGAGACTTCCGACGATTCCAAGAATAAGTAATAAAAACCATAAAAGTTTTTGAGTGCCCTTATTCACGCTTTTATTTCCGGAAGTAAGCATGGCGATACCGAAAAGAGCAGCCAGCGGCGATAATCCACGCAGGGCAAATACATTATCTGTGAGATTTAAGATAGGAATGTAGAGTGCAGATGCCGAAATCATTTCACCAGTTACCAAATCTCTTTCACCAGCACCTAGAAAAAATGACGAGTAGGCTCGCAGAATAATGTTGAAAGTGATCCCAAAGAGAAAAATTAACCCAATCCAAGTATGGGTTTTTTTGATGGCGGGTATAAATCGAATGAAGCGAACGGTTGTCCAGACTATTGCGAAAGGAGACCAAAATGAAAAATACTGCTTTGCAAGGTTTCCTAATGCAACCACAATCTCCGGCGATGGGTAGTAGTAAGTTACATATGCATGAACTAAAAGATAAAGTGTAAATATAAGGAATGCCTTATCGAACAAAATAAATGCTTTAGAAACTATTTTTTCACTGGGTGCAGCTGTGGTTTTTTTCCAAAAGTTCGAAAGAATGAATCCTCCGGCGAGCAAAATAGCAACATGCTCGGCATCCAAGGCGGGCCCCATCGGTTGAATCCTAACCCCAAAACTTGCTATGAACAAGGAGATAAAAATCCAATATTTATTAATAACCAGTGCATAAAAAGCGCCCAGAAGCAGCGCGGAAAAAAGCCCCAAGTTAAAATAATTTCCCTCAGCAACCTTGGCGCCGATGTAAAGTGATACAACAAGAGATACAGTTATAATAAGCCAAGTTATTATTTTTATACTTGAATTATTCATTGTTATTTAATTGCAAAAACTGAGGTCTCATTGCTATAAATTGAAAATGCTTTGATTTTTTTAGTATTCGTAAAAAAATTTTTAGCTAAATAATCAGAGATGAAGCGATTGGAATCATAAATATCCACCTTAGATAAAAGCACCAGGCTGGGTGCCGGGGCATTTTGTAGATCGGATTTTGACAAGCCGAAGATATTTATTAATTTCTCATCAAATTTCAATCCATAATAGTTGGCGGTGGCGCTGTCGGCAGCCCACCAGATTGTTTTTCCATTTTCGAGGCTGGATTTGGCGATCTGGGCGGCAGTGCGGTAGTCGTCTTTTGCGAAGCGCGGGCTGAATCTTATTGAGAGGCTGGAGAAAATTAGCAGCAGACAGAGGGTTAAAACAACCGTCCAGTTGAGTTTTTTGTCAGATTGCCATAAGTGCAGAAGGCCAAGGCTCAGAAGCAAAAGGATGAACGGAAGGACTGGCATCAAGTGACGACCCAGCACTCGGAAATGTGCGATGTAGCCAACGGCTACCATGGACACGGCTCCACAAAATACCGCAGCGAAAATGAAAGTTTCTGTGCGATGCATTCGAGAGCTTTTCGTGATATAAAGCGCGCTTGAAATCCCAAAGGCTGTGAGAGCTATTACTAGAGAGGTGAGAGGCAAAAAGAACGGCTTCAGCGAAGTGATGCCGTGCTCGCGGAGACTCAAACGATCCGGGCCAAGGCCAGTGAAACCGAGCAACTCATAAAAGCAGAATCCTATGCTGAGAAGATCTGTTTTGCCTACTCCCGATGCGCGAGCACCTTGGCTGAGGGTCCAAAAATAATACATTCCTAAGCCACACATGCCAATGCTTGTAACCAGAAAAGCAACGAGATTTTGCTTCGAGCTAAAAATGCTGTGCCAGAAATGTTGGTGAATGAGAATGACGAGAAATGCCAGCCCAAACCAAAAAGTAAAAATAACGCCCGTAAGGCTGGATCCACAGAGAACAATAGTGCCAAAGCAGAAAATGGCTAAGTTTTTGTTAAGATGAGGCGTCTTTGCCTGATTCCATAGTGCCACGAGAACACAGGTCGCTCCAAAAAACTGAAAAATATATGGCCTGGCTTCATCGAGATACACCCAAAGCAGAGGTGAAAAACACATTAGAAAAACAAAAGCCAATTTGAGGCGGCGCTCAGCGTCCCACAGATAAAGAAGAACGGCCGCGCTTAAAGTGAAGAAAGGAATGTTTAATGCCCGCAAGGCATACTCACTATGTCCCAAAATTTTCTCCCACACCCACAATAGGCCCATGTAAAGCGGCATCTGCAAATCGGAACCGCCGAGTTCTTTCATTTTTTCCCAGAAATGCACGAAACTTGGCTGGATAGCCTTCATGGCACTGTTGCCTTCATCAATCCAGAGGGATTGGTTTGATACTGCGACGACCGCGATAAGCGTTACAAAAAGAAGCGCAGCCGCCTGTATGAAATTTTCGTTTCGGTTGTTCGCGTTGGAACTCACTTGGGTAACTCTGCAAGTTGCTTCACCAGTTCAAGAGCTTTATCTGTAAATTTCCCAAAGCGCACGCTTGGTTCACCACCATATCTTTCCCTGAAGCCAATGGGGACATACCCATGAGAGACAGCGGATTTTTTCAAAAGCACAGCAAGTGCGATATTCGCCAAGAAAAAGGTGCGAGGGATTTTTTCAACTTCTGCTGTCAGAATCTCGCGTTTCATCAAGCGGTAGGGAACATTGGCATCTGGACACCAAACTCCTTGTGTGGAGAATAAAACGACTTTCAAAACCCAACTGGCGATAACGCGCCGCCATCCATCGTCCCGCTGTGTTCTGACGCCATAAATCACATCATGTTTTTCACGCAAACGCCAGAAGCGAAAAAAATACTGTGGGTCGCATTGCCCATCCGAATCGATTTGGAAGA